>Ga0209164_1000446_pt1 | contig 99251 bp, 88 predicted proteins | sample MTBNYHSulfiMetaG_FD_187458 | JGI IMG/M metagenome (GOLD analysis project Ga0209164, IMG submission 187458) | Enrichment culture microbial communities from rom New York Harbor, USA that are MTBE-degrading - MTBE-NYH (New York Harbor Sulfidogenic)... | ecosystem: Environmental > Aquatic > Marine >...
TGCAAGTCATATCAGAGGCCCCCGACAAAGTCAAAGATAGTCTTAGGGGTGGAAGGGGCCTTTCTGGCCTGGGAAATTGAGGTTTTGCTGGCCTCAGCCGGCCGGCCTGAGCCGGACCAGGTAGCGGCTCCGCTCCCGCTGGACCACCACCTTGACCGGCCGGTCCAGGTCGATCTGGCTGACCAGCTCGCCCAGGTCCTCGGGCGAATTGACCTCGCGGTCGGCCAGGGCCAGGAGAACGTCGCCCGGCTTGAACCCGACCTCGGCCGCCGGCGAGCCGGGCCTGACCTGGCTGACCAGGACTCCCTTGCCCGGCGGCAGGCCCCAGCTCCGGGCCTTGCGGGGGTCCATGGGCTCGACCCAGAAGCCCAGGCGGCTGAGGGCCCACTCCTGGGCCTTTTCCCTGGGGAAATCGGCCGGGGCCAGCTTGAGTTCCAGGATCTTGCCCTGGCGCTGGGCGGTCAGGGTCATGGCGCAGCCGGGCGGGTAGTCGGTCGTGGCCTGGTGGAAGCCCTCCCGGCTGGCCACGGGCAGGGAGTCGACCTTGAGGATGACGTCGTCCATCCTGAGTCCGGCGAGCTTGGCCGGCGAGTCGGGCTCGACCCCGGTGACGATGACGCCCCGGCCGCCGGGGACGGGGAAGTGGGCCCTCAGCTCCGGGGTGAGGGTCTGGACCGAGAGGCCCAGCCAGGAGGGGCGGAGCCGGCCGTGGGCGATCAGCTCGTCGGCGACGCGGCGGGCCTTGTTGATGGGGATGGCGAAGCCGATGCCCTGGGCCCGGGCGTAGATGGCCGTGTTGATGGCGATCAGGTTGCCCTGGGCGTCCAGGAGGGCTCCGCCCGAGTTGCCCGGGTTGATGGCCGCGTCGGTCTGGATGAAGCCGAAGTAGAGGTCGTCCTCGACCTTGAAGGTCCGGTTAAGGGCCGAGACCACGCCCGTGGTCACGGTGTGGCTGAGGCCGAAGGGGTTGCCGATGGCGATGACCCGCTGGCCGATCATGAGCTTGTCCGAGTCGCCCCAGGAGATGGTCGGCAGGGCCTCCTGGGCCTCGATCTTGATCACGGCCAGGTCCGAGCCCGGGTCTGAGCCCAGGACTTTGGCCGGGTAGTCCTGCTGGTCGGCCAGGGTGACCGTGACCTCGCTGGCCCGGGCGACGACGTGGTGGTTGGTCAGGATGTGACCGGCCCGGCCGTCGATGATGACCCCCGAGCCCAGGGAGGAGCGCTTCTGGCGGAGGCGCTGGTCAAAGTCGAAGAAGTCCCTGAAGAACTGGTCGAAGAAGGGGTCGCGGAGGGGCGAGCGCCGCTCGACGATCTCCTGGGCCGAGATGTTGACCACGGCCGGGCTGGCCTTCTGGACCGCCTTGACGATGGGGTCGTCGGCCTGGGCCAGGCCCTGGCCCGGTAAAAACAGCAGGGCCGCGGCCAGAAGGGCCGCGGCCGGACCCAGCCGCCGGGCCGGGGCCACTAGGCGCTCGCGCCCTGGCTGAGGAGCCGGCGGATGCGCTCGCCCAGGGGCGGGTGGGTCGAGAAGAGGCCGGCCAGGCTCCGGCCGCTCAGGGGGTTGACGATGAACAGGTGGGCCGTGGCCGGCTGGGCGGCCATGGGCCGGCGCTGGTTGGCCTGGCCCAGCTTTCTCAGGGCGCTGGCCAGACCGGCCGGCGAGCCGGCCAGGCGGGCCCCGGTGGCGTCGGCCTTGTACTCGCGGGAGCGGGAGACGGCCATCTGGATGAGCAGGGCGGCGATGGGGGCCAGGATGGCCGTGGCCAGCAGGCCGATCATGCCGCCGCCGTCATCGTCGTCGCCCCGGGAGCCGACCCCGAAGATGGCCGCCCAGCGGGCCATGTTGGCCAGGACCATGACCGCCCCGGCCAGGGTGGCGGCGATGGAGCCGACGAGCATGTCCCGGTTGCGGACGTGGCCCATCTCGTGGGCCAGGACCCCGGTCAGCTCCTGGCGGTCCATGAGCCGGAGCAGGCCCTGGGTCACGGCCACCACGGCGTGTTGGGGATCGCGGCCGGTGGCGAAGGCGTTGGGCGTCTCCTGGGGGATGAGGGCCACCTTGGGCATGGGCAGACCGGCCCGCTGGGCCAGCTGGCGGACGATGCCGTAGAGCTCGGGCGCGTCGCGCTCCTCGATGGGCTTGGCCCTGTAGAGGGCCAGGACCACCCGGTCCGAGAACCAGTAGGAGCCCAGGTTCATGGCCCCGGCCACGATCAGGGCCAGGATCATGCCGTTCTGGCCGCCGAAGTGGCCGCCGATGAGGATGAGCAAAGCGGTCAGCGCGCCCAGCAGAATCACCGTGCGCACGGAATTGTACATGGTCGATCCTCTCCTTCCGCTCCCAAGGGAGCCAAAGCAGAAGTTAAGGTCGATCGAGGCTCCGGTCAAGGCCGGCCGGGGCCGGCCGGAGAGGCTGTGATATACTCAAACATTCCCTTCGGGGGTTGTTCCATGTCCTTTCGTCTCTCGCCCCTGTGGTGGCCGGTCCTGGCCGCGGCCAGCCCGGTCCTGGTCCCTCTGCTGGCGGCCCGGAACCGCCGCTTCCAGGCCAACCGGGCCCGGGCGGACCGGTTCAACCGGGAGAAACTGGATTCGGCCGGGCCGCTGGACCTGCCCGAGCTCGAGTCCCTGAGCCTGACCGTCCTGGCCGAGGAGGCCGCGGAGGAGGGCTTCCTGGGCGAGTCGGGCGTCTCCTACCTCTTCCGGACCGACCGGGGCGCCCTGCTCTTCGACGTCAGCTACGGCCCGGAGAGCCGCTGCCTGGCCCACAATCTGGGCAGGCTGGGGCTCAGTCTCGGTGATATCGACGCTCTGGCCGTCTCCCACCTCCATCTCGACCACATGGGCGGGCTAAAGGCCAGCCGGGCCAGGGCGGTGCAATTGCCCGAGGGGTTGGGCCTGCCCCAGGGCCGGCCCTGCTTTCTGCCCGACGAGGCCTCGTCCGAGGGCTGCCGGGCCGAGGTGGTCGAGGGACCGCGCCTCCTGGTTGCGGGGATGGGCTCCACCGGCCCCCTGGCCCGGAGCCTGTTTTTCCTGGGTTGGTGCCAGGAGCAGGCCCTGGTCGCCCGGCTCAGGGGCAGGGGCCTGGCCGTGTTCACCGGCTGCGGTCACCCCGGCCTGGAGCTGATTCTGGACATGGTCGGCCGCCTCTCCGGCGAGCCGATCTACGCCGTGGGCGGCGGGCTCCACTTCCCCATCACCCGGGGGAGGGGCAACCGGGCCGGGATCCAGTTCCAGATGATCCTGGGCACGGGCAAGCCGCCCTGGCAGAGGATCACCGACCGGGACCTGGACCGGACCATCGCCGCCCTCAACCGGGTCAAGCCCAAGCGGGTCCTGCTCTCGGCCCACGACACCTGCGACCACGCCCTCGCGCGCCTGGCCGGGGAGGTCGAGGCCGAGACCGAGGTGCTCAGGGCCGGGGCGACCTACCGGCTCTGAGGGTTGCTCGGGGTCAAGCCCGAGCTGTCGAGGAGGGCCAGGCTATGCCTGACATGATCGCATTTTGCGGCCTAAGTTGCACCTCCTGCCCGGCCTATCAGGTCACCCGGCACGACGATTTCGAGAAACGGCGCCTGACGGCCGAGCGCTGGTCCGAGCTGTTCCAGACCGAGATCAAGCCCGAAGGGATTTACTGCGACGGCTGCCAGACCGAGGGCGGCCGGCTCTTCAGCTACTGCCGGACCTGCCGGATCAGGACCTGCGGCCGGGAGAAGGGCCTGGAGAACTGCGCCCATTGCGCCGACTACCCTTGCGACCGGCTGAGCCGGTTCTTCGAGATTGCGCCCCTGGCCCGGGCCGGGCTGGAGAAGATCAGGGCGGGCTTTTGAATCAGCCCGGCAGGGGCAGCCTGATCCAGATGGGCAGGTGGTCGCTCAGGTCGTGCTCGAACCTGGCCAGGAGGTCCTTTTGTTGTGACTTGCCCAGCTCCCGGAAATCCGAGCCGTGGAGGGCCTGGCTGAACAGGTCGACGAAGTTGAAGACGCCGAAGTCGTAGCCGTCCGGCTCGGCCCCGGCGACGCGGTTCTGCTTGTAGTCGGGCAGGCGGGGATCGCGGAAGACGATGGCCGCCTGATCGTAAGTGTCCTTGAGCCGGGCCGCGGTCCGGAAGACCTCCTCCCGGCCGGGGTGGACGTCCAGGAAGGGGAAGTTGAACTCGGCCGGGCTGCGCCGGCCCAGCTCCTTCTCGTTCAGGGACTTGAGGAACTCGGCGATCTTGGGCCGCTCCACCTCCGGCTCCTTGAACTCCAGGTTGCAGTCGCCCATCATCAGGATGTTGGGGTAGTACATCCGTTCCGGGTTCTTGGCCCGCTCGATCAGCCAGGCGATCAGGGCCTCGAACTCCCGCCGCCGCTCGTCCGGGTCGTCGCCGTAGAGCAGGTGGCAGTTGACCGCCAGGAATTGGTAGGGCTCGGCCCCCTCCTGGCCCTTGATCTCGAAGGAGACGCAGAGGGGCTGGCGGATGAAGGTCAGGAAGCGGGGCTGGGGCACGGGCGGGGCGGTCTTCCTTTTCTTGCCCGCCCGTCTTCTGGCCTCGTTCTCGGCCTCGATCCGGGCCAGGTCCTGGGCGTGGTCCTCAAAGGCGGCCCAGAAGTCGTCCCTGAACTGGAAGAGGGTGTTGGCCACCTTGGTCCGGTCGTAGGTGATGTCCGAGGCGACCTCGGTCCGGCTGACCCGGCGCCAGCGAAAGAGGAAGGCCAGCCTCTCGGCCAGGGAGGCCTCTCCCGGGAAGCTGCCCGTGGCGTCGGAGACGACCAGCCCGTAATCCGGGCCGAGGAGAGACTTGAGATGCCTGATCCCGTCCAGGTTGTCCTGGACCTCCTGGACGGCCAGGAGGTCGAAGCGCTGGCAGATCGACTTGAGAAATTGCCAGGCGCCCTCACTTTTATTGGCCGGGTCGCCTAATTTGCGGATGTTGAAGGAGCCCAGGACGACCGACTTTTGCCGCCGCCGGGGCAGGCCGAAAGCCTCGGCCCGGGAGCCGGCCAGGGTGAAGATCTTGTCCCACTCGGCCTCGGAGAATGACTTGGCCATGACTCACCTCCAGGTTGAGCGGCTCTGAGCCGCCTGGCCCGGTCAAGCCGGTTGATCCGGCCTTGAGGAGAGCATAGCACACCCCGCCGGGGGGGCGGGAGGTGCCCAAGTCTTCAGACTAGGGGAAGGATATTCATCCCCATCCATAAAGGGATGGGGCACCCTGGTATCGGGGGGCGATTCACTTGGCCCGTCCGGTCCATCTGGATTGACCGTTGAAGGTGCCCCAAGTCTTCAGACTTGGGGGAGGATATCTCTCCCCATCCATAAATGGATGGGGCACCAAAAGAATAAATCGTTCAGTCCCTCCCCAGCCAGGCCGGCCGGCTGTACCCGCCTCTCTCCCGGGCCAGGTCGGCGGCGTTGAGTCGTTCGTAGAGGTCGATCTGCTCGGCGAAGGAGACCTTGCCCCCGGCTTTTTTCTGGCCCCGGCAGACCCGGCAACGGCTCTCTGAACACATCTGGCACATCTGGCAGTCAGGGCAGGGGTGCTTCTTGGGTCCGGCCTGGCCCGATGCGCAGCATTGACCCTCGTCCCCTGAAGGGCCGGGGGAGCCGCCGGCCGGCTCCCCCGAATTTTCAGGCCGCCTTGGCAAAGGTGAACTCCCCGTCCGGCCCCACGTCCACCTGAATGGTGTCCCCTTCCAGGAACTGCCCCTCCAGGAGCTTGACGGCCAGGTTGTTCTGGAGGAGCCGCTGGATGGCCCGCTTGAGGGGCCGGGCCCCGTAGACCGGGTCGTAGCCCTCCTCGGCCAGGCGCTTCTTGGCCTGGTCGCTCAGGACGATGTCCAGCCGCCGCTCGGCCAGGCGGGCCTTGAGGTAGTTAAGCTGGATGTCGATGATCCGGCCCAGGTGCTCCCTGGTCAGGGAGTGGAAGATGATGATGTCGTCCACCCGGTTGAGGAACTCGGGCTTGAACTGGCCCTTGAGCGCCTCCATGACCAGGTCGACCATCCGGTTCCGGTTGGCCTCGCCGGAGAGGTCCTGGATGTACTGGGAGCCGATGTTGGAGGTCATGATGACGATGGTGTTCTTGAAGTCCACGGTCCGGCCGTGGCCGTCGGTCATGCGGCCGTCGTCGAGCATCTGGAGGAGGATGTTGAAGACCTCGGGGTGGGCCTTCTCGATCTCGTCCAGCAGAATCACGGCGTAGGGCCGCCGCCTGACCGCCTCGGTCAGCTGGCCGCCCTCCTCGTAGCCGACGTAGCCGGGCGGGGCCCCGATCATCCGGGAAACCGAGTGCTTCTCCATGTACTCGGACATGTCCAGGCGGACCATGGCCTGCTCGTCGTCGAACATGAACCAGGCCAGGGCCCGGCAGAGCTCGGTCTTGCCCACGCCGGTGGGGCCCAGGAAGAGGAACGAGCCGATGGGCCGGTTGGGGTCGGACAGGCCCGAGCGCGAGCGCCGGACCGCGTTGGACACGGCCACGATGGCCTCCTCCTGGCCGACCACGCGCCGGCCCAGGCGCTCCTCCATGTGGATGAGCTTCTCCCGCTCGCCCTCTAACATCCTGGAGACTGGGATGCCGGTCCACTTGGCCACGATCTCGGCCACGTCCTCGGGGCTGACCTCCTCGGATAGGAGGGCCGCGCCCGAGTTCTGCTGCAGCTCGCTCAGCTCGGCCTTGCGGGCGGCCAGGTCGCGCTCCAGCCCGGTCAGCCGGCCGTAGCGCAGCTCGGCCGCCCGGCCCAGATCGCCCTCGCGCTCGGCCCGCTCGGCCTCCAGGCGGGTGGCCTCGATCTGCTCGGCCACGCCGGAGACGGCCTTGATCAGCTCCTTCTCCTGACTCCACTGCCCCTTGAGCCGGTCCACCTCGGCGGTCAGCTCCTTGAGCTCGCCCTCGATCTTGGCCCGGCGGGTCTTGGACTCGGCGTCCTTCTCCTTGGTCAGGGCCTGGCGCTCGATCTCCAGCTGGATGCGGCGCCGCTCCTTCTCGTCGATCTCGGCCGGGAGGGAGTCGATCTCGGTCCTGAGCTTGCTGGCCGACTCGTCGATCAGGTCCACGGCCTTGTCGGGCAGGAAGCGGTCGGTGATGTAGCGGTTGGACAGGGTGGCCGCGGCGACGATGGCCGCGTCCTGGATCCTGACCCCGTGGTGGAGCTCGTAGCGCTCCTTGAGGCCCCTTAAGATGGCGATGGTGTCCTCGACGCTGGGCTCGGCCACGAAGACGGGCTGAAAGCGGCGCTCCAGGGCGGCGTCTTTCTCGACGTACTTGCGGTACTCGTTGACCGTGGTCGCGCCGATGCAGCGCAGCTCGCCCCGGGCCAGGGCCGGCTTGAGCATGTTCGAGGCGTCCACCGCGCCCTCGGCCGCGCCGGCCCCGACCAGGGTGTGCATCTCGTCGATGAAGAGGATGACCTGGCCCTGGGCCTCCTCGATCTCCTTGAGCACGGCCTTGAGCCGGTCCTCGAACTCGCCCCGGTACTTGGCCCCGGCGATGAGCGAGCCCATGTCCAGGGCCAACAGGCGCTTGTCCTTGAGGCTCTCGGGCACGTCGCCGGCCACGATCCGCTGGGCCAGGCCCTCGGCGATGGCCGTCTTGCCCACGCCCGGCTCGCCGATGAGGACCGGGTTGTTCTTGGTCCGGCGGGAGAGGACCTGGATGAGCCGCCTGATCTCGTCGTCCCGGCCGATGACCGGGTCGAGCTTGCCCCGGCGGGCCTGGTCGGTCAGGTCGCGGGTGTAGCGCTCCAGGGCCTGGTACTTGTCCTCCGGGTTCTGGTCGGTCACCCGCTGGGCGCCCCGGATGTCCACCAGGGCCTGGAGCAGGGCCTCGGGCGAGGCCCCCTCGGCCCGGAGCAGGTCGGCCGCCGGCGACTTGACCACGGCCAGGGCCATGAGCAGGTGCTCGATGGAGACGTAGTCGTCGTGCATGTCCCCGGCCGTCTTGTCGGCCGTCTCCAGGACGGTCCGCGAATCCGGGGCCAGGCCGGGCTGGAGCCCGCCCGAGACCTGGGGCAGCTTGTCCAGGGCCTTCTTGGTCCGGGCGGTCAGGCCGTCCAGGCTGAGGCCCATCTTCTTGAGGACGGCCTTGGCGATGCCCTCGGGCTGGTCCAGGAGCGCGGCCAGGAGGTGGACCGGCTCGACCTGGGGGTTGGCCTTGCCTTCGGCCAGGTGGACCGCCTCCTGGACGGCCTCCTGGGCCTTGATGGTCAGTTTATCCAAACGCATCGGAGCAATCCTCCGTCAGAAGTCTTGATCAGGGGGGTCTGATGACCCGCGACCTAAAGGTAATCACGGCCGGGGCCCAGTCAACTCGGGCCCGGGCCTCCCGGTCCCGGGCCGGGCCGGTTTTGACATCGGCCGGGAAAAGGGTATCCTGGCCTCGGTGGGGCCGGGAACGGCGCCCAGGCCGGTCCAGGGGCTTGACAAATAAGGGCCGGTCGACTAAATTGCCTCTCTTGGCTCCAGGAGGTGGGGAGAGATGTACGCCGTAGTCGAGACGGGCGGAAAGCAATACCGGGTCCAGGTGGGCCAGCGGCTGAATGTGGAGAGGCTGCCCGGCGAGGTCGGGGCCGAGGTGGTTCTGGATCAGGTCCTCCTGGTCGGCGAGGGCGATCAGGTCCGGGTCGGCCAGCCCAGGCTGGCCGGGGCCAGGGTCGTCGGCCGCATCCTCGAGCAGGGCAAGGCCAAGAAGATCCTTGTCTTCAAGCACAAGCGCCGCAAGAGCAATCGCCTGACCCAGGGCCACCGCCAGCGGCTGACCACCCTCAGGATCGAGGGCATTGTCGAGGAAAGTCAGGCCTAGAGCCTCGGGCTCGGCCTTTGGAGGAGGAGACCATGGCCCACAAGAAGGCCGGGGGCAGCTCCCGCAACGGCCGCGACAGCGGCGGCCAGCGTCTGGGCATCAAGCGCTTTGACGGCGAACTGGTCACACCGGGCCACATCCTGGTCAGGCAGAAGGGGACCAAGATCCATCCCGGCCGGAACGTCGGCCTGGGCAATGACTTCACCCTCTTCGCCCTGATCGAGGGCCGGGTCAAATACTCGCGGCTGGGCCGCCAACGTCGGCAAGTGAGCGTCCTGCCGCTCTGAGGCTGATGGCGCGAGGAGCGGGTCGGCGAGGATGGGGCCTGACCCCATCCTCTTTGTCGTTTGGGCCATGCGCTTCGTCGATCAGGCCAGAATAAAGGTGTCCTCCGGTCACGGCGGCGCGGGCGCGGTCTCCTATCGGCGCGAGAAATTCGTGCCCCGGGGCGGGCCGGACGGCGGGGACGGCGGCCGGGGCGGGGACGCGGTCGTCGAGGCCGACGCCGGCCTGGTCACCCTCTACGATTTCACCCACCGCCGCAATTTCCGGGCCCAGGCCGGCCAGCCGGGCGCCGGCAACCAGCGCTCGGGGCGGGCCGGCCAGGAACTGGTCGTTCGCGTACCCTGCGGCACCCTGATTTACGACGAGGACGACGGCCAGCTCCTGGCCGACCTGGTCAAACCGGGCCAGCGGCTGGTCGCGGCCAGGGGCGGCCGGGGCGGCAAGGGCAACAAGCACTTCGCCACGGCCCACAACCAGACGCCTCGCTTCGCCCAACCGGGCGAGCCCGGCCAGGAGCGGCGCCTCAGGCTGGAGCTGAAGCTCCTGGCTGACGTGGCCCTGGTCGGCCTGCCCAACGCCGGCAAATCGACCCTGATCAGCCGCCTCTCCGCGGCCCGGCCCAAGGTGGCCGCCTACCCCTTCACCACCCTGACGCCCAACCTGGGCGTGGTCGCCCCGGCCGAGCGGCCGCCATTTGTGGTGGCCGACGTGCCCGGTCTGATCGAGGGGGCCAGCCGGGGAGTCGGCCTGGGTCACCAGTTCCTGAGGCACGTGGAGCGGACCAGGCTCCTGGTCTTCCTCCTCGACGCCGCCGAGCGGCCCGGGGAGGCCCTGGCCGTGCTCCAGAGGGAGCTGGCCGCCTTCAACCCCAAGCTGGCCGCCCGGGAGCGCTTCATCGCCCTGAACAAGATGGACCTGCTCCGGGGCCAGGAGCCGGACCTGGACCGACCCGGCCAGGGCGAGAGGATCTTTCGCATCTCGGCCCTCACCGGCCTGGGCCTGGAAGATCTGGTCCTGGCCCTGAGCGAGCGGCTGGAGGATCTGGCCGCACCGGAGGTCGAGCCGTGACCCGCGAGCAGAGGACCAGCCTGCTCAAGGACGTGAGAAGGGTTCTGGTCAAGGTCGGCACCGGGGTCCTGACCGAGGGCCATCATCTGGACCTGAGGGTCATCAGCCGGCTGGCCGACGAAATCTCCCTCCTCCGCGAGCAGGGGCTGGAGCTGGTCATGGTCACCTCCGGGGCCGTGGCCACCGGGACGCACAAGCTCAAGCTGGACGGCAAACCCCCGGACCTGCCCGGTCTCCAGGCCGCGGCCGCGGCCGGCCAGTCGCGGCTGATGCAGGAGTACGAGGCCGCCTTCGGCCGCTACGGCCTCAAGGTGGCCCAGATCCTCCTGACCCTGGAGGACCTGACCCACCGCCGCCGCTACCTGAACGCCCGGAACACCCTCTTCAAGCTGATCGAATGGGGGGTCCTGCCGATCATCAACGAGAACGACACCGTGGCCGTGGAGGAGCTCAAGTTCGGCGACAACGACAACCTCTCGGCCATGATCACCAACATGATCGGGGCCGACTTGTACATCAACCTGACCAGGGTGGAGGGCTTCTTTGAGGGCAACCCGCTCAAGAGCCCGGAGGCCAGGGTCATCCCCTACGTCGAGGAGCTGACCGAGGACCTGGAGGCCCTGGCCGAGTCAGAGGGCGGGGCCTGGGGCATGGGCGGGATGCACTCCAAGGTCCAGGCCGCCTGCAAGGTCGCCCTGTGCGGCATTCCGGCCGTCATCGCCTCGGGCAAGGACGAGAACATTCTCCGCCGCGTCCTGGCCGGCGAGGAGGTGGGCACCTTTTTCGCGCCCCGGCCTAGGCTGGAGAGCCGCAAGCACTGGATCGCCTTCACCCTCAAGTCCCGGGGCGAGCTCCTGGTGGACGAGGGCGCGGCCCGGGCGGTCAGGGAGCGGGGCAAGAGCCTGTTGCCCTCGGGCGTCCTCGAGGTCAAGGGCCGCTTCCAGGCCGGGGACCAGGTCAAGGTCCTGGGCCCGGGGGACGAGGTGGTCGCCGTGGGCCTGAGCAACTACTCCTCGGCCGACCTGAACAAGATCAAGGGGCTCAAGACCCGTGACATCGTCTCCAAGTTGGGCTACAAAGATTACGATGAGGTCGTTCATCGGGACAACATGTTCGTACCCGGCGAACAGGACGGGGCGGTGTGGCACCTGCTGAGCTGAACCTGGCCCGGGAAATGGCCGAGATGGCCCGCCAGGCGGCCCAGGCCGGGCCCCGGATCGCCGCCCTGGACCGCCGGGCCAAGGACGCCCTCCTTCTGAGCCTGGCCGAAAAGATCAAGGCCGAGGCCGCCTTCCTCCAGGCCGAGAACCGCCTGGACGTGGCCGAGGCCCAGGCTCAGGGCCGGCCGGCCGCCTTCATCGACCGGCTGACCCTCTCCCCCAAGGTCATCGAGGGCATGATCCAGGGCCTCAGGGACGTGGCCGCCCTGCCCGACCCGGTGGGCGAGATCGAGTCCATGTGGCTCAGGCCTAGTGGCCTCAGGGTCGGCAAGCTGCGCGTCCCCTTAGGGCTTATCGGCTTCATCTTCGAGTCCAGGCCCAACGTGATCGTCGAGGCGGCCGGCCTCTGTCTCAAGGCCGGCAACGCCCTCATCCTCAAGGGCGGCTCCGAGGCCCTCCGCTCCAACCTGGCCCTGGGCCAGCTGATCAAGGCGGCCCTGAGCCAGGCCGGCCTGCCCCCGGCCGCGGTCCAGGTAGTCGAATCCACCGACCACGCCGCCGTGACCGAGCTCCTGAAGCTCAACCAGTACATCGACCTGCTCATCCCCCGGGGCGGCGAGGGCCTGATCCGGCTGGTGGCCGAGCAGGCCCGCATGCCCGTGCTCAAGCACTACAAGGGCGTCTGCCACCTCTTCGTCGACCTCTCGGCCGACCTGGACATGGCCCTCAGCCTGGCCCTGAACGGCAAGGTCCAGCGGCCGGGCACCTGCAACGCCCTGGAGACCCTGCTGGTCCACCGCTCCGTGGCCGCCGAGTTCCTGCCCCGGGCCGGGGCCGAGCTGATCAGGGCCGGGGTGGAGCTGAGGGGCTGCCCCGAGACCCGCCGCCTCGTGCCCCAGGCCAGGGAGGCCGGGGAGGCCGACTGGTCGACCGAGTACCTGGACCTGATCCTCTCGGTCAAGGTCGTGGCCGGCTTGGACGAGGCCCTGGACCACATCGCCCGTTACGGCACCCGCCACACCGAGGTCATCTGCACTTCCGACTACGGCCGGGCCCAGCTCTTCCTCAACCGGGTCGACGCCTCGGTGGTCATGGTCAACGCCTCGCCCCGCCTCAACGACGGCGGCCAGCTCGGGCTGGGAGCCGAGATCGGCATCTCCACCGACAAGCTCCACGCCTACGGCCCCATGGGCCTCAAGGAGCTGACCACGACCAAGTTCATCGTCTGCGGCCAGGGTCAGGTCAGAGAGTGAGTCGAGTGCGCGTCGGTCTGTTTGGCGGCACCTTCGATCCCATCCACCACGGCCATCTCCGCTCGGCCGAGGAGATCTGGGAAGACTTCGAGCTGGATCAGGTCGTCATCATCCCGGCCTATCTTCCGCCGCACAAGGAAGACATCCCGGTGACGGCCTTCGAGCACCGCTTGAGGATGTGCCAGCTGGCCGCCGAGCACAACCAGAACTTCGTCGTCTCGGACATGGAGTCCAAGCGCCAGGGCAAGTCCTTTTCCATCGACACCCTGCGCGACTTCAAGACCCGGCGGCCCAACGACCGGCTCCACTTCATCCTGGGCATGGACGCCTTCCTGGACATCCTGACCTGGCAGGACTTCCGGGACCTCTTCTCCCTGAGCCACTTCATCGTCATGGCCCGGCCGGGCTATTCCCGGTCCCGGGTGGAGGAGGTCCTGGAGAACGTCTCGCCCGAGTTCCGCCACGACCCGCGCAAGGGCCGCTACCTCCACCCCTCGGGCCAGTACGTCTATTTCTGGGAGACGACCCTGCTGGACATCTCCTCGACCCGGATAAGACACTACGTCAAGGAGAGCAAGTCGATCCGCTACCTGCTGCCTGAAAACGTGGAAGAGTACATCTACAGCCACGGGCTCTATCGGTGAGTCGGCCCTCCGACTCGGCGCGCCTGGCCCTGAAGCTGGGTCGGCTCCTCCTGGAGCGCAAGGCCGAGGACATGCTCCTCCTGGACCTGCGGGGCCTCTGCTCGTTCACGGATTTCATGTTCCTCCTCTCCGGCCGCTCCTCGCGCCAGGTCCAGGCCCTGGCCGACCACCTCCTCAGGGAGGGCAAGGGGCTCAAGCTCAGGCCCCTGGGCCACGAGGGCGCCGAGGGAGGCCGCTGGGTCCTCCTGGACTACGGCGACGTCATCGTCCATATTTTCCTGGACGAGCTGAGACGGTATTATGATCTGGAGGGCCTCTGGTCCGAGGCGCCCCGCTTCTGGTGGTCGGAGGCGGGACAGACGCCGCCGTTTCTCGGGGAGGAGCGATCTTGAGCCCCCGCAGCCTGACCGTGCTGACAATTCTGGACGGCTGGGGCCTGGCCCCGGACGGGCCGGGCAACGCCGTGCGCCTGGCCCGGACGCCCAACATGGACCGCCTCTGGTCCGGCCAGCCCCACACCCGGCTCCTCTGCTCCGGCGAGGCCGTGGGCCTGCCGCCGGGCCAGATGGGCAACTCCGAGGTCGGCCACTTAAACCTGGGCGCCGGCCGGGTGGTCTACCAGGACATCCTGCGCATCGACCGGGCCATCGCCTCGGGCCGGTTTTTCGAGAATCCGGCCCTGGCCGGGCTCATGGACCGGCTCAAGGGCAACGGCGGAGCCCTCCACTTGTTGGGGCTGGTCTCCGACGGCGGGGTCCACTCCTCTTTGGAGCACCTTTACGCCCTGGTGGACATGGCCGGCCGGAGAGGGCTCAAACGGGTCTTCATCCACGCCTTCACCGACGGCCGGGACACGCCGCCCCAGTCGGGGCTGGGCTATCTCAAGGAGGTCATCGGCCGGCTGGAGGGCCTGGGCCTGGGCCGGCTGGCCTCGCTGGGCGGGCGCTACTGGGGCATGGACCGGGACAAGCGCTGGGAGCGGGTGGAGAAGCACTACCAGGTCCTGGTCCTGGGCCAGGGCAAGACCGCCCGGGACCCCATTGAGGCCGTGGCCGCGGCCTACCAGGCCGGCGAGACCGACGAGTTCATCACCCCCCTGGCCCTGGTCGACGGCCAGGGGCGGCCCCTGGCCGCCATCGGCGACGGCGACGGGGTGGTCTTCTTCAACTTCAGGGCCGACCGGGCCAGGGAGATGACCCGGGTCCTGAACCAGCCCGGCTTCAGGGAGTTCGACGTCTCCGGCCGGCCCAAGCTGAGCGGCTACGTGACCATGACCCTCTACGACGAGACCTTCGACCTGCCGGCGGCCTTTCCGCCCGAGCACCTCGAGGGCATCCTGGGCCAGGTCGTCTCCGGGGCCGGGCTCAGGCAGCTGCGCATCGCCGAGACCGAGAAGTACGCCCACGTGACCTATTTCTTCAACGGCGGCGAGGAGGCGCCCTTCGAGGGCGAGGAGCGGATCCTGGTCCCTTCGCCCAAGGAGGTGGCCACCTACGACCTCAAACCGGAGATGTCGGCCCCGGCCGTGACCGAGGCCCTGCTCGAGCGCCTGGACAGGGGCGGCCTGGACTTCGTCGTCCTCAACTTCGCCAACGGCGACATGGTCGGACACACCGGGGTCCTGGAGGCGGCCATCAGGGCCGTGGAGTGCGTGGACGAGTGCCTGGGCCGGGTCGAGGCGGCCGTCCTGGGCCGGGGTGGCACCCTCCTGGTGACCTCGGACCACGGCAACGCCGAGCTCATGCTCGACCAGGACGGCCGGCCCTACACGGCCCACTCGGTGGACAACCCGGTGCCCTTCATCCTGGTCGGCCGCCCCGGCCTCGAACTCGTGCAGGGCGGGGCGCTCTGCGACGTGGCCCCCACGGTCCTGGAGCTGATGGACCTTGAAAGGCCGCCCCAGATGAGCGGCCAATCGCTGGTGCTGCGATGAAAAAACACCGCCTTCTCAGCCTGGTCCTCTGCCTCTGCCTCCTTTTGGCCGGGTTGGACCAGGCCCTGGGCCTGAGCGTCTCGGAAGAGGAGAAGCTGGGCAAGACGGTCATGATCCGCATCCGCCAGCAGCTGCGCTTCGTGGACGACCAGGTCCTGACCAGCTACGTGGAGAACATCGGCCGCAAGCTGGCCGCCGAGTACGCCTTCATGCCCTTCAAGACCGAGTTTTACCTGGTCGCCGACAACCAGATCAACGCCTTCGCCGCGCCGGGCGGGACCATTGTCGTGACCGCCGGACTCCTCGAAATCGCCGATTCGGTGGACGAGCTGGCCGGGGTTCTGGCCCACGAGCTGGCCCACGTCTCCCGCCGCCACCTGGCCCAGCAGTTCGAGCAGGGGACCAAGGTCGGCATCGCCAGCCTGATCGGGGCCCTGGCCGGGATGCTGGCCGCGGCCGCGGTCGGCGCGCCCCAACTGGGCCAGGCCATGATGATGGGCTCCCTGGGCGCCGGCCAGGCGGCCATGCTGGCCTATTCCCGGGAGCACGAGATGGAGGCCGACCAGCTGGGCACAAAAGTCATGGAGAAGATGGGCTACACGCCCCGGGGCCAGCTGACCGTTCTGGAGAAGATCAAGGCGGCCCAGACCCTCCAGGGCGTCCAGCCGCCGGCCTACCTGTCCACCCATCCAGCGGCCAACGAGCGGATATCCTTCCTCAAGACCGTCCGCGGGGACAAGCCGCCCCGGCCGGACAGGCCCGGAGCGGCCGATTTCGACTGGTTCAAGGCCCGGCTGATGGCCAGTCAGAACCAGGAGGCCTGGTTCAAGGACAAGCCCCCGGCCCTGGCCGAATACGGCCTGGGCCTCGTCCGGCTCAACCGGGGCCAGAGCCAGGAGGCGGCGGCCGATCTGGAGAAGGCCTACCGGGCCGATCCCGACGGCCTGGGCGCGGCCGTCAGCTACGCCGAGGTCCTGCGCCAGTCCGGCCGGCCGGACCTGGCGGCCGAGGTCCTCCGGGGCCGCATCCGCCAGCGGCCCGACGACCGGCCGGCCCTGCTCCTCCTGGGCAGCGTTCTCCTGGATCTGAACAGGCCCGGCGAGGCGGTCAAGACCCTGGAGGAGCTCAACACCATCAAGCCCGGCGAGCCCCAGGTGATCCAGACCCTGGGCGTGGCCTACGGCCGCCTGGGCCAATTGGCCAAGGCCCACCAGTTCCTGGCCTGGTCGTACACCCTCCTGGGTGATCGGATCAAGGCCATGCGCAACTTCGACCTGGCCCTGGCCCGGGCGCGAGACCCCCAGGAGAAGGCCAAGATCGAGGCCAAGCGCAAGGAGGCCCTGGAGCAACTGGGGCCCGAGCCGAGCACGTACTAGTCGTCAGGAGAGGAGGCGCCGGTCAGTCAGTGAGTTCGAGCAAGACCCGCAACAACGCCCACCGAGTCAAGCCCTTTGGCATTCGTGACGCCAGCCTGATCAGTGTGGCCACCGGGATCAGCGCCCAGAACCTGAGGGAGTTTCGGGAGGGGCTGATCAGGGTGGAGAAGGGGAGCATCTTCCACCACTTCTGGGGCCGGCTCCTCCAGCCCCGCTTCGACGAGCCCGAGTACAGCAACGACTTCGCCTCCTGGGCCTTTCACGGCCTCCACGCCAAGGCCCTGGCCGAGCGGCTGAGCGTCATCGATCCCTCGGATTACAACGACATAGAGGACCTCCGCCTGGCCGTCCTGGACACGGTCGAGGCCCGCCTGGACGAGAGCGAGATGGTCCCCTGGGCCAAGGCCGACGACCAGTTCCACTTCGTCCGCTCCCAGATCGTCGTCCTGGACACCGGCCAGGCCATCGAGCACCCCCGCCGCCTGGCCCGGGTCGTCTCCGGCCTGTCCGTGGGCAGCATCTTCTATCACTTCATCGACGCCCGCCGGCGAACCCCGGACCGGGAGGACGACTTCTCGGCCTGGCTCAAGGGCTACGGCCCGGAGTTCAGGGACCTGATCGCTCGGCTCGACACCGTTGACCCGTACTTCTCCTCGCTCCGGGAGATCCGCCGCCGTCTGGATGAGCTCTTCAAGGGCTACTTCGGGGAGCAGGCCGGTGACTAAGCTCCTGGAAGAGTACGCCCAGGTGGTCGGGCCGGTGGTCATCGGCCAGCTCAAGCAGTTGGCCCGGCCGCTCCAGGGGCTCAAGGTCGTCCACGTCAACTCCACCCGGGAGGGCGGGGGCGTGGCCGAGATCCTGACCAAGATGGTCCCCCTCAAGAAGGCCCTGGGCCTGGAGGTGAGCTGGGAGGTCATCAACGGCGGGCCGGACTTCTTCGCCACGACCAAGCTCTTCCACAACGCTCTCCAGGGGGCCAGGGAGACGCCCGGCGAGGACATGCTGGCCGTCTACGAGCGGACCGCGGCCGAGAACGCCGATCGATTGCGGCCTGTCCTGGAGCAGGCCGACCTGGTGGTCATCCACGACCCCCAGCCGGCGGCCCTGCTCCACTTCTGCCCCAAACGGCGGGGCAAGTGGGTCTGGCGCTGCCACATCGACGCCTCCCGGCCCAACCGCCACGTCTGGAAGTACCTGCGCAACTGGGTCAACGGCTACGACGCCAGCATCTTCTCCCTGCCCGAGTTCGCCCAGCGCATGCCCCACCCCCAGTACCTCATCCAGCCGAGCATTGACCCGCTCAGCGAGAAGAACATGGAGCTGCCGCCCGATGAGGTCCAGTCGGTCTACTCCAGGTTCGGCCTGGACCTGGCCCGACCGATCGTCCTCCAGGTCTCCCGCTTCGACCGCTTCAAGGACCAATTGGGGGTCATCGAGGCCTACCGGCTCTCCAAGCGCCACACCAACCTCCAGCTCGTCCTGGCCGGCGGCGGGGCCAGCGACGACCCCGAGGGCCAGGCCTACTTCGAGGAGGTCCGGGCCGCGGCCGGCGACGACGAGGATATCCACGTCCTCCTGCTCCCCCCGGACTCCCACCGGACCATCAACGCCCTGCAGCGCACGGCCGACATCGTCCTCCAGAAGTCGCTCAAGGAGGGCTTCGGCCTGACCGTGACCGAGGCCATGTGGAAGGCCCGGCCGGTCATCGGCGGCGACACCGGGGGCATCCGGCTCCAGGTGGTCAACCACTACACCGGCTTCCTGGTCCGCAGCCCCGAGGGCGCGGCCCTGCGCATCCGCTACCTGCTGGCCCACCGCGACGAGCTGGAGGCCATGGGCCGCCGGGCCAGGCGGCTGGTCCGGGAGAACTTCCTCCTGACCCGGCATCTCAGGGAGTACCTGGTCCTGATGATCGGGCTCCTGAGCGGGGCCGGGGAGCGGATCGAGGTCGGCCTTTCGGGCCGCCGGCCTTGACAGGGGCGCGGTCCGGCCCTAGGGTTGAGCATGTCCCCGAGTTTCCAGGAGTGGGAGAACCTCTGTCTGGGCTGCGGCCGCTGCTGCTTCGAGAAGGTCGAACATGACGACGGCAGCGTGGTCGTGACCAACCAGCCCTGCCGCTTCCTGGACGTGGCCACCCGGCGCTGCAAGGTCTACGAGCGGCGCTTCGAGGTCTGCTCCGACTGCCTCCACATCAGCGAGAGCAACCTGGCCGAGTTCGACTGGCTGCCAGAGGACTGCGGCTACGTGCAGTACATCCGCCGGACCAGGGGACCGGAGGCCTGGCGGCCCAGGCCCAACATCTTCTGGCGGGAGGATGAGCCGTGAAGGAAGCCCTGGTTCTGCTGGCCATGGTGGCCGGCTGGTTCGTCCTGAACCGCTGGATCCTGCCCAAGCTGGGCGTGGGCACCTGAATGGTGCCCGACCCCAAGAACCGGTCCGGTTCGAATAAGAAAACCTGCCGCTGAGGGCCGGTCAGGCTCCGGAGTAACCCCCGGCCTCAGACCTCGACGGTCAGCCCGTCCTCGGCCGCGGTCACGTCTATCTCAGCCAGCCGGTCCAGCACGTCCTGGCCCAGGTGGGTCAGGATCAGCCTCTTGACGTTCAGCTCGGCCAGGTGCTCCTGGAGGGTCCGCCAGCTCAAGTGGTACTTGACCTGCTTCTCGAAGAAGTAGGCCTCGGCGATGAGCAGGTCAGCCCCCCGGGCGGCCGGGATGAGGCCCTCGACCCAGGCCGTGTCGCCGCTGTAGGCCAGGGTCTTGCCCTGGCTCTCCAGCCTGAGGGCCAGGGCCGGAGCGCCCGAGGCGTGGTCCACCTCGAAGGCCCGGACCTGGATCTCCTCGAAGACAAAGGGCCGGCTCGGCTCCAGCTCGACTATTTCCAGAGGGAAGCGGAGCGGCGTTTTGGACGAGCCCGGGAACATGACCTCCTGGGCCTCGGCGAGCCGCCCGGGCAGGCCCCGGGGCCCGGCCAGGGTCAGGGGCCTGGTCCGTTTGGCGTTGAGCTGGGCGTCCAGGATGAAGAAGGGCAGGCCGCCGAAGTGATCGCCGTGGAGGTGGGAGATGAGGATCAGGTCCAGGTCGTTGGCGGCCACCTGGAACTTGTTCAGGGAGATCATGGCCGAGGCGCCGCAGTCGAGAAGGAAGCCGGTCCGGCCGGCCCGGACGAGCAGGCAGGCCTGGAGACGGCCGCCGTGGCCGAAGGCGTCGCCGCTGCCCAGAAAGGTGATCTGGATTGACCGCATAACGGACTCCATTCAAGCTCTGTCCCCAAGAGGAACGGGCAGACGGATTCAGCGTCAGGCTTTAGAACCTGTACGTTGAGCGGACATGCGGGGTAAGGCGACCCCACAACTCTCGGCGATTCTCAAGGCCAATCTTTTAAAAACGCCGTAGCAGTCCTGAACCGCTTGAGCGTGGGAGCCAATGGCTCCATCAGCCGACTTGAGGCGGAACATTGGTTTCCTGGCCTCCATGGCCATAACCATCAGACTCCTGAAATGCTTCACCAACGACAGACAATTGGGATCGTCGTCAACCTTGGGGACCGGTTTTCGATGGCTGTCCAGGACAGACTCCCGATAAACCCCCGGTATCCGGTCTATCCATTTTCGATAGGCCTTGACCGGGCGATCCAGGCGCTCTGAGTGTTGAAGCAGGACATAGCCCACCGGCTCCATACTTCCCTCGGGTAATTTCAGATCGTGGGTCTCGAACCTGGCCAACCGGTCGCGCCATTGCGCCCGCCACTCGCGCAGAGTTGGCCCCAGATTCTTGAGTCCCTGGAGCGAGAACAGGTCAGGAGCCAGAGGGATGACAACGTGGCTGCAGGCAATTAGGGCGGCCCGGTTCATGGCGCCCAGGTTGGGTCCAACGTCTATGAGAGCGACATCAGCTTCGCGTGTTTCAAGTGATTGTAGTAAGATTCTATAAAAAGACGAGATAACGCGAAAAGCCGCTTCGTCCCTATCCATGCAACGGGGCCAAGCGTCGGAAAGCTTGTCCTCAAAACGGGAAAGCCCCAGGTCGCCGACCACTAAACCGATGTTTTCGGCGGCGGATTCAATTCGTGGCGAGCCGACATCGCCGGTGCCTTTGATGAATGGCGTAACCGGCCCTAAAATAGTACCCTCGTGTGGCCCTTCGGACCAGAGCTCCTCCAGCCGTTCCTCGTCCAAGAACATGGTGGACAGGTTCGCCTGGGGATCGAGGTCGGCGGCTATTACCTTGGCTCCTAGTTCTGCGAACATCTCCGACAGATGATACACCAGAGACGTTTTTCCGACTCCGCCTTTGTTGTTGAAAAAGGCAATCGTTTGCATCAGCGGCTCCGGATGGTCGCCAGAATAAAAGTATCCTCGACCTCAAATTCTAAGCTCGGATTTCCATTCTTTTTAAGCTCGTGTCGGGCCATTGGGATTCCTATGCCGAATCGCTGGACGAAACCGAGAACCTTGCTAGCCTCAGCCAGTAAAGGATTCCGGTAATCAGTCAAGCCTTCCCGACCGAAGTTGGCTCTGTTAACGCTTCCGTAAGGCCCACCAGGATTCAGTATTTCAATCCGGTCAGAAAACCAATTTATTCTTACAGGCATATTTGTGCCATAATAATTCCTGTGTATGATTGCATTTCGGCAAATTTGTTCAAGGGCAACTATCGGATAATCTGGATATTTTACCTCAGTGGCTTGAGATTTTATATCGCTGGCTATGGAAATATTCGCCTTCAAGACTTCATCCAACTGGCGCATCACCTCTTCGAGCCTGCCGCTGATTTCTTTTTGATTTACAACTGGGTCTGTTAAGTTGGAACCGTCGTATCTGACGAACTGCAGGTACGCTCCCGGCAGCCATTCCCGGGGGTCGCGGCCAAGAACGATCACGGCCCCGTAGTTTGGCTCGTGGCCGGCTCCTAAAAAATGCAGAGAGCGGAGCTGGGCCTCAACTGACCGACTGTTCTCTTCGAGAACGTCCAGGGCAACCGCCTGCGGCAGGTAGTGGCGGGCAAAATAGTCCAGGTCAAGGTCCTCCAGGGTGGCGCCGCTGGTTGGCTGTTGATCGAAGGGGAGCACGGCCGCTTGGCTTCGCTCCACCAAGCGGTGTTCTTCCTCTTCGGTGGCCGTGGCTCTTCTCGGACCGACCCTCACCCAGACCCGGCCTTGATATCGGACGGGTGGGCGGGTCGAAGGCTGAACCTCGACTATGGCCACCTCACATCCCCTGAGGACCGCCTTGCGGACGCTCATGACCGGAGGGGGAAGGATGTTTCCGTCCGCGCGAAATCCGGCAAGCTCTAACAGCAGTTGGTCGGTAATAGCCGCATTGGAGCAGGTGCCGTCATCGTTGACTCCTATGGCAAGTACGCCTGGTTTACCATGGCCAGGCAAGTCATTGGCAAAGGCGCAAATGGCCTGACATATCTTCTTGGTGTCACTGGCGGAAGCCTTCCGCTCGACGCGGTCTGATTCAATGTCTTCCAGAAGCGCTATCAGCTCGCTCTCGTTAAGCATTCCCCTGGACCCCTATTCGTCTCGTCCCGGCCAAGGGCTAGGCTCGTCTGAACCACTGGCGGCCGCTGGCAAACATAGCGCCTGTGATTAACCTCTTGAAAAATACCGTAATCATTCGGGATAGGCAAGCAGTTAACCTTATGTATCTTCTGCCAATCCCTATGGCCACACTCTAGGCCCGAACTTCCTTGATCCGGTACCAGTAGCGATAGGCCTCTCTGAAGCCCAGCCCGGCGTAGAGGCCCAGGCCGGGCCGGTTGGCGGCCGTGACCTGGAGCCAGGCCCCGGCGGCGCCCCTGGACCTGGCCCAGGCCAGGAGCGCCCGGACCAGCCGGCCGGCCAGGCCCTGACGGCGCCTCTCTGGCCGGACGATGATGTCCAGGAGGCCGACCCGGCCGCGCTCCAGGACGCCCAGCCCCCTGGCCAGCGGGCCGGCCCGGTCGTCCAGCCAGGCGAAGCAGGCGGGGTTGGCCAGGCCGGCCAGGATGGCTTGCAGGGTCATCTCGCTGGAGGCCGGCAGCCCGGCCAGGCGGGCCAGGCCCTCGATCCAGCCGGCCGGAAGCTCCTCGGCCAGCCCGATGGCCGTCCCGGGCTCCGGCTCGATCCGGTCCAGGTCCCGGACCAGGACCAGGCTCTCTTCGATCTTCTCGTAGCCGGCCGCGGCCAGGCGCCGGTCCAGGTCCGGCGGCAGGGCGGCCGCGGAGAGCTTGAACACGGCCGGCTGGCCGAAGCCGGCGTAGAAGTCCTGGCAGGCAACGATCTTCCTGTCCGGGTCCAGGCGGCCGGGGTAGAGGGGCAGGACCGAGTTGGCCCGCTTGGTGTAGCCCTGGCTCAGGCCCAGGAGCCAGCCGTCGAAGAGGAGGCGCCTGACCGCCGGCCAGGCGTTGGCGCCCAGTTCCTCGAGAGTCCTGATCTCCTCCGGGTCGGTCACTTCTTCCGGTCGAAGAAGGCCTTGATGGCCGCCTCGAAGTCGGGTTCGTCGGACGAGGCCAGGAGCCCCTGGCGCTCCAGTTCCAGCTGCCCGGCCAGGGACGTTTCGAAGGAGGCGGTCAGGAGGGCCTTGGTCCGGGCCAGGGCCGGGGCCGAGCGGCGGGCCAGGTCAGCGGCCAGGGCCAGGGCCTCGTCCAGGAGCTTGTCCTTGTCGACCAGGCGGCTGACCAGGCCGAACTTGAGGCCCTCCTCGGCGCTGAAGGACTGGCCCAGGAAGAAGAGCTCGGCCGCCCGCCAGGGGCCGACCAGGCGGGGCAGGAAAAAGGTGTTGCCGCCGTCCGGGCTGGCGGCGATGCGGATGTAGGCCGTGTCGAAGCGGGCCTCGGGCGCGGCCAGGACCAGGTCGCTGGCCAGGACCCAGCCCAGGCCCCCGCCGGCGGCCACGCCGTTGACCGCGGCGATGACCGGCTTGGGCGCCTGGCGGATGGCCAGGATGGAGCGGTTGAGGCAGGTGACTATCAGCCGGAATAGGGGCGAGGCCCCCTGGCCGGGGTGGTCGGCCAGGTAGTCGCGCATGGCCCGGACGTTGCCCCCGGCCGAGAAGGCCCGGCCCTGGCCGGTCAGGATGATGGCCCGGACGGCCGGGTCGTGGCCGGCCGCCTCCAGGGCCTGGCAGATCTCCGGGCCGGAGATCTGGTCCAGGGGGTTGAGCGCCTCGGGCCGGGTGAAGGTGATGACCGCCGCCTGGTCCTTTATCTGGTAGCTCAGGGTCTGATACATGTTTGCTCCTTGGGGCGGGGGTGGCCGAGTCGAATCGTTTCGGAATTATAGGCTCGAATCGGACCCCGGTTCAAGCCGGCCGGCCGGGGCCGTAGCTTGACCGCCCGGCCAGGTGGTTTAAACTAGAAGGACCGTGGGTAAGAAGGGTAAAAAAGCCGGCCGGGACAGGGCCAGGGGCGGGGGCAGGGGGCCGTCGCCGAGCCTGGCCCCCTCCGAGGCGCCCCTGGACCTGGAGCGGCTGGACCCCTATCGGGTGCGGCTCAGGCGGGGCGGGGGCATGCGCACCGAGGGCCTGGTCTTCGCCAGCGAGCGGCTCATGGCCGGCGAGGACGCCGGCAGCGCCCTGAGGCAGGTGGCCAACGTGGCCCATCTGCCCGGCATCGTCGGCCCGGCCATGGCCATGCCCGACGTCCACTGGGGCTACGGCTTCCCCATCGGCGGCGTGGCCGCCTTCCGGCTGGACGGCGGGGTGGTCTCGCCGGGCGGAGTCGGCTACGACATCAACTGCGGCTGCCGCCTGCTGGCCAGCGGCCTGCCGGCCCACGAACTGGCCGGCCGCCTGGACGGCCTGATCGAAGCCCTCTTCGCCCGGGTGCCCACCGGCGTGGGCCGGAGCGGCCCGATCAAGCTCTCCAACGCCGCCCTGAAGCAGGTCCTCAAGAACGGGGCCGCCTGGGCGGTGGACCACGGCTTCGGCTCGGCCGAGGACCTGGAGTGCATCGAGGACCGGGGCCGCCTGGAGGGGGCCGACCCGGAAGCCCTCTCGGAGCGGGCCCTGGAGCGGGGCCGGCCCCAGCTGGGCACCCTGGGCTCGGGCAACCACTTCCTGGAACTGGGCGTGGTCGAGGAGATCTTCGACCGGCCCACGGCCGGGGGCTTCGGCCTCTTCCAGGGCCAGCTGGTCGTCCTGATCCACTCCGGCTCCCGGGGCCTGGGCTATCAGGTCTGCGACGACACCCTGAGGCTCCTGACCCACTGGGCCGCCCGGGAGGGGCTGGTCCTGCCCGACCGGCAATTAGTCTACGCCCGCCTGGGCACGCCCCAGGCCGAGCAGTATCTGGGCGGCATGCAGGCCGCGGCCAACTACGCCTATGCCAACCGCCAGATCCTGACCCACCTGACCCGCCAGGTCTTTGAAGAAGAACTGGGCCTCTCGCCCCGGGAGCTGGACCTGCGCCTGGTCATCGACGTCTGTCACAACGTGGCCAAAATGGAGAGCCACCTGGTCGAGGGCCGGAGCGAGACCCTCTGCGTCCACCGCAAGGGGGCCACCCGGGCCTTTCCGGCCGGCCGGCCCGAGCTGCCCGAGATATACCGGAAGACAGGCCAGCCGGTCCTCATCCCCGGCGACATGGGCCGGGCCTCCTACGTCCTGGTCGGCCGGCCGGGGTCGCTGGCCGAGACCTTCGGCTCGACCTGCCACGGCGCCGGCCGGGTCCTGAGCCGGACCGCGGCCAAGAGCCGGGCCCGGGGCCGGCGGATTGACGAGGAGTTGGCCGCCATCGGCATCAGGGTCCGCTCGGCCGGCCGGGCCACCCTGGCCGAGGAGATGCCCGAGGCCTACAAGGACGTCAGCGAGGTGGTCGAGGTCGTCCACGGGGCCGGCCTGTCCAGCAAGGTGGCCCGGCTGAGGCCTCTGGGGGTGATAAAGGGCTAGGCCGGCCTTGCCGTATGGACGTCGTTAACATGCTGGGGTTTCAAGCCTCCGCAAGGCAAGCTCTCGGGCTCTTCTCGCTGAAGAGATCGTTTTTAGCAGATTGTCAGTAAATCTATTTAGTTGCTGGCGTGTAGCTCTCAAAGCTCTGTTCAGGCTTTTTTCTATTTTTGGGATTTGTCCTAAGGTACTTTCAAGATTGGAGTATGTTTCCCTGCCTGTCTCTGCTCCTTCTTCTAATTTATTTAGTGTGTCAATAAATTCTTCCAAGGATATTCGATCGTCGTCACTATTGATTATCCCCAAAGAAACTATTAATTCTAGACTATTTTCCGTCTCTTGTGTTATTTTTTCATATCTTTCATTTGCTTTCTCCAACGATTGGCTATATAGAAGAAGTTCAGTCGCCATTACTCTAGTTATATTACGAAGTTTGGCTGCTGATCCTGGACCTCTATCATCTACCACAGCAGCTACTTCATCGCCTCTTCTTTGAAACTTTTCTGCGGCTTCAGTACTAGCGCTGGTGACCTCTTCTATGACTTGAGTTAGATTTTCAACAGCTCTCTCCATGTCCTCACAATGGTCTAATAGTCCCTTTTCGTCTTCTTCAGGAAGGTTATCAATAATTGTTTCCTCTTGACAGATAGCAGAAGGCGATTGTGCAATAATATCAGTTGATTTGCCGGTAAAATCTGTCACTGGGTTTCCAAAGGCTATGTTGCGCCCTAGAAAACCTTGAGCAATCTGCAAGAGTTTATCTTTGGCTTCATTTATTCTAGCGAAGTGAACATCATATATTATGATTCTATAAGCTTGAAGGTCGAAAGGTACGTCATCCATATTCTGGGTCAACATAACGACTGGTTTTTTTAGTGCATGAGCCAGGCCTAGCTCGTAGAATACGTTCGAGTTTGCCGATGTCAAATCGGCGACGACTAGATCGCAGGTTGTCAGGGAATAAACTATATCGTGTAGGATATTCCTTTGTTGTAGAAGGTCGTCCGATCGGAAAACTTCGAACTCGGCCTCTTCGAGAGTTTTTTTAATAAAAAGATTATAAACATCATTGAATTCTGCATCAAATGGCATTATCACAAATACTGAAGCCCTAGCTTTGGCGTTGGCCACTTAGGCACCTCCTTTTTTAAAACTAACTCGGAAATATAATTTTAGCAAGAAGAAAATATATCCTTCGATAGTTCTTTAGCTACTAATAAAAAGGCAATCTAATGGTGAGATAGGCATGGCTTGAGGGAAAGGCCCTGACCCGGATTATGTAAACAAGTGCGATTATCGACAAGAACACAAGGGAGGTTGAAACGGTACTGGGCGAAGGTTAAAGGCCAGGGCTTCGGCAGCGCAGAGATAACCTATGGGGATGCGGTGGACCCGAAAGTTGTTTCCCGCCCGAAGCCAGCAAGATGGCCCAAGCCATCAGGCTTGGGAATAAAAGATCTCCTCTTGCCGCCTAGGGCGAGCGAGGCAAGGACCGGGGAACTTGTTCGTGGTTCCGGCCCAGGGGTCGGAACAGGGTATCCCTAACCTCTGAACAATATGTCCGACAACCACGATATAATCTCGCCCGAGCCTAGGCCGATCCGGCGGTCTCATCGCTCCTCCTTGAAAACTTCACCCCCTTCTGCTAAGCTCCCGTGGATCATGGATCTGGCCGCGGCTCTCGACGTCGGCTCCAACACCCTGCGCCTCCTCATCGCCCGAGTCCAGAACGGGCGCCTGAGGCCGGTCCTCCTCGACCGGGAGGTGACCCGCCTCAGCCAGAATCTGATTCCGGGCGGCAACCTCGACCCCGCGGCTCAGGAGCGGGCCCTCAGGGTCCTGGCCCGCTTTGCCGGGCGGATCAGGGAGGAGGGGGTCGGCCGGGTCTTCGGCGGGGCCACGGCCTGGGCCAGGCTGGCCGCGGACGGCGGCCAGTTCATGGAGCGGGTCAGGGCCGAGACCGGCCTGGACTTAAGCCTCCTCTCGGGCCGGGAGGAGGCCCGCCTGACCGCCTTGGGCGTGCTCAGCGGCCTTAAAGAGACCCCGGACCGGGCCCTGGTGGTCGATCCGGGCGGCCAGTCCAGCGAGTTCACGCCCCTGGAGGCCGGCCGGCCCGGGGAGGGCCTCTCCCTGAACCTGGGCGTGGTCAGCCTCTGCGAGCGCCACCTGAGGCACGACCCGCCCCTGGCCGGGGAAATGGCCGGGCTCAAGGCCGAGGTGGTCCAAGCATTAAGCCGGGTCAAGGCCGCCTTTGCCCCGGCGCCGGAGCTGGCCCTGGTCGGCACGGCCGGGACCGTGACCACCATCGCGGCCATGGTTCTGGAGCTCAGGGACTACGACCCGGCCAGGGTGACCGGGGCGAGGTTGACCCTGGAGCAGGTGGCCGGCCTGCTGGACCGGCTCCTGGCCATGCCCGCGGCCAGGCGCCTGGAGCTGCCGGGTCTGGAGCGGGGCCGGGAGGACGTCATCGTGCCCGGCCTGGTGCTGGTTCAATCCCTCCTGGAGGAGTATTCTCGGAACGAGATGCTGGTGGTCGACGCCGGCCTCCTGGAGGGTCTTATCCTGGCCGGCCTGCCAGAGGCCGGATCGAATGAGGCAGGTGGAGCATGACCCAACCCCCGATCGGTGAAGGCTTGACCTTTGACGACCTTCTCCTGCTGCCCGGTCTCTCGACCGTGCTGCCCAACGAGGTGGACGTCTCCACCAACCTGACCGTCTCCATCCGGCTCCACATGCCCATTCTCTCGGCGGCCATGGACACGGTCACCGAGTCGGAGACAGCCATCTCCATCGCCCGGCAGGGCGGGGTCGGCTTCATCCACAAGAACCTGACCCCGGCCGCCCAGGCCACCGAAGTGGAACGGGTCAAGAAGTCTGAGTACGGCATGATCGTGGACCCGGTCACGGTCACGCCCGAGACCAGGATCGAGGAGGTCCACCGTCTGGCGGCCAAGTTCCGCATCTCCGGCTTCCCGGTGGTCGAGGGCGAGGATCTGGTCGGCATCGTCACCAACCGCGACCTTCGCTTCGAGAGCGACCTGTCCCGCCGGGTCCGCGAGATGATGACGCCCCGGGAGCGGCTCATCACCGTGCCCGAGGGCATTGGCCTGGCCCACAGCCAGACCCTCCTGCACAAGCACCGCATCGAGAAGCTCCTGGTGGTCGACGACAAGGGCAAGCTCAAGGGCCTGATCACCATCAAGGACATCGAGAAGATCAAGAAGTACCCCCAGGCCTGCAAGGACTCCCTGGGCCGGCTGCGCGTCGGCGCGGCCGTGGGCGTGAGCGACTGGGAGGAGCGGCTGGCCCACCTCGTCCCGGCCGGGGTGGACGTGGTCACCGTTGACTCGGCCCACGGCCACTCCCGCAACGTCATCGAGACGGTCAAGGCCATCCGGAAGCGCTATCCCGACCTGGACATGGTCGCCGGCAACGTGGCCACGGCCGAGGGCTGCCTGGCCCTCATCGAGGCCGGGGCCTCGGCGGTCAAGATCGGGGTCGGGCCGGGCTCGATCTGCACCACCCGCATCGTCGCCGGGGTGGGCGTGCCCCAGATGTCGGCCATCATGAGCTGCCGGCCGGTGGCCCAGGAGCGGGGGGTGCCCCTCATCGCCGACGGCGGCATCAAGTTCTCGGGCGACGTGACCAAGGCCCTGGCCGCCGGGGCCTCGACGGTCATGATCGGCTCTCTCTTCGCCGGCACCGAGGAGTCCCCGGGCGAGACGATTCTCTATCAGGGCCGCAGCTACAAAGTCTACCGGGGCATGGGCTCCATCGAGGCCATGGCCGCCGGCTCGGCCGACCGCTACGGCCAGGGCGGCCTGGCCAAGCTGGTCCCAGAGGGCATCGTCGGCCGGGTGCCCTACCGGGGCCCCCTGGCCGACAACATCTACCAGCTCGTCGGCGGGATCCGCTCGGGCATGGGTTACGTCGGCGCGGCCAGCATCCGGGAGCTCTGGGACAAGGCCCACTTCCTGCGCATAACCGCGGCCGGGCTCAAGGAGAGCCACGTCCACGACGTCATCATCACCAAGGAGGCCCCCAACTACCGCCTGGAGAACTTCTGATGTCCCTGCAGACCGAGAAAATCCTGGTCCTGGATTTCGGCTCCCAGACCACCCAGCTCATCGCCCGGCGGGTCAGGGAGCTAAAGGTTTACTGTGAGATCCACCCCTTCAACTGGCCCCTGGAGGAGATCAGGGCCTTCAGGCCCTCGGGCCTGATCCTCTCCGGCGGGCCGGCCTCGGTCTACTGGGACGGCGCGCCCACGGCCTCGACCGAGATCTTCGAGCTGGGCTGCCCGGTCCTGGGGATCTGCTACGGCATGCAGCTTATGGCCCACCTCCTGGGCGGCCGGGTCCAGAGGCCGGACAAGCGCGAGTACGGCCGGGTCCAGCTCAACCTGCTGTCCCTGGGCGACGGGCCGGCGCCTCTGTTCAGGGGCCTGGCCCCGGGGGAGCCCCACACGGTCTGGATGAGCCACGGCGACCGGATCGAGGCCGCCCCGCCCGGCTTCCTGGCCGCGGCCGAGAGCGACAACGCCCCCCTGGCGGCCATGGCCGATGTGGAGCGGCGCCTCTACGGCGTCCAGTTCCACCCCGAGGTGGCCCACACCCCGGACGGCAAGCTGATCCTGGGCAACTTCCTTTTCCAGATCTGCGGGCTCAAGGGTCTCTGGACCATGGAGAATTTCGTCCAGAGCACCGTCAGCGAACTCAAGGACAGGATCGGCCGCGACCGGGTCATCTGCGGCCTGTCCGGCGGGGTCGACTCGGCCGTGGTGGCCATGCTCCTCCACCGGGCCGTGGGCCAGCAGGCCGTCTCGGTCTTCGTGGACAACGGCCTCCTCCGCCACCAGGAGGCCGAGCAGGTCGTCTCCCTTTTCCGGGACCGCTTCGGCCTGAACCTGGTCTTCGTCCAGGCCGGCGAGGAGTTCCTGGGCCGGCTCAAGGGCGTGGTCGAGCCCGAGCAGAAGCGCAAGATCATCGGCAACCTGTTCATCGAAATCTTCGAGCGGGAGGCCAAGAAACTCGGCCAGGCCAAGTACCTGGCCCAGGGGACCCTCTATCCCGACGTCATCGAGTCGGTCTCCTTCAAGGGCCCCTCGGCCACGATCAAGACCCACCACAACGTCGGCGGCCTGCCCGAGCGGATGAACCTGTCCCTGATCGAACCTCTCCGGGAGCTGTTCAAGGACGAGGGCCGGGCCGTGGGCCGGGAGCTGGGCCTGCCCGAGGAGATCATCAACCGCCAGCCCTTCCCCGGTCCGGGCCTGGCCATCAGGATCCTGGGCGAGGTCACCCCGGAGCGGCTCAAGATCCTGAGGCAGGCCGACCACATCGTCACCGAGGAGATCCGCATGGCCGGGCTCTACGAGCGGGTCTGGCAGTCCTTCGCCGTGCTCCTGCCGGTCAAGACGGTCGGGGTCATGGGTGACGAGCGGACCTACGAGAACGTCGTCGCCCTACGCTCGGTGGACAGCCTGGACGCCATGACCGCCGACTGGACCAGGCTGCCCTACGAGGTCCTGGGCCGGATCTCCAACCGGATCATCAACGAGGTGGGCGGGGTCAACCGGGTCGTCTTCGACATCTCCTCCAAGCCGCCGGCGACCATCGAGTGGGAGTAGGCGGGCCAGTGTCGGCCGGGTTCGTCCATCTCCACGTCCACACCCACTACTCGCTCCTTGACGGGGCGATCAGACTGCCCGACCTCATGGCCAAGGCCAGGGAGTTCGACCTGCCGGCCGTGGTCATGACCGATCACGGCAACCTCCACGGCGCCGTGGACTTCTACACCCAGGCCCTCAAGAACGAGCTCAAGCCCATCATCGGCTGCGAGGTCTACGTCGCCCCGGGCGACCGGCGCGACAAGGAGAACCGGCCCGACCAGCCGCTCAACTACCACCTGGTCCTCCTGGCCGAGAACAACGAGGGCTACCACAACCTGGTCAAGATAGTCACCGACGCCTCCATGAACGGCTTCTACTACAAGCCCCGGACCGACCTGGAGTTCCTGGCCGACCACTCCCGGGGCCTGATCGCCCTCTCGGCCTGCCTCCACGGCCAGGTGGCCGCCTGCCTGTCCCAGGGCCGTCAGGCCGAGGCCAGGGAGGCGGCCGGCCGGTACGCCGACATCTTCGGCCCGCAGAGCTTTTTCATCGAGATCCAGGACGCCGGCCTGCCCGAGCAGCAGGCCATCAACCCGGGCCTGCTCAAGCTGGCCAAGGATCTGGGCCTCAAGGCCGTGGCCACCAACGACTGCCACTACCTGACCCGGGAGGACGCCCGGGCCCACGACGTGCTCCTGGCCATCCAGACCGGCAAGCAGCTCGAGGACGAGAAGAGGCTCCGCTTCTCCACCGATCTCCTCTACTTCCGCCCGCCCGAGGAGATGATCGAGCACTTCCGCTTCCAGCCGGACCTGTGCGCCAACACCCTGCCCGTGGCCGAGCGCTGCCGGGTGGAGCTGGACCTCAAGAGCTACCACTTTCCCAGCTACCCTCTGCCTTCGGACCAGACGGCCGAGGAGCTGATGAGCCAGCGGGCCAGGCAGGGCCTGGAGGACCGGCTCGAGCGCCTGCCCCAGGGCGCGCTGCCGGCCGAGACCTACCGCCGCCGGCTGGAGGATGAGCTGGCCGTCATCGTCCAGATGGGCTTCGCCGGCTACCTGCTGGTGGTGGCCGACTTCATCGGCTGGGCCAAGGCCAGATCCATTCCGGTCGGGCCGGGCCGGGGCTCGGCGGCCGGCTCCCTGGCCGCCTTCGCCCTGGAGATCACCGACATAGACCCCCTCCGCTACGGGCTCCTCTTCGAGCGCTTCCTCAACAGCGAGCGGGTCTCCATGCCCGACATCGACGTGGACTTCTGCTTCGAGCAGCGCGACCAGGTCATCCACTACGTCACCGAGAACTACGGCACCGAGAACGTGGCCCAGATCGCCACCTTCGGCAAGATGCAGGCCCGGGCGGTCATCCGCGACGTGGGCCGGGCCTTAGGGCTGGCCTACGGTGAGGTGGACAAGATCGCCAAGCTGGTGCCCAACGTCCTCAACATCACCCTGGCCCAGGCCCAGGAGCGCGAGCCCAGGCTGAGGCAGCTGCGCCAGAGCGACCCCCGGGTCGATGAGCTGCTGACCGTGGCCGAGCGACTGGAGGGGCTCTACCGCCACGCCTCGACCCACGCCGCCGGCGTGGTCATCGCCGACAAGCCCCTGGTCGAGTACCTGCCCCTCTACCAGGACAACAACGGCAAGCAGGTCACCCAGTTCGACATGAAGTCCGTGGAGAAGGTCGGGCTGATCAAGTTCGACTTCCTGGGCCTGAGGACCCTGACCGTCATCGACACCGCCTCCCGGCTGGTCAGGCAGGGGCCGGACCCGGACTTCGACGTCCGCCGCATCCCCATGGACGACCGGCCGACCTTCGATCTCCTCTCCCGGGGCGACACCACCGGCGTCTTCCAGCTGGAGTCCTCGGGCATGAGGGACCTGCTGGTCAAGTTCAAGCCGACCTTGTTCGAGGACATCATCGCCCTGGTGGCCCTCTACCGGCCCGGCCCCATGGACCTCATCCCGGACTACGTCGAGCGCAAGCACGGCCGGACCGAGGTGACCTACTCCCACCCCGATCTGGCCCCGATCCTGAAGGAGACCTACGGCATCATCGTCTACCAGGAGCAGGTCATGGCCGTGGCCAACGTCCTGGCCGGCTACACCCTGGGCCAGGCCGACATCCTCCGCCGGGCCATGGGCAAGAAGAACTTCGAGGTCATGGAGCGGGAGCGGGTCCGCTTCCTGGCCGGGGCCCAGTCCAAGGGCCACGCCGAGGACTTCGCCGACTCGGTCTTCGATCTCCTGGCCAAGTTCGCCGGCTACGGCTTCAACAAGTCCCACGCCGCGGCCTACGGCCTGATCGCCTACCAGACGGCCTTTCTCAAGGCCCACTACCCGGTCCAGTTCCTGGCCGCCCAGCTGACCTCCTGGGCCGGCAACTCCGACCAGATCATGGTCTTCTTCGCCGAGTGCAAGGACATGGGCCTGGAGGTCCTGCCGCCGGACATCAACGCCTCGGGCAAGAGCTTCGGCGTGGACGGCCAGGCCATCCGCTTCGGCCTGGCCGCGGTCAAGAACGTCGGCTTGGGCGCGGTGGAGGCCATCCTGGAGGCCAGGCAGGAGGGCCGGTTCAGAGGCCTCTTCGACTTCTGCGCCCGGGTCGACCTGCGCCGGGTCAACAAGCGGGTCGTGGAGTCGCTGATCAAGTGCGGCGCCTTTGACACCACGCCGGGGTACCGGGCCCAGCTCATGGCCGCCCTGGACGACGCGGTCGAGAGCGGCCAGCGCCTCCAGCGGGAGCGGGCCGAGGGCCAGTTCAACCTCTTCGAGGGCGAAAGCGAGGCCGCCCCACCCGAGCCGGTCCTGCCCAACGTGCCCGAGTGGTCCGAGTCGGTCCGCCTGGGCTTCGAGAAGGAGTCCCTGGGCTTCTACGTCTCCGGCCACCCCCTGGCCCGCTTCGAGGACGAGCTGAGGCGTTACGCCGAGGTAAGCCTGGCCAACCTGAGCTCCTATCCCGACGGCGGGCGGGTCAGGGTCGGCGGCGTGGTCACGGCCAGGAAGGAGATCAACACCAAGAACGGCGACCGGATGGCCTTCGTCACCCTGGAGGATCTGACCGGCCGGGTCGAGGCGGTCATCCTGCCCAAGATCCTGGCCGAGACCAGGCCCTTGCTGGAGGGCGAGGAGCCGCTCCTGATCGAGGGGGTGGTCAACCAGGCCGAGACCGGAGTCAGCCTCAGGGCCAACGAGATCATTCCCCTGAGCCGGGCGGCCGAGAAGCTGACCTCGGCCCTGAGGCTCAGGCTCGACGCCGATCAGGTCTCGACCGAGGGCCTGCGGCGGCTCAAGGACCTGCTGGCCACGCAGCCCGGCCAGACGCCCCTCTTCCTGCACATCTTCAAGTCGGGCCGCTTCGAGGCGGTCATCGCCGCCGACGAGAGCTTCAACGTCAGGCCCAGCCAGGAGCTGCTGGTCCAGGTGCGCCGGCTCCTGGGGCCCGACTGCCTCATCTGAGCCATGCCCGGCCGCCAGATCCTGGCCGACGTCCCCCTGGCCTGGCTCTTCTACCTCCTGGCCGGTCTGGCCCTCGGAATTTTTGCCTGGGGCATCTTTCTCAGGCTCAGGCCCTGGCGTGGAGCCGCGGCCGACCGCCGGGTGGAGCGGCCGGGACCGGGCCTGGGCCAGGCCCTGGCCGGGGCCCTCTGGGGCCGGCCGATCTTCCGGGGCGACCTCCCGGCCGGGCTGATCCACCTCTGCCTGGCCTGGGGCTTCGGGCTGCTCTTCCTGGGCACCCTGGGCCTGGCCGTGGATACCTACCTGATCGGCTGGCTCAACCGGAGCAGCTACCCGGTCTTTTCGGCCGTCCTGGACGGGGCCGGGCTGCTCCTCCTGGCCGGGGTCCTGCTAAGCCTTGTCCGGCGGGCCTTGGCGCGGCCGGCCCGCCTGGCCAATCGGGCCCAGGACGTCCTGGTCCTCGTCGGCCTGGGCCTTACTGTCCTGACCGGCTTCGGGGTCGAGGCCGGCCGGCTGGCCGGGTCACCCCGGCCCGAGAGCTTCGCCTTCGCCGGCCAGGCCCTGGCCGGGCTGATGCCGGCCGGACCGGGCCTCTACGCCGGCCTGTGGTGGAGCCACGCCCTGATCAGCCTGGCCCTGATCGCCTGGCTGCCCTTCAGCAAGCTGACCCACGTCCTGGCCGGTCCGGTCCAGCTCTTCTACCAGGCCCAGCCCCGACGGGGCCTGAGCGGCGAGGCCGCCCTTAAGCCCGGCCGGGGCGAGGTCCTGGCCGGGGCGGCCTGCACCTACTGCGGCCGCTGCGAGGCGGCCTGCCCCGTCTTCGGGGCCGGCCAGGGCTTCTCGCCCCGGCGCTTCATCGCCTCGGGCGGCCTGGCGGCCGATCTTAACCCCTGGGCCTGCGCCACCTGCCTGGCCTGCCTGGAGACCTGCCCCCTGGGGATCGACCCGCCCCGGAGCCTCCTGCGCCGGCGCGGCCTGATCGTCGAGTCGGGCCAGGGCCTGCCCCAGGGCGGGGTCGAGGCCCTGGAGAGCCTGGCCAGGCACGCCAACCCCTGGGGCGTCTCCCGCCGGCAGCGGAGCGCCTGGAGCCGCGAGTTCAGGGGCCAGGACCGCGTCCCCAGCCTGGCCCGTCTCAGGGAGCCGGTGGAGCTGCTCTACTTCGTCGGCTGCACGGCCGCCATCGAGACCCGGGCCCAGGGCCTGGCCAGGTCCCTGGCCCGGCTCCTAAAGTCGGCCGGGGTCGGCTTCGCCGTCCTGGGCGACCAGGAGCCCTGCTGCGGCGACGCGGCCCGGCAGTGGGGCGAGGTCGGACTCTTCGAGCTCCTCTTCGAGCAGACCTGCGAGGCCCTTAACCAGACGCCGGTCCGGGAGGTGGTCTGCTCCTCGCCCCACTGCCTCAAGACCTTCCGGGACGTCTACCCCCTGACCGCGGCCGCCCTGGGCCGGCCGGCCCCGGACCTGGAATTCAGGCATTACAGCCAGGTCCTGGCCCGGCTCCTGGACCAGGGCCGCCTCAAGCCCCGGCTGGCGCCCTTCGGCCGGGTGACCTTCCACGACCCCTGCTACCTGGGCCGGGGCCTGGGCGAGTTCGAGGCCCCCCGCCGGGTCCTCAAGGCCGTGCCCGGCCTGGAGCTGGTCGAGATGGCCCACCACGGCCGGGAGAGCCTCTGCTGCGGCGGCGGGGGCGGCCGGATGTGGCAGGACTTCTCCTCGCCCCGCCGGCCGGCCGAGATCAGGCTCCAGGAGGCCCTGGACTGCCGGGCCGAGGCCCTGGTCACGGCCTGCCCCTTCTGCCTGATCATGCTCGAGGACGCCCTCAAGACGGCCGGCCTGGACGACCGCCTCCAGGTCATCGATCTGGCCGAGCTGCTCTGGCTGAGTCTGGGGGTCTAACCGGCCAGGAGGCGGCCGATGATCAGCCGCTGGACCTCGGAGGTGCCCTCGACGATCTGGAGGAGCTTGGCCCCGGCGTAGAGGCGGGAGACCGGATACTCGGCCATGTAGCCGTAGCCGCCGTGGATCTCCACGGCCTCGCTGGCCGCCTTCTCGGCCATCTCGGCGGCGAAGAGCTTGGCCGCGGTGGTCTCGAAGGTGTGCCGGCGGCCCCTGTCCTTGAGCCAGGCCGCCTTGAGGTACTGGTTGCGGGCCAGCTCGATGCCCACGGCCATGTCGGCCAGCTTGAACTGGATGGCCTGGTGGTTGAAGATGGGCTGGCCGAACTGGCGCCGCTCGCAGGCGTAGCGCAGGGAGTGGTCCAGGCAGGCCTGGGCCAGGCCGACGCTCATGGCCGCGATGCTGATCCGGCCGGTCTCCAGGACGGCCAGATGCTGGGCGAAGCCGCGGCCGGGGTCGCCCAGGATGTTAGCCCTGGGGATGCGGCAGTCCTCCAGGATGACCTCGTGGGTGGCCGAGGCCTGCCAGGCCATCTTGCGGTAGCGCTGGCCCAGCCTGAAACCGGGGGCGTCCTTGGGCACGATGAAGGTGGAGATGACCTCCCGGTCCCCGGTCCTGACCCTGGCCGCGGCCAGGAGGACCGTGGCGTTGTCCAGGCCGATGTTGGTCACGAACTGCTTGGTCCCGTTGAGGATCCACTCGTCGCCCCGGGCCACGGCCGTGGTTCTGAGGGACCTGGCGTCGGAGCCGGAGTCGGGCTCGGTCAGGCCGAAGGCGCCGATCTCGACGCCCCGGGCCAGGGGGACCAGCCACTTTTTCTTCTGCTCCTCGGTCCCGAAGGCGAAGATCTCCTGGGCGGCCACGGTGGTGGTCACGTCCAGGAGGGCGCCCAGGGTCAGGTCGGCCCGGGCGATCTCCTCGATGCAGATCATGGTCCCGACCCAGTCGCCGCCGCTGCCGCCGTACTCCTCGGGAAAGGGCAGGCCCATCATGCCCAGCTCGGCCATCTGGGCCATGATGTCGTAGGGGTACTCGCCGGTCCGCTCCATCTCCTCGGCCCGGGGGGCGATGACCTCCTGGGCGAAGCCCCGGGCCATGTCCCGGATCATGGCGTGTTCCTGGCTCGGGTCGAAGTTCACGGCCAGGCCTCCGCGACTTCAGTCCAAGAGGTTGAAGGTCAGGACCGCGGCCTGGGCGCCGCCCCTGGTCTGGTCCGGTGGCCGGAGGCGGCCGCCCACCGAGACCTTCCGGCCGATCAGGTCCAGGCCGGCCCGGTCCGGATCCAGGCCCAGGAGGTTGCCCAGGACCCAGGGCCCGTCCTCCAGCTCGACCAGGGCGACGATGTAGGGCGCCTCGAAGCCGGCGGGCGGCACCCGGATGACGGTGAAGGTCCTGATTACGCCCCGGGGAGTGACCTGGCCGACCTCCAGCCTGAAGCGGCCGCAGGCCGAGCAGGTCGCCTGGGGAGGTACGGTCCAGGCGCCGCAGTCCAGGCACTTGAGCCCCAGGAGCCGGCCCTGGGCCAGGCCCTCCTTGAAACGGGCGTGGGTCAGGGGCAAGCCTTCCATCAGGCCCTCCTCAGGACCAGGTTGCAGACCGCGCCCAGGTCGCCGCCCAGGGTGTCGACCAGCCCGATCCTGGCCCCCTCGACCTGCCGGGGGCCGCATTCGCCCCGGAGCTGCTTGACGATCTCGTAGGTCTGGGCCGCGCCGGTGGCCCCGATGGGGTGGCCCTTGGCCTTGAGCCCGCCCGAGGGATTGATGACGACCCGGCCGCCCCGGGTCGTCTCGCCCCGCCGGGCCGCGGCCGCGCCGGTCCCGAAGTCGAAGAAGCCCAGGGCCTCGGTGGCGATGATCTCGGCGATGGTGAAGCAGTCGTGCAGCTCGCAGACGTCCACCTCCGCCGGGCCGATGCCGGCCTGCCGGTAGGCCCGCCTGATGGAGGCCTGCCGGGCCGGACTGAGGGTGATGTCCTTCTGGGCGTAGATGGAGCCGGCCTGGCCCTGGCCCAGGCCGGCCACCAGGATCGGCTGGGCCACCTGGTTCCTGAACCTGGCCGCGTCGGCCAGGACCACGGCCGCGGCCCCGTCGGAGAAGGGGCAGCAGTCGTAGAGCTGGAGAGGGTCGGCGATCATCGGGCTCTCCAAGACGTCCTGGACGGTGATCTCCTTGCGGAACTGGGCCAGGGGGTTATTGAAGCCGTGGCGGTGGTTCTTGACCGCCACCTCGGCCATGCAGCGCTTCAGCTCGGCCAGGCCCAGGCCGTACTTGGCCGCGTAGAGGTGGGCGGCCAGGCCGAAGACGCCGGGAAAGGTGATTCCGGCCGGGCACTCGTACTCGGCGTGGGAGGCCATGGCAAAGGTGGTCGTGGCCAGGCTGGTGCCCATGACCGTGGCCCGCTCGACCCCGCCGCAGAGGACCAGGTCGTGCACCCCGGCCCCGACCATTAGGGCGCCGTGGCGGATGGCCACCGTGGCCGAGGCGCAGGCGCTCTCGAAGCGGCTGGCCGGGGCGTCGTGGGGCAGGCCCAGTTCGGCGCCCAGGAAGGGGGCGATGTTGGCCTGCCCCTCCTCGAAGACGCCCAGGCACTGGCCCACGAAGAGCCCCTCCACGTCCCCGGGCTCGACCCCTGACTCGGCCAGGGCCTGGCCGGCGGCCAGGCTGAAGAGCTCCTTCATGGACAGCTCCGAGGCCCCGAAGCGGGTCATGCCCACGCCCAGGATGACGACCTCCCTCACCCGAGCCTCCCTCCCGGCCGGATTCCTACTTGGCGGCCATGCGCAGGGCCGCGTCCAGGCGAATGGTCTCGCCGTTGAGCATGGGGTTCTCGATGATGTGCTTGACCAGCCGGGCGTACTCGGCCGGCGCGCCCAGGCGCGGGGGGAAGGGGACCATCTTGGGCAGGGCCAGCCGGGCCTTCTCGGGGAGGCCGGCCATCATCGGCGTCTCGAAGATGCCCGGGGCAATGGCCATCACCCGGATGCCGTAAGCGGCGAACTCCCGGGCCAGGGGCAGGGTCAGACCGACCACGGCCGCCTTGGAGGAGGCGTAGGCCGCCTGGCCGATCTGGCCCTCGAAGGCGGCCACCGAGGCGGTGTTGATGATCACGCCCCTTTCGCCGTCCTGGTTGAGGGGCTCGTTGAGGACCATCTTGGCCGCGGCCAGCCGGATGAGGTTGATCGTGCCGATGAGGTTGATCTGGACGACCTTGTTGAAGCCGGCCAGAGACATGGGGCCTTCCTTGGACAGGACCTTGGCCGCGGGGGCGACGCCGGCGCAGTTGAGGACCAGGTGGACGGCCCCGAATCCGGCCGCGGCCGCGTCCACGGCCGCCTGAACGCTGGCCTCGTCGGTGACGTCGGTCTTGAGGAACACGGCCGCCTGGCCCAGCTTCTCGGCCAGGGCCTGGCCCCGCTCCTGGTCCAGATCGAGAATGGCCACCCTGGCCCCGTCCTGGATGAGCTGACGGGCGCTGGCTTCGCCTAATCCGGAGGCGCCGCCGCTGACCAGCGCCCCTATTCCCTTGATTTCCATGTGTACTCCTTACTTGTTTATCCGGGCCGCCGGGCGGCCCGGTGGGGCGGGGCCGAAACCCCGCTCGATGGTTCGCTGATTGATCGGAAAGAACTTCTCCTCGCAGCCTCGGCCCTTCAGGCTGATTCTTCAAGGAGCCGGTTGATGAACTGGGTGGTGGTGAAGACCTGGAACTTGTGTTTTCTGAGCTTGGCGTTGGCCAGGTTGTGGACGCAGGAGTTGCACTCGGTCAAGAGGACCTCGGCCCTGGAGGCTTCCACCTCCTCCAGCCGCCGCCGGGCCATGGCGATGGAGTTGGTCGGGTAGGCCCCCCTGACCCCGCCCCCGGCCCCGCAGCACATCGCCTCGGCCCTGTTGTGATTAAGCTCCACGAAGTTGGGCGCGATCTTGCCTATCGTCCGCCTGGGCTCCTCGTAGATGCCCGAGTGCCGGCCCAGGTCGCAGGGGTCGTGGTAAGTCACCAGTTTATCCGTCCTGACCCCGAAGTCATAGTCCTGCAACAGCTGGGTCAGGTGGATGACCTTCACCCCGGCCTGGGCCAGGGCCTCGTACTCCCGCTTGTTGTTGAACGTCCTGAAGCAGTAGGGGCAGCCGGTCACCACCGTCTTGGCCCCGGTGGCCAGGATCAGCTCGACGTTCTTGTTCACCAGACCCGGGTTGATCTTGTGGCCCACGTCCTCCAGCACCCCCGAGCAGCAGACCTCGTCAATTAGGGTGTAGTCGAGCTTGAGGTGGTCCAGCAAGCTCAGGGTCTCCTCGGTGGAGTCCTCTTCTCTGTAGGCGCCCACGCAGCCGATGAAGTAGACGTACTCGGCCTTCCGGTTGAGGGGCCGGCCGAAGTCGGGCTTGTCGTCCTCGGCGTAGATGTTGGGGTGCCTGGCCAGGACGTCAGCCATGGCCGTGAAGGCCGGGTGGCAGGTGCCGAGGTTGACCATGTCCTGGCGGACCTGCTTGATGATCTCGGGCACCTCCACCCCGGAGGGGCAGTTGGTCGAGCAGTTGGCGCAGGTGGTGCACTGGAAGAGGGTCTCCACGAGCTCGTCGTTGAGCTCGATGGTCCCGTCCATGACTTCCTTGAGGACCAGCATCTTGCCCCGGGCGTTGAGGGCCGGCCTCAGGGTCAGGCCGTAGATGGGGCAGTGGGCCTGGCAGAAGCCGCAGCTGGAGCAGCGCAGAACCTGGTCCCGATACTTCCTCTCAAAATCGTACTTGGCTTCCATAACCTAGGCCTCCAGAGCCATCTTGCCGGGATTCAATATGTTGTTGGGGTCGATGGTCTTTTTGAGGGTCCGCATCAGGTCCAGGGCCACCGGGTCGTGCTCCAGGGACATGTACCCGGCCTTGATCAGGCCGATGCCGTGCTCCCCGGTCAGGGTCCCGCCCAGGCCGATGGCCAGATGGAAGAGCTCGTCCATGGCCCGCTCGACCCGCTCGACCTCCTCGGGGTCCCGGGCGTCGTAGGCGACCAGGGGGTGGAAGTTGCCGTCGCCGGCGTGGGCGCACATGGCCACGACCAGGCTGTATTTGTCGATGATCTCCTCGAAGCCCCGGAACAGGTCGGGCAGTTTGGACATGGGTACGGTCACGTCCTCGACGATGATGTTGTTGTTGATCCGGGCCGAGACCGGGTAGGTGGACTTGCGGGCCGTCCAGAGGTCGTCCCTCTCCTTGGCCGTCTTGGCCCACTTGACCTCGAAGGAGTTGTTCTTCTCGAAAATCTCGATCACCTTGGTCATCTGGGCGTCGGCCTCGGCCTGGGTGTAGCCGTCGGTCTCGACCAGGAGCATGGTCTCGACCACGGGCAGGTTGAGATTGGTGTTCTGGTTGATCGCCTCCAGGAGATGGCGGCCCATGACCTCCATGACGCTGGGGATGACCCCGCTGGACATGACCTGGCTGACCGCCCGCCCGGCCTCTTCCAAGCTGTCGAAGAGGCCCATGGCCGTGGTCGTGGCCTGGGGCAGGGGGTGGATCTTGAGAATGATCTCGGTGACCACGCCCAGGGTGCCCTCGGCGCCGACAAAGAGGTGGGTCAGGTCGTAACCCGAGGAGGTCTTCATCGTCCGGGTGCCGGTGCGCATGATCCGGCCGTCGGGCAGGACGACCTTGAGCCCCAGGACGTAATCCTTGGTCACGCCGTACTTGGCTCCCCGCAGGCCCCCGGCGTTGGTGGCCACGTTGCCGCCGATGGTGCTGGCGATGCTGCTGCCCGGCTCGGTGGGCAGGGTGAAGCCCAGGGGGGCCAGCTTCTTCTGCAGGTCGGCGTAGACCAGGCCGGGCTGGACCACGGCCACCCGGTCCTCGACGCTGATCTCCAGGACCTTGTTCATCTTCATCACGTCCATGACCAGGCCGCCCCTGACCGGCACGGCCATGCCGCAGATGCCGGTTCCGGCCGCCCTGGGCGTGACCGGGAACCCCTCCCGGTTGGCTATTTTTAGAATCTCGGAGATCTGCTCGGCCGATTCGACCCAGACGGCGCAGTCCGGCTTGCCCTTGGAGCCCATGGCGTCGTAGGAATAGGAGATCATGTCGATCAGGGAATCGGAGAAGTTCTCTTCCCCGACTATGGCCCTGAGCTCTCTCTTGATCCGTTCGTCCAACATGGCTGCTACCCTCTGTGGTCCGTTCGGACTCTCCTCGGGCGATCACTCGGGGCCGCCAGGCGCGGCCACGATTTCAGAGGAGCTGGATCAGGCATCCAGCTCCCTTCTTGAAACTGCTCCGGTGGGCTAGTGGTCAAATAGCCGGAGGAACAATTCAAGCCTATCCCAAGGATGTCTGAACGGTCAAGAATGAAAACAGCTGGCTCTTGACATCTGAATAAATCAACACTTAGAATTTTAAACACGGCCGTCCAGCGGCGCGGCCCCGGGCCGGAGCCAGCCGGCGGATGGCCCATTGGTCATCTGGTCAGACCACTGCCACCTCTCCGGCGGGTCGGCGGCTGGTTTCCCGATAAAGAAATCCGGGTTCCTCGGGCCGGCCTCGAACGGCCGGGCAGGGGATCAGGTCGGCGACCTGAGAAAGCGAGTCCGTTTTGCTCAAACCCATCAGGCCCACCCGGATGTCGGATCAGATCTTCGAGCAGCTCCGCGACTTGATCTTCCGCGGCCAGATCAAGCCCGGCGACCGGGTCATGTCCGAGCGCGAGATGGCCGAGACCTTCGGGGTCAGCCGGCCCACGGTCAGGGAGGCGATCCACAAGCTGGTCGATCGCGGCCTGCTGGAGCACCGCCACGGCGTGGGCACCTTCGTCCTCCAGAGAGGGAGAAAGACCGACGCCTATCCTCTGCTCCAGGTCCTGGGCGGGCACGAGCCGACTCTGGAGGAACTCCTGGAAGTCCGCATGGCCCTGGAGTGCAACAGCGCCGTCCTGGCCGCCCAGCGGGCCTCGGAGGCGGACCTGAACCTGCTGGAGAAGAACGTCGCCGAGATGGGCCGCGAGGTCGAAACCGGCCAGATAGCCCTGGACGAGGACGCCAGCTTTCACATGAACATCGCCTTCGCCAGCAACAACGTCGTCCAGATCCACCTGATGAGGAGCTTCTACGAGCTCCTCCACTACGGCATGAACCGGATGTTCGAAGACTGGTACGCCACCCCGGGCAACGACCGCCTGGCCTTGGAGCACCACCTCAGGATCTTCGAGGCCATTCGCCGCCGGGACGGCCGGGCCGCCGGCCGGGCCATGGAGGAGCACATCGGATTCCTGCTCTCGTTCTGCCGGGAGCGCTGGCTCTGAGGCCCTCTCTCAGAGACCCAGTTCAGCCCATTTCCGGTCCACCGACTCCTGGAGCCGGCGGACGTTCTCCTGGCTCAGGCCGCTGAAGCGGCCCTGGAGCCTGAGGTAGTCCTCCACCGGCCGCCGCCGGGCCGGCCGCTGGGTAATCCGCATCTCGCCGTGGTCGACCTCGTAGAGGATCCACAGCCCGGTCTCCACGGCCAGGCGGGCCACCTCGATGGTCTTGTTCTCCGGGAAGCGCCAGCCCGTGGGGCAGGGCGAGTGGACGTGGACGTACTTGAAGCCCGGCTCCATGTCCCGGGCCTTGTCCACCTTGGCCAAGAAGTCCTCGGGGTAGGCCAGGGACACGGTGGCCACGTAGGGCACGTCGTGGGCGGCCACGATCCGGGGCAGGTCCTTCTTCCGCTCCGGCTTGCCCTGGAGGGTCGAGGTGGTCCAGCTGTACTGGGGCGTGCAGCCGCTGCGCTGGATGCCCGTGTTCATGTAGGCTTCGTTGTCAAAGACGAAGTAGATGCCGTCGTCGTTCCTCTCGGCCGCCCCGGACAGGGCGGCCAGGCCGATGTCGCCGGCCGAGCCGTCTCCGGAGACGGCGAAGGAGTGGATCTTGCGCCCGGCCGGGAGGCGCCCCTTTCTCTGGAGGACCTTGAGCGCGGCGCTGGTGCCGGCCATACCGGCCGGGGAGGGGGCCATGGCGATGTAGAGGCAGGGCACGGCCAGGGAGTGGGGGTAGACCATGGTGGCGATGGCCAGGCAGGTGGCCCCGACGTTGCAGATGGAGTCCCGGCCCAGGCTCTTGGAGACCCAGCGCAGCATCAGCCCGCCCGGGCAGCCGGGGCAGAGAGGGTGGCCGGGGCGGAGGGGCTCGTCCCGGGTGAGCTTGTCGGCCAGGGTCTTCATTTCAAACCCCTCACCTGGGGCCAGCGGACCGGTTGGCTGACTGCGGCCGCCTCCCGCTGGTCAAGGACGGCCAGGGCGATGTCCCTGATCTCCTCCAGGGTCACGTCCCGGCCGCCCAGGCCCATGATGTAGTTGATCAGCCGCGGGGCCGGGCCGGGACCGGCGGCCAGGCTGCGGCAGAGTTCGGTGTAGACGACCCCGCCGGCCCCGATGGAGACGTCCCGCTCCAGCACGGCCACGGCCTTGAGGCCGGAGAGGAGCTCCCGGAGGGCCTCGTCGGGGAAGGGCCTGACGGCCCGGAGCTTGATCAGGCCGATGGGCCGCCCTTCCTCCCGCCGCAGGCGCTCCACCACCGACCGGGCCGTGGCGGCCAGGCTGCCCAGGGTCAGGAGGGCCACCTCGGCCCCGTCCATCATCTCGGCCGAGAGCAGACCGCCGTAGCGGCGGCCGAAGGTCCGGCCGAAGAGCTCGTCCACCTGGCCGATGACCTCCTTGGCCCGCTCCATGGCCTCCTGCTGCTGGAAGCGGTACTCGGTGTAGTAGGCGTCGTCCATGACCACCTGGCCCACGGCCATGGGCCGGTCCGGGTGGAGGATGACGTGCTCCGGCCGGTAGGGCGGCAGGAACCGGTCGACCCGGGCCTGGTCCGGCAGCTCCACCGGCTCCAGGTAGTGGGAGACGATGATGCCCTCGAAGCAGACGGCCACGGGCAGGAGGACCCGCTTGTCCTCGCCGATCCGGTAGGCCTGGATGACCATGTCCAGGGCCTCCTGGGCGTTCTCGACGTGGAGCTGGATCCAGCCCGTGTCCCGCTGGTCCAGGGCGTCGGCCAGGTCCGGGCAGATGCTGGTCGGGGCGCCCAGGGCCCGGCTGACGATGACCATGACGATGGGCAGCCTGATCCCCGAGGCGACGAAGAGGTTCTCGTGCATGTAGACCAGGCCCTGGCCCGAGGTGGCCGTGAAGGTCCTGGCCCCGGTGGCCTGGGCGGCGATGGCCACGGCCAGGGCCGAGTGCTCGGACTCCACGGCCACGAACTCGGCGTCCAGCGCCCCGGACTCGATGAACTCGGCCATCTTCTCCATGATGTGCGTCTGGGGCGTGATGGGATAGACCGGGGCGACCTCCACCCGGGCCAGCCTGGCCCCGTGCGCCGCGGCGTAGTTGCCGGTCAGCATCTTGCGGCTGCCCACGCTCAAACCTCCCCCTCGGTCTCCATGGTGATGGCTGCCACCGGGCACTCGTTCTGGCAGATGCCGCAGCCCTTGCAGTAGTCGTAGTCGATGGCGTAGCGACCGGTCTCCGTAACGAGCCGGACCGCGCCGTCCGGGCAGAAGAGATAGCAGTTGCCGCACATCCGGCAGACGCCGCAGCTCAGGCAGCGTCCGGCCTCCTCGAGGGCGGCGGCCTCATCGAGGCCCAGGTCGACCTCGCTGAAGTCCCGGCGCCGCTCCTCCGGGGCCAGTCTTTCGGGCTCGCGGCCGGGCCGGCTCGGGCAGTAGGCCAGGTTCAGGTCGGCCAGGGTGACGGCGGGCGAGCCCGGCCGGGAGCTCTCCTCCAGGCCCAGATGCTCCCGCATGGTCCGGGGCGGTCCGCCCGAGGCGGCCAGGCCGGCCAGGTCCTCGCCCCGGAGAAAGAGGTCCAGGGCGATGGCCGCCCGCTTGGCCGAGCCGACGGCCCGGGTCACGGTCCAGGGCTGATCGAGGACGTCGCCGCAGGCAAAGACCCTGGCCAGGCTGGTCTGGCCCCAGTCGTTGACCCGGACCCGGTCGCCGGCCCGCTCGACCTCCGGCGGCAGGTAGGCCAGGTCAGGCCTCTGGCCGGCGGCCAGGATGATCTGGTCGGCCTCGAAGGAGGCGCTCGGGCCGGGCCGGGGCACGGCCCGGGGCCGGCCGCTCGAGTCCGGGCCGGCCAGCTCCATCCGGGCGCACTCCAGGCTGAGGCCGCCGGTCCGGCCTTCCCGGATGGCCGTGGGCGCCAGGAGGTAGTGGATCTCCACCCCTTCGGCCAGGGCGTCTTCGATTTCGGCCGGGTGGGCGGGCATCTCGCTCCTGGTCCGCCGGTAGAGGATGGCCGGCGATCGGCCCAGGCGGATCAGGGTCCGGCTGACGTCGATGGCCGCGTTGCCGCCGCCGATGACCAGGATCCTCTGACCCCGGTCCACCGGCTCGTCGAAATGGCGGCCCTGGAGGAAGTCCAGGCCCTGGAAAACCCCGGGGCTGTCTTGGCCGGGCAGGTCCAGGGCCGGGCTCAGCTGGGCGCCGCTGGCCAGGAGGACGGCCTCGTAGCCGGCCAGCAGATCGGCGAAGGTCAGGTCCCGGCCGATCCGGCAGCCCAGCCTGAGGTCAATGCCCAGGGCCAGGATGTCCTGGATCTCCTTGTTGAGGACCCGCCGGGGCAGGCGGTAGGCCGGGATGGCCGTCTGGGGGATGCCCCCGGGCTCGCGGCCGGCCTCGAAGACGGTGGACTGGTAGCCCAAGAGGGCCAGGAAGTAGGCCCCGGCCAGGCCGGCCGGCCCGGCTCCGACCACGGCCACCCGGGCGCTTTGCTTGTCCCGGACCAGGGGCGGCCGGGGCGGCTGGTCGAAGTGGCGGTCGGCCAGGTGGCGCTCGATGGCCCGGATCGAGGTGGCCTGATCCAGGTCCCGGCGGTTGCAGGCTTCCTGGCAGGGGTGGTAGCAGACCCGGCCGCAGAGGCCGGGGAAGGGGTTCTCCAGCCTGAGGGCCCACCAGGCCCCGGCCAGGTCGTCGGCCGCGGCCGCGGCCACGAAGCGCTGGATCCAGTTGCCCAGGGGGCAGGCCTCCTGGCAGGGCGGGATCCTGGCCTGGAGCCTGGGCCTCAGGTAGCGCCACAGCCCGGTTGGCCTCCCCTGGGCCGGCATCCCCACGGCCGTGCTCCCGATGGGCAGCTCGAGGTAGGAATAAGACTCCTGAGGGTCGGGTCCCAAGGCTTTTGACCGGGCCATCAGATTCCTCGCAGGCTCTCGAAGCCCCTCCGGGCGGCTTGGCGGTTGGGGGCCAGTTTCTTCTCGGGAAAAAAGTCAGGCAGGGCCCGGTCGATCGAGTCCAGGGAGACGTCGCCGCGGGCGGCGCAGTAGGCGCCCAGGACGATGACGTTGGTGATGGGGATGGTCGTCCGGCCGTAGATCTCCTGGGCGATGCCGGAGGCGTCGACCGTGAAGAGGCGCCCGGCCCGGTCCAGGATCGCCGGGGGCAGGGCCGGGCCCTGGTCCGGGTAGTTGAGCAGGGTCAGCCCGCCCGGCTTCAGGTCGGCCAGGGGATCGGACATCTTGAAGAGGTTGTGGTCCATGACGATGACCACGTCGGGCGCGTAGATCTTGCTTCGCAGGGAGATGGGCTCCCTGTCCAGTCTGACGAAGGCGGTCACCGGCGCGCCCCGCCGCTCGGCCCCGAAGTGGGGGAAGGTCTGGGACCAGGTCCCCTCCAGGAAGGCGGCCGTGGCCAGGATCTGGGCCGCGGTGACCGCGCCCTGGCCGCCCCGGCCGAGGATCTTTATCTCGGTCATCGCATCGCTCCTTGACGCGGCCGAAGCGGGATCTAGCCCGGGCTTTCCAGTTCCCGGATCGTCCTGGCCAGGGCCTCGGCCTGGCGCTTGAGCTTGCCGACGAGCTTGCGCCTGGCCGCCGGATCCGGTCCCCGGCCCGCCGCCCCGGACTCGGCCGCCCGGCCGGAGCCCTTGAGGTAGCCGCCCTCGAGCAGGGCGATCAAATGCTCGCTGATCTGGTCGGGATCATAGGGGCTCTGACCAGGTTTGTACCATCTGGGCAGGGAGTTGCACAAGGCCAGGATGGCGTTGGCCTGCAGCCGGGCGTCGGTGGGCTTGAAGCAGCCCTGGGCCACGCCGGCCTCGATGATGGCCTCGACCACCTGGTTGTACTTCCTCTTCTCCCGGCGGATCTTGCGGTAGTCCTCCTCGGGGAGCTGGTTCTCCTCGGTCAGGAAGACGGCCAGCAGGGCCAGGTTCTCCACGGCCACGTGCTTGATGTGGTTGCGGATGAAGGAGCGCATCTTCTCCGGCGGGGATAAGTCCAGCTCGCTGATCTTGTGGGCGTTGGCGAAGTAGTTCTCCAGGGCCTGCATGTAGATGATGGAGAGCAGGTTTTCCTTGGAGGAGACGTAGTGATAGATGGCCGCCTTGGTCAGGCCCAGCTCGTTGGCCACGTCGTCCAGGGTGGCCGCCCGATAGCCCTTCTGGTGGAAGACCTTGATGGCCGCGTCGATTATTCTCCGCTTCCGCTGGCTCTTGTCCAGGCTCTTGAAGTCGTCCGGCTGATCCATCCTCATCCTCCCGCGTCCCGGCCCCGGCTTGGGGCTGGCTCCGGGCGGCTCAGGGGGCGGCGGGGCCTGAAAAAATACCTTGACCCCGGCCCGGGAATCCTGTAATTGACAACCAGTCAATTAATTCTACTGACTGGTTAGTAACAGATGGCCTTGGCCGGGTCAAGCGCAAAGGAGGGGGCCGCGGCCCGGTCCTCGGCCTTTGGGGCGGCTTTCCTTTTTATGATATGAATGGAAAATCAGGGGGGAGGGTCATGAGCCGAGGTCGAGCCTTCAAAGAGGCTGAGGCCGGATGCGGCCAGGTCAACTGGGACGACTACCTGAAGGCCTATTACGACAAGCCCGAGAGCGCCCGGACCTGGTCCGGTTACGAGGTCAAGGAGATCTACACCCCGGCCGACCGGGCCGGGCAGGACTACCGGCGCGACATCGGCGACGCCGGCCAGTACCCCTTCACCCGGGGCATCCACCCCAACATGTTCCGGGGCCGCTACTGGACCAGGCGGGAGGTGGTCGGCATCGGCTCCCCGGCCGACACCCACGAGCGGGCCGCCTTCTGCTTCGAGCAGGGCGGGACCGGCCTGAACACCATCGCCGACGTGACCTACGAGATGGGCCTGGACGCCGACCACCCCTGGGCGGTCAATGAGGTCGGCCTGACCGGGGTGAACATCACCTCGCTCAGGGACATGGAGACCCTGGTCGGGGACATCCCCCTGGACAAGGTCAGCTGGTCGGTCATCACCGCCTCCACGGCGGCGGCGGTGACCATGGCCCAGTACGTGGCCGTGGCCCAGGCCAAGGGCTACGACCTGAGCCTCCTCCGGGGCTCGATCCAGAACGACCCGATCCACTTCCGCTACTGCGGCTTCAGGCCGGCCTGCCCCCTGGACCTGTCCATCAAGCTGGGCGCGGACGTCATGGAGTTCTGCACCCGGCACATGCCCAAGTGGTACTACACCACGGTCAACATGTACGACCTCAGGGAGCAGGGCATCACCGCGCCCCAGGAGGTGGCCTTCGGCCTGGGCATCGCCCGCTGCTACATCAACGAGCTGATCCAGCGCGGCCTGGACATCGACCAGTTCGCCCCCCGGTTCACCTTCTACGTCTCCTGCCACGTCGACTTCTTCGAGGAGATCGCCAAGATCCGGGCGGCCAGGCGGATGTGGGCCCGGCTGCTCAAGGAGAGGTACGGGGCCAAGGACCCCCGCTCGATGCAGTTCCGCTTCGCCGTGCACACGGCCGGCTGCTCCCTGATCCCCCAGCAGCCTTTGAACAACCTGGTCCGCATCGCCTACGAGGCCCTGGCCGCGGTCCTGGGCGGGGTCCAATCGCTCCACTGCTGCTCCTACGACGAGCCCATGTGCCTGCCCACCGAGAAAGGGCACCTCCAGGCCCTCAGGACCCAGCAGATAATCGCCTACGAGACCGGGGTGACCAACGTGGCCGACCCCCTGGGCGGGTCCTACTACGTCGAGAGCCTGACCGACAAGATGGAGGAGGAGGCTCTCAAGGTCATGCAGCAAGTCGAGGACCAGGGCGGCATGGAGGAGGCCATCCGGACCGAGTGGCTGGACCGCCAGTTCGAGATGGAGGCGGTCAAGCGCCAGCGGGAGGTTGACGACGGCCAGAAGCTGATCGTGGGGGTCAACATCTTCACCTCCGAGCCGGAGAAGGCCACCCCCCTGGGCGTGCAGCGCATCCCGGAGCAGTCGGCCCAACAGCAGATCGAGGAGGTCAGGCGGCTCAAGGCCGAGAGGGACGAGACAAAGCTCAACCGGGCCATCCGGCGCTTGAGGGAGGACGCCCAGGCGGGCCGGAACACCATTCCGGCCATGATCGAGGCGACCAAGGCCCTGGCCACCACCGGCGAGATCCTGGGCACGGTCCGCCAGGTCTTCGGCTACGCCTACGACCCCATGGGCATCATCGAGTCCCCGTTCAACTGAAGGACCTGGAGCGAGGCGGGATGGGCAAAGAGAAGATCAAGGTCATCGTCAGCAAGGTCGGCCTGGACGGCCACGATCGGGGGGCCAAGGTGGTCGCCTCCCTCCTCAGGGAGGCCGGCCTGGAGGTGGTCTACCTGGGTCTCTACCAGACGCCCGAGGGCATCATCCAGGCGGCCGTCGACGAGGACGCCGACGTGATCGGGCTGAGCTACCTCTCGGGCGAGCACCTGGTCTACACGCCCAAGATCGTCGAGGAGATGAGGCGCAACGGCCTGGACGACGTTCTCCTCCTGGTGGGCGGCTCCTTCCCGCCCGAGGACATCCCCCTGATGAAACAGATGGGCGTGGACGAGGTCTTCCGGGGCGGCTCGCTGACCGAGGACATCGTCGGCTACATCCGCCGCAACGCCCGCCAAGAAGCCTGATCATGCCCGGCGGAACTCCGGCCAGCCCAGGGGAGATGGTCGAGCGGCTCGTGGCCGGGGACCGGCGGGCCGCGGCCCGGCTGATCACCCTGATCGAGGACCAGTCCGAGCTGAGCGGCGAGGTGATGAAGCTAGTCTACCCCCACTCCGGCCGGGCCGTGATTCTGGGCCTGACCGGCTCGGGGGGCAGCGGCAAGTCAACCCTGATCAACCACCTCATCGCCCGCTTCAGGCGGAAGGGCCAGCGGGTCGGGGTCGTGGCCGTGGACCCGAGCAGCCCCTTTTCCGGGGGGGCCCTGCTGGGCGACCGGCTCAGGTTCCAGAGCCACTCCCTGGACCCGGGGGTCTACATCCGCTCCATGGGCTCGCGGGGCTATCTGGGCGGCCTGGCCCGGGCCACCGGCGACGTGGTCAGGATCATGGAGGCCATGGGCAATGACCTGGTCATGGTCGAAACCCTGGGCGCCGGCCAGGACGAGATCGACATCATCGACGTGGTCCAGACCTGTCTGCTGATTCTGACGCCGGGCATGGGCGACGACATCCAGGCCATGAAGGCCGGGATCATGGAGGTGGCCGACCTGATCGTCCTCAACAAGGCCGACCTGGACGGGGCCACCGCCTGCCGGAAGGCCCTGGAGGCGACCATCGGCCTGGCCGGCGGGAAGGGGGAGGGCGGCTGGACGCCGCCGGTCATCCCCACCGTGGCCACCGGCTCCAGGCCAGAGGACGTCAGGGGCATCGACGAACTGGTCGAGGCCATCGAGGCCCACCAGGCCTATCTCAGCCGGAGCCTGACCCTCGAGGCGGTCCGGGCCAGGCGGGTCGAGCGGGAGCTGGGCCTGGTCTTCAAGGACGAGGTGGAGAAGCTGGTCTTCAAGGCCCTCAAGGGCACGGGCAAGAAACGCGATTACATCGAGGCCATTCTGGCCGGCCGGGGCGACCCCTACTCGATCGTGGAGGAGGTCCTGGGCGCCTTTGTCAAGGACTGAAGGCCGCTCGTCGGGGCCGTTGAGCCGAGGCGCCCCGCGGCGGGCCGTCAAAGGAGGTCTGGCATGGATTTCGAACTGACCGAAGAGCAGCGAATGATTCAGGATCTGGCCCAGAAATTCGCCCAGAACGAACTGGCGCCCCTGGCCAAGGAGTGCGACCGGACCGAGAGGTACCCCCGGGAGCTGGTGACCAAGGCCTCTGAGGCCGGGCTGGTGGGCTCGATCATCCCCGAGGACTGCGACGGGCCTGGCTTGGGCTTCCTGGAGCAGGCCCTCATCTGCGAGCAGTTCGCCCGGGTCGACCTGGGCCTGTGTACGGTCATCATGACGGCCGGCTTCGGCTCGGAGAACATCGTCCTCCACGGCAGCGACGAGCAGAAGAAGAAGTGGCTGCCGCCCCTGGTCAGGGGCGAGGCCATCTCGGCCGGGGCCTTCACCGAGCCCGACGCCGGGACAGACGTGGCCGCCATCAGGACCAGGGCGGTCAGGGACGGCGACGAGTACGTCATCAACGGCAACAAGATGTTCATCACCAACGGCACGGTCTGCGACTTCATGGTCGTCCTATGCGTGACCAATCCCGAGGCCGAGTCCAGGCACGGCCGGATGAGCCTGATCGTGGTCGAGTCCGACCGGCCCGGGGTGAGCGCGACCAAGATAAAGGGCAAGATGGGCATCCGGGCCAGCGACACGGCCGAGATCGCCTTCGAGGACGTCAGGGTGCCGACCTCCAACCTGATCGGTGAGGAGGGCCGGGGCTTCTACCAGCTGATGCACTTTTTCGACGCCACCCGGACCATGGTCGCGGCCCAGGGGGTGGGTCTGGCCCAGGGAGCCCTGGACAAGGCGGTCCGCTACGTCCAGGAGCGGAAGGTCTTCGGCCGGCCCCTGGCGGCCAACCAGGGCCTCCAGTTCCAATTGGCCGAGATGGCCACCCGGGTCGAGCTGGCCCGGGCGATCACCTACAAGGCGGCCTGGCAGGTGGATCAGGGCCGGCCCGACCCGTCCCTCAATGCCATGGCCAAGTATTACTCGGGCGAGACCGCGGTCTGGGTCTGCGACAAGGCCCTGCAGATGCACGGCGGCTACGGCTACATCGACGAGTACGACGTCCAGCGCTTCTACCGCGACGCCAAGATTCTGGAGATCTACGAGGGGGCCAAGGAGGCCGAGAAGATCATCATCGCCAGGCGGCTCCTCTGAGACGACCCGGCCCGGGGGCGTTCCGCCGGAAATCGGGCTTCCCTTTGGCCCCGGGAACAGGAAAACCTGCTTCCGATTCACTCCCGAGCCCACGGCCTGGGCCGGCCGGGCTGATTTCCGAGGCCGGGCCAGCCATGGGGCCCGGCCTCGCCCCGGCCCGGAGGCGAACCGCCGCTTCCTGTTTTCTTGGAGATCTATTAGGATAATAAGTCAATAAATACAATCTGTTGTCTGCCAAGCACGCCTCTTGCAGATCCAAAAGGGAGGCCCGTTTTCTGTCGGGTCGAGAGGAGGCAGAGGCAGATGTTCAGTCTTTTCTCCAAGAAGAAGGACGAGGGTGAGCCGGCCGGGGCTCCCAAGGAGAAGCTTTCCAGGCCCAAGGATCTCCACCACGCCGTGGGCCGCTACCTGGTGGTCAACGCCGGCCAGAACCCGGACTGGGTCTGGAACCTCAAGAACGTGCTCCGGCCTTCGGCCGCGGGGGAGAAGAAGATGGACTTCCGGGTCTTCAACCCCCGCGACGCGGCCGCGAAGAGGGTTTCGATCAGGGACTGGCACAGCCTGGACGATCATCCCGAGCTGATCCTCTACCACGGCTGGCTGGACAACCGGACCGGCGACGTGGAGGTCATCTCCGACCAGGGCGCGACCAAGGTCAGCGCCTAATCGAGTCACTCCGGCTCAAGTCCATCAATCCTATTGATTCCGCTTGGGGCGGCTCCTGGGGCCGCCCCGTTTTTTTCCGCTCCCGGCCCTGCCCGAGGATTGAACCCGGCGCCGCCAGCGGCTAAGATGAGGCCCTAACCTCCGGGAAAGGAAAGCGGACCATGGCCGGCCGGAAGAATCGCGACAAGGGCTCCCATCTAATTCTCTTCAGAACCTCCCAGGATCTGATGAATAAAGGGGTGACGGTCATCACCCGGGGTGAGGGGTCGACCGTCTTCGACCAGGACGGCCGGGCCTACCTGGACATGACCGCGGGCGTGACCAGGCCGGTCCACGTCGGCTACGGCCGCGAGGAGCTGGCCCGGGCGGCCTACGAACAGCTCTGCCAGCTCAGCTACTTCACCCCCATGCACTTCGCCACTCCGCCGGCCCTGGCCCTGGCCGAGACACTGGCCCGGCTGGCCCCGGGCCGGATCAACAAGTTCCTCTTCGTCTGCGACGGCTCCGAGGCGGTCGAGTCGGCCATGAAGGTCGCCAAGCAGCACCATTACTTCAAGGGCCAGAGGCAGCGCTTCAAGGTCGTCTCCAGGCGGGGAGGCTACCACGGCGTCACGGCCGCGGCTCTGAGGGCCCTGGGCACGGTCCTGCCCATGAGGCAGCTCATGGAGCCCCTCACTCCGGGCTCGGTCCTGGTCGAATCGCCCTACTGCTACCGCTGCCCCTTCCGCCTGACCTACCCGGCCTGCGACCTGCACTGCGCCCGGGACGTGGCCCGGATCATCGAGTTCGAGGGACCCGACCAGGTCTCGGCCTTCATCGGCGAGCCGGTCCAGCAGGGCTTCGGCGCCCTGTCGCCGCCCCCGGAGTACTGGCCGATCATCCGGGAGATCTGCACCAGGTACGGCGTCCTGCTCATCATCGACGAGGTCATCTGCGGCTTCGGCCGGACCGGCCGCTGGTTCGGGGTCGAGCACTTCGGCATCCAGCCCGACCTGATAACCATGGCCAAGGGCATATCCAGCGGCTACGTGCCCCTGGGCGGGGTGGGCTGCACCGACGAGGTCATGGCCCCCATCGAGATCCTGGAGCACTTGCACACCTACGGCAACCACCCGGTGGCCTGCGCCACGGCCATGAAGAACCTGGAGATAATCGAGCGGGAGGGTCTGATCGCCCGGGCCGAGAAAATGGGGGATTACTTCCTCAAGGCTCTCTCCCGGCTGGAGGAGCACCCCAGCGTCGGCCAGGTCAGGGGCCGCGGCCTCTGGCTGGGCGTCGACTTAACCACCGACAAGAAGACCAGGGCCGTGCTCCCCATGGACCGGCTGGTCAGCCTGGTCGCCCGGGCCAAGAGCAAGGGTCTGATCATCAAGCTGATGGGTCCGGCCATCGAACTGGCCCCGCCGCTGATAATCCGGGAGGAGGAAATAGACCGGGCCGTCCAGATCTTCGAGGAGTGCCTCACCGAGGAAGAAAAGGACATGGGTTTGTGAAGCCCGGCCCGGCCTGGGGCCGGGGCGGATCGAGGAGGAGGGGCATTTGGCCCCTCCCGGAGCGGCGGTCAGGGGAACCCCTAAGAGCCCTTCTTGTCCCTGATCTCGATGAGGATCGCCTTGATCTCGGTCAACTCGTGCGTCTCCTTCTGGAGCTGCCAGGCGACGTAGAAAATAGCCGCGATCGCGATCCAGCCTATGATTATAGCCGCTGCGCCGATCCCCATTATCCACCCCCTTCATGGCTTGGTTGCCATTAGAATCGCTTAACACATATAAAGAAACGGGGCAATGGAGAAGTGGAGCGGCCCCGGAGGTGAATCCGGCCGGCTGGCGCGGCCGGGAGCCCGGCGGAGGCGGGCCGGGCCGACTTGGGCTAGCTCAGAGATTGACGCCGGGCCAGTAACAGGTTAAATAACTTGCCGGTGCGGACCCGTTGGCCCCTCCAGGGGCCCGGCGACGAGGGCCCACCCCCCGCGCTCGACGCCGGCCGGGAAGGGCCCGGATCAGAGACGGGACGGCGGCCAGGTATCTGGGGTAAAATACCACCCGCCGCCCCAGGCCCTGGGAATTTCCGGCCGGTCCGGGATTATCGAGGATCATCAGGCGGATATTCGGGTGAACTAGCATGCCGAAGAAATACCACGTCCAGGTCAAGTCAGCCCCGCCCCGGTTCGAGCCGGTGCCCAGGTACTTCCGCATGGAAGCCGACGGCTGCCTAAACTGCCAGCTTTGCGTCAAGGTGAGCGCCTGCGTCTACAACGTCCACCACCAGAGACTCACCGAGGTGGGCCAGGTGCAGGCGGCCGGCCTGGGGATCGGGCCCGCGGCGGGTCAGTGCGACCCGACCGACAACCTCTGCAAGGGCTGCCTGTCCTGCATCCAGGAGTGCCGCAAAAACATCCTCTCCCGGGTGGTCAACCCGCAGTATGCCTCCCTGGGCGACGACTACTGGCGGCCGGACCTGATCGCCAGCATCTGGCGGCAGGCCGAGAGCGGGACCATCCCGGTCTCCGGGGCGGGCTACCGGGGCCGCTTCTGCGGGCCCGGCTTTGACCGGATGTGGACCGACATGTCCGAGATCGTCCGGCCCACCCGCGACGGCATCCACGGCCGCGAGTACATCAGCACCGTGGTCGAGCTGGGCCGCAAGCCGACCCGCCTCGAGTTCGACCGGGAAGGCCGGATGCTGACCGAACCGCCGGTTTTCCGGGAGATCTCCGTCCCGGTGGTCTTCGATCTGCCCGACTTCGGGCGCCTGGCCGGGAACGTCAGGCGGGCCATGGCCCGGGCCGCCAAAACCCTCGAGACCCTGGCCGTGGCCGGCGGTGAGGAGGCGGCCGGCGGCCTGGCCGAGTTCAAGGACCGCCTCATCGTCAGGTTTGATCCGGAGCGGGACGACCCGGCCGTCCTCGAGGGCGCCGCCCTGGTCGAGCTGGCCTACTCCGAGGACGCCCCGGCCCAAGTGGCCCGGATCAAGGAGAGCCGCCCGGACCTGATCACCTCGATCCGCCTGCCCCTGGACGAGGCGGCCGTGGAGCGGACGGCCCGGCTGGCCCGGGAGGGGGCCGAGGTGATCCACCTCGGCGCCGACCGCCACGGCCGGGGCCTGGGCCAGCAGCGGGGGGACTTCGTCATCGACCTGATCCGCCGGGTCCACTTGAGGCTGGTCGAGGAGTCCCTCCGGGAGAGGGTCACCCTGCTGGTCAGCGGCGGCGTGGCCCTGGCCGAGCACGTGGCCAAGATCATCATCTGCGGGGCCGACGCGGCCGGCGTGGACCTGGCCCTCCTGGCCGCCCTGGAGTGCCGCCTCTGCGCCGAGTGCAACGGCGACTGCCCGGTCGAGTTGGACCAGGTCCCCGAGGACTGGGCCGCCCAGCGGCTGGTCAACCTGATCGGCTCCTGGCACTCCCAGCTCATCGAGGTCCTGGGGGCCATGGGCCTCAGGGAGGTCCGCCGCCTCAGGGGCGAGGTCGGCCGGGCCATGTTCTTCGAGGACCTGGAGGCCGACAACTTCGCCCCCCTCTTCGGCCAGCGCAAGGCAGCGGCCCCGGCCTCGGGCAACCCCGGCTGGGACGCGGCCCGGCGGCTGGAAACTCCGTCCGAGGCGGCCCCGCCGCCGCCCCCGCCCGAGCCCCGGCGCGCGGCCGCCTGCCGGGAGGAGCTGACCGCCTGCGCCTCGCGCTACCGCAACCGGCTCTACAAGTACAAGGTCGTCCGCACCAGCGCCTGCGTGGCCTGCGGCAAGTGCGCCGAGGTCTGCGCCTACGGCGTCCACCGGGGGGCCGGCCAGCGGATGAAGCTCCCCCTGTCGCGCCTCTGCCGCGGCCCCGAAGTCTGCCGGGCCCAGGGCGCCTTCTGCGGCGACAGCTGCCCCCAGCAGGCCATCCTGATCAGCCTGGACCCGCTCTGGCAGACCGTGGGCGACCCGCGCTGGACCTCCGATTTGCTGGCCTCCACCTGGCTCCAGGCCGAGACCGGGGCCCCGCCGCCCGGCGACTCGGGTCTGGAGTACCGGACCGGGGACTCGGGCGGCGGCTTTGACCGGCTCGATTTCGCCTTCCCCGAGGCGCCGCCAGATCCCTCGCTCGACCCGGCCCAAATAGACCTGAGCCTGCCCCTCAACCGCCGGGGCGACGACCGGCCGGAGATCACCATCGGCTTCCCGGTCTACGGCGGCGGGATGAGCTTCGGCTCCATCAGCCTGGCGACCATGGTCTCCCGGGCCAGGGCCTACAAGGCCTTCAACTCCTTCACCTGCACCGGCGAGGGCGGCTATCCCGAGGCGCTCAAGCCCTACGACGACAACGTCATCACCCAGGTGGCCACCGGGCTCTTCGGAGTCAGGGAGGAGACCATCCAGCGGGTCAGGATCGTCGAGTTCAAGTACGCCCAGGGGGCCAAGCCCGGCCTGGGCGGCCACCTCTTAGGTGACAAGGTCACCCCGGCCGTGGCCCGGATGAGGGAGGCGGTCGAGGGCAACTCCCTGTTCTCGCCCTTCCCCTTCCACTCGGTCTACTCGGTCGAGGACCACAAGAAGCACGTGGACTGGATCAAGCTGACCAACCCCCGGGCCCTGGTCTCGGTCAAGGTCTCCACCCCGACCGACGTGGACATGGTCGCCGTGGGCAGCTACTACGCCGGGGCGCACATCATCCACATCGACGGCAGCTACGGCGGCACCGGGGCGGCGCCTGACATCGCCAAGAAGAACATCGCCATGCCCATCGAGTACGCCATCCCCAAGATCCACAACTTCCTGGTCGAGGAGGGCGTCCGCGACCAGATCACCCTCATCGCCTCGGGCGGCCTGCGAACGGCCTGGGACGTGGCCAAGGCCATCGCCCTGGGGGCCGACGGCGCGGTCATCGGCACGGCCGAGATGGTCGCCCTGGAGTGCGTCCGCTGCGCCAACTGCGAGAGCGGTCGGGGCTGCCCCCGGGGCATCGCCACCACCGATCCCAAGCTGAGCCATCTCTACGACGACGACTGGGGGTCCCAGCGGATCATCAACCTGTTCAACTCCTGGTGCCTGCAGCTCCAGGACATCCTCTGGCGCCTGGGCCTCAGCAGCGTCAGGGACCTGGTCGGCCGGAGCGACCTGCTGATCCATCGGGATTATCAGGGCCGGCAGGACCAGTAGGGCTGGAGCGGGAATGAATCAGTTCAGCGAGCGCCTGATTGCTTCCAGAAGGAGACTCATCGACCGGGCCGGCCCCATTCCCCGGGCCAAATCGTCCGAGGAGGGCGGCTGCGGCGTGGTCGGCTTCGCCTGCAGCGCCCCGGTCCGGGGCCGCCACATCTTTGAGCCGAGCATCCAGATGCACAACCGGGGCAACGGCAAGGGTGGGGGCATTGCTGCGGCCTGCCTCAAGCCAGAGCAGCTCGGCGTGGACCGGGCCGTCCTGCGCGACGACTACATCCTCCAGGTGGCCCTCTTCGACCCCCAGGCCCGAGCCGAGGTGGAGCGCCAGTGGGTCGCACCCTTCCTGACCATCGACCACCAGGAGGCCCTCGAGCCCGCGGCCGACTACCGGGACCTGGGCCTGGAGGTCAAGCCCCCGGACATCGTCAGGTACTTCGTCCGGGTCAAGGACAAGGTCCTGGACGACTTCGCCGCCCAGCACGGCCTTGCGGAGGCGCCCCGGCGGGCGGTCGAGGACGAGTTCATCTACCAGAACAGCGCCGGGCTGAACCGGGAGTTCTACGCCTCCCTGGGCGACAAGCGGGCCTTTGTCCTGTCCCACGCCCGCAACCTGATGGTCTTCAAGATCGTCGGCTACGCCGAGCAGGTGGTCAAGTACTACCGGCTGACCGACCTGGAGGCCCAGATCTGGATCGCCCACCAACGCTACCCGACCAAGGGCCGGGTCTGGCACCCGGCCGGCTCGCACCCCTTCATCGGACTGAACGAGGCCCTGGTCCACAACGGCGACTTCGCCAACTACTACTCCACCTGCGAGTACCTGCGCCAGTACAACATCGCTCCCCAGTTCCTGACCGACACCGAGGTCTCGGTCCTCCTCTTCGACCTGTGGAGCCGGAGCTTCGGCTACCCCCTGGAGTGCGTCATCGAGGCCATGGCCCCGACCACCGAACTGGACTTCGACCAGCTCCCTCCGGAGAAGCAGCGGGTCTACAGGCAGATCCAGGCCATCCACATGCACGGCTCGCCGGACGGGCCCTGGTTCTTCATCATCGCCCGCTCCGACCCGGACCAGGAGACCTATCAGCTCCTGGGCATCACCGACACCTCCATGCTCCGGCCCCAGGTCTTCGCCCTCCAGGAGGGCGACGTCTCCATCGGCCTGGTCGCCTCGGAGAAGCAGGCCATCGACGCCACCCTGCGCTCCCTGGCCGAGGAGGACGGCCGCTTCCGCCTGGTGGCCGACCGCTACTGGAACGCTCGGGGCGGCAGCCACACCGACGGCGGGGCCTTCGCCTTCACCGTCACCGGCGACAACGGCCAGTCCAGGCTGACCTGCGCCGACAAGTTCGGCCGGGCCATCAGCTCCCCGCCGGGCGAGTACCAGCTCAATCTGGACTCGCCGCCCCAGGCGCCGGCCGGGAGCGAGGCGCTCCTGGCTAAGGTCAGGGACAAGGCCGCCGCCGGCCAGGCCGGGGAGGCCTTTGACCTGGTCAGGGAGGCCCTGCCGGGCCTGGGCCTGATGGAGCTGCGCTGGCTGGCCGACCAGTTGGCCGGCCTGGCCGGGGACGGCGCCCTGGCCGGGGTGGTGGAGCTTCTGACTTTGCTCAACGACCGCCGCTACGACTGCGGCCGGATGAGGCGCAGCGCCGTCCTGGAGGTGGTCAGGACGGCCCTGGACCAGGTCCTGGACGCCGTGCCCGGCTTGGGCGACGGCTCCGGCCGGTTCAAGCGGCTGGACTGGGCGACCCGGGAGGCCCTCCGCGCGCCCGAGGGCGAGGAGGAGGTCCTGGTCGTCCTGGGCCGGGACTTCCCGGCCGAGGGCGAGGACTGCGACGCCCGGCTGCTGGTCAAGGCCGGCCAGCTGGGCTGGAAGAGGATCATCGTCTACGGCCTGAGGGGCCAGCGCTTCCAGGGCTGCGGCCTGGGCCCGGCCACCGAGGGCCTCAGGATCGACCTCTACGGCTCCTCGGGCGACTACCTGGCCTCCGGGATCGACGGCCTGGAGATCCAGGTCCACGGCAACGGCCAGGACCAGCTGGCCCAGATCATGAAGGCCGGCCGTCTGGTCGTCCACGGCGATGTGGGCCAGGCCTTCATGTACGGGGCCAAGGGCGGCCAGGTCTACGTGTTGGGCAACGCCGCCGGCCGGCCCCTGATCAACGCCGTGGGCCGGCCCAGGGTGGTCATCAACGGCACCTGCCTGGACTTCCTGGCCGAGGCTTTCATGGCCGGCGACCCCCACCAGGGCGGCGGCTTCGTCATCCTGAACGGGATCGAGTTCGACGATCAGGGCCGGGTGGTCGCGCAGGCCAGCCCCTATCCCGGCTCGAACCTCTTCTCCCTGGCCTCGGGCGGGGCCATCTTCGTCCGGGACCCCCACCGTCAGCTGGTCGAGGAGCAGCTCAACGGTGGCGTCTTCGCCGAGCTGACCGAGGCGGACTGGCGGCTGATCAGGCCCTACCTGGAGACCAACGAGAGCCTATTCGGCATCTCCGTGGAGGAGGACCTGCTCAAGGTCGACGGGCAGACAAGGCCGCCCCAGGAGGTCTACCGCAAGGTCCGGGCGGTCAGGCTCTCGGTCCTGGCCAAGCAGACCGTGCCGGACTGAGCCGCCGGCAGGGATAACATCCGGGACTGCAGAATCAATCGGGCCCCGGCCGTCAAGGCCGGGGCCCTTCTATTCCAACCGCCTAAACCTTCCAGGAAGCCGAAACCGGCTTGACCGGGCCGCTATCACGGAGCAAGAATGCGAAGAGGTGTAAGAGGCTGAGGTTGCCAGATTGAAGGGGGAGGGATGAGAAGGTTTATTCCACTTTTAGTTTTGACTGCCTTACTGGCCTCCTGGCCGGCTCGGGGGCTGGCCGAAGGGCCGAGACTTTACAAGAATTTCATCTTTGGCATGTCCAGACAGGCGATAAGAACCCTGCCAGGCGTCCGTGATTGCCCTGTGGATCTCGGGCCTGAGTCGCTATGCTTAGATAATCAGCAGTTTTTAGGCTATGACTGGAATATGGGCTTCTCCTTTCTCAGGGGGCGTCTTGAGCGAGTTATGCTCTTCGGCTCTTTTGAACCAGACAAGCACCTCACCATAATCAAGTCAATAATCGAACGTTTTGAATTGGTAGCATTGAGTTCTAATGACCAGATATTGGATTTACTCTTTCTATTAAAGCACGGCACAAATGAGGCGGAGTACCGGCGCCTCATTGATGAATTCGAAAAGGCCGGTCTCGGACGTGGCGACATACTCTACACATTTATTGATCGAGAGAATTGCTTCAAAGGGGCGCTCAGAGCAGAACATTTGACGGATCTGGTGGCAAAGGCCGACCCAGACGTGCGGCAAGTTGATTACAAAATCAAGCAAGTGGGTGCTCGGATCTATGCCTCCCTATGGTTCAGCGCGCCTCAAGCGAGATCGAAACTGATGCTGGAAGCCCCTGGCAAGAAAGAGGACTTCTGACCTTCGCCGCCGGCCGCCTCGCGGCCGTCATTCCGGCCCCGGCTTCATCGGCCGGGGCCTCCTAAAATCATCCTTCTCACCCCTCCGCCGCCTGGACCGAGACCATCTCGATGTCAAAGGTGAGATCCCGCCCGGCCAGGGGATGGTTGGCGTCGACCACGGCGAAGTCGTCGCCCAGCTCGGCCACCCAGACGACGATGGTCTGATCCTCGGTCTGGGCCTGGAGCGGTTGGCCGACCTCGACCTCGTCGGGCAGCATCTCCCGGGGCACGCGCTGGGCCAGTTCGGGCTGGCGCGGCCCATAGGCCTCCTCGGCGGCCAGCCTGATGGTCTTGGTCTCCCCCTCGGCCATGCCCAGCACGGCCTGGCTCATGCCGGCGATGACTTCGTCGCCGCCGGCCGTGAATTCCAGGGGCTCGCGCCCTTCGGAACTGTCAAAGACGGAGCCGTCGTCGAGCCGGCCGGTGTAATGAATCCGGACTCTGTCGCCGGACTTGGTCTTGCCCATATACTTCTCCCCTCTAGCCCTTGAAGGCATTCGAGAGCCCAACCGAAAACCGGAGGCTGTAGACGGCAAGGCGGGAAATGAATGCCTTACCTTAACACAACGGCCCGGCCGGCGCAAAAGAAGCGGTCGCTATTAACTCAAAACCGGGGAGGCGCTCGGCTCCCGCGCCGGCCCCGGGGCTTGACATCCCCCCGGCCCTTGGGTAACGTCCCTGTGGCGGAAAAGGATCCAGGGCGCCCGTGAGGGCTTAATCAGGGAAGCCGGTGCGAGACCGGCGCGGTCCCGCCGCTGTGACCGGGGACGAAAGCCGCGGGAGGCCACTGCCGCGAATCGAGCGCGGTGGGAAGGCGCGGCGACTAGGTTGATCCGGAAGCCAGAAGACCGGCCCTGGATCGCCACGGCCGAGCGGGCGCGGGCTGGGCCTGTTCGGCGCTCAGGGATCGAAGAAGCTGGGTGCAGACCCCTGGGGCGGATGAGCCCCGGGGGTCTTTATTTTCTCCCGGCCGCGGCCGGGCCAAGCGGCGAGGATTAATCGGGACCGGGCCATGAAGGACAGCCGGCGCAAACCCCATTCGGCCAGGGCTCTGTTCATCGGCCTGCCGGCCGCCCTGGCCGCCCTGATCGTCCTGGCCACCGGCCTGGGCTACATCAGCATCTCCCCCCGGGAGGTCATCCTCATCGTCGCCTCGCGCTTAGGATTGGGCCCGGACCTGCTCAAGGGCATTGACCAGGTCTTCCCCTTTGTCGTGGCCGAGGTCCGCCTGCCCCGCATCCTGACCTCGGCCATCGTCGGTTCGGGCCTGGCCGTGGCCGGGGCGGTCTTCCAGGGCATCCTCCTCAACCCCCTGGCCGACCCCTACACCCTGGGCGTCTCGGCCGGGGCCGCCTTCGGCGCCTCCCTGGCCCTGGTCCTGGACCTGACCTTCTTGGGCCTCTACACCGTGCCCCTGGCCGCCTTCCTGGGCGCCCTGGTCACCCTGGCCGCGGTCATCTGGCTCTCCTGGGAGGACGGCCGGGTCTCGGGCAACAACCTCATCCTCTCCGGGGTCATCGTCGCGGCCATCCTGGCGGCCGGCATTGGCTTCATCAAGTACGTGGCCGACGAGCAGGTGGCCATCATCATCTTCTGGCTGATGGGCAGCTTCGTCTCCCGGAGCTGGCTGGACGTGCAGCTGACCCTGGCCGCGGTTCTCCTGGGCGGGGGCGTGGCCTTCTTCTACGCCCGGGACCTGAACATCCTCTCCCTGGGACAGCGCTCGGCCGATTCCCTGGGCGTGGACACCAACCGGGTCCGGCTGATTCTCCTCGTCGCCGCCTCGCTGATGACCGCGGTCTGCGTCTCGGTCTCGGGCATCATCGGCTTCGTCGGCCTGATCATCCCCCACCTGCTCCGCTTCCTGATCGGGCCGGACAACCGGCGGCTCCTGCCGGCGGCCGCCCTGGCCGGGGCCCTGCTCCTCCTGGGGGCCGACACCCTGACCCGGGTGATCCTGCCCAACGAGATCCCCATCGGCGTCCTGACCGCCCTGATCGGCGGCCCCTACTTCTGCTACATCTTCCGGCGCCGCCGGCCGGCCGGCGGCCATGACTGAGCGGCCCCTCTTCGAGATCGAGGGGCTGGCCTTCAGCTACGGCCTGAAGCCGGTCCTGGAGGGGCTCTCGGTGGTCTTGAGCCCGGGCCGGTTTTACGGCCTGGTCGGGCCCAACGGCTGCGGCAAGACGACCCTGCTCGATCTCCTGGTCGGCCGGCGCCGGCCCGGGGCGGGCCGGATCAGGTTCCAGGGCCGGGATCTGGGCCGCTACGCCCGGGCCGACCTGGCCCGCCGGATCGCCCTGGCCCCCCAGGAGTACGATCTCAACTTCCCCTTCTCGGTCCGGGAGATCGCCCTGATGGGCCGGCACCCCTTCATCCCCCGCTTCGGCTCGCCCTCCAGCCGGGACGAGGAGCTGGTCGACCGGGCCCTGGCCGAGCTGGACCTGACCGGGCTGGCCGACCAGCCGGTCACCCAGCTCTCCGGCGGCGAGAAGAAGCGGGTCGTCCTGGCCCGGGCCCTGGCCCAGGACACGCCGGTCCTCATCCTGGACGAGCCCACGGCCAACCTGGACATCGGCCACGCCCTGGGCATTCTCGGCCTGGTGGCCCGGCGGGTCAGGCGGGAGGGCCGGAGCGCCGTGGGCGTGCTCCACGATCTCAACCTGGCCGCCGCCTTCTGCGACGAGCTGGTCTTTGTCCGGTCCGGCCGGATTCTGGCCGCCGGTCCAACCGGCCGGGTCCTGACCGGGGAAAACATCGCCCAGGTCTTTAAGGTGGAGGCCAGGGTCTCCTTCGACGACTACGCCGGGGCGCCCCGGGTGGCCTTCAAGACGGGGGTTAAAAGTGAGCAGGATTAGATTCGGCCTGGCCCTGGCCGCTCTGGCGGCCCTGGCCCTCTGGTCCCCGGCCTCGGCCGGGGAGTCCTTTGTCGACGATTCCGGCCAGAGGATCGAGCTCTCCCGGCCCCACGGCCGGGTGATCTCCCTCTACGCCGCCCACACCGAGAACCTCTTCTCCCTGGGCCTGGACCAGGAGATCATCGGCGTCACCCGGCACGAGAACTTCCCGCCCCAGGCCCTGAGCAAGCCGGTCTTCCACTACGGCGACGACCCGGAGAAGTTCCTGGCCGCCCGGCCGGACCTGGTCCTGATCCGGCCGATGATCTTCCGGGGCCACCGCTCCCTGGTGGACAAGCTGAGCCAGAGGGGCATCACCGTGGTCTCGCTCCAGCCCAGGACCGTGGCCGAGATGCTCGGCTACTGGCGCCTCCTGGGCCGCCTGACCGGCCGGAGCGAGGCGGCCGAGCGGATGATCGGCCTCTTCCAGGAAAAGCTGGCCCGCTTCCGGGCCCGGGCGGACGCGATTCCCCGGGAGGAGCGCCAGCGGGTCTACTTCGAGTCCATCCACGCCAAGATGAAGACCTTCGCCCCTGACTCCATGGCCCTGTTCGTGCTTGAGAGCGCCGGCGGGATCAACGTCGCCGAGGACGCCGAGTCAGTGCGGGAGACCAACATCGCGGCCTACAGCAAGGAGAGGATCCTGGCCAAGGCCCCCCGGATAGACGTCTATCTGGCCCAGCGGGGTCCGATGAACCGGGTGGACGTGGAGGCGATCAAGCAGGAGCCCGGCTTCGGGGCGATCAAGGCCGTCCGGGAGGGCCGGGTCTATCTGGTCGATGAGGAGCTGGTCTCCCGGCCGACGCTGAGGCTCCTGGAGGGGGTGGCCCAGGTGGCCAAGCTCCTCTATCCCAACCGCCCGGCCGACTGAGCCGGCCGAGCCGGCCTTGGCCAGGCCCGTTTTGTGGTATGCTCAGGCAACCCCAACCCAGAAAGGCTGAGAGAGATGCAGCTGTCATTGGATCACGTCCACGTCCGCTGCCAGGACCCGGAGGCGGCCCTGGCCTTTTACGTCAACGTCATGGGCGGCCAGGAGGTCGGCCGCTCCGAGAGCCTGGGCATGCCCATCTTCCGGGTCGAGGTCGGCGGCGCCGTCCTGTCCCTCTCGCCCAAGCGCCAGGGCGACCAGGTCTCGCCCCTCGGCGGCCTCCACTACGGCGCCTACCAGATCGGCTTCACGGTCCCGGACCTGAGTAAAGCCGTGGCCGAACTCAAGTCCAAGGGGGTCGAACTGAAGAGAGGGCCGGTCGACGTCAGGCCCGGGCTTCGGGTCGCCTTTGTCCAGGCCCCGGACGACGTCGAGATCGAGCTCATGGAGCTTTCCTGAGCCGCTGCAATGAGGAGGGGCGTATGGACTTTCACCGATTGACCGCGCCCTGCGGTATTGACTGCTTCAACTGTCCGGTCCTTCAGGCCGACGAGAACCCGGAGATCAAGGCCAGGGTGGCCAGCGCCCTGGGCGTTGCTGAGGAGGAGGTCCACTGCCGCGGCTGCCGGGACGAGAACGGGACCATCGGCTTCCTGGGCATGAAGGAGCCCTGCAAGGTCTATCGCTGCATCCAGGAAAAGGGCATCGACTTCTGTTTCGAGTGCCCTGACTTCGCCTGCGACAACCTCCATCCCTACGCCGACAGGGCGGCCACCAGACCCCACAACACCAAGGTCTTCAACCTCCTGCTGATCAAGAGGCTGGGCCTCGAGGAGTGGGCCAGGAACAAGGCCAGCCAGGTCCGCAAGACCTATTACACCGGCAAGCTGGAGCTCTGATCCCCCTCAGGCCGGGCTCTTGAGCCTGTCCCTGGCCCAGCGCAGGGGCAGGATCATGGCGAAGAAGGGCGGGACGTGGGCCGCGGCCAGGAGGGCCGCCTGGGGCCCGAAGAACTCGGCGGCGAAGACGATGACCAGCATGTTGTTGATGAAGGTCAGGCAGATGGCCCCGGTCAGGGCGTCCAGACGCCGGCCCGAGAGGGCCGCCCCGGCCCAGCCCAGGACCGGGCTGAGCAGGGCCAGGGCGCAGGCCAGGCCCAGGGCGATCAGGATCTGCCGGCCCTGGGACCTGAGAAAGGCCGAGTACTGGGCGAAGACGCCCAGGTTGCAGATGAAGATGAAGGCCGCGTTGAGCGGATAGGCTCTCCGGGCCAGGGCGGCCAGCAGGCCGGGGGCGATTCGCCGGGCCAGGACCAGGACGGCCAGGGGCAGGAAGATGATCATGCCCAGCAGCCGGGCCATGTGACTGAAGGGGATGGTCAGCTCCTGGCCGAGGATGATCTTGACCAGGGCTGGCAGGGTCAGGGGCACCAGGAGCGAGGTGGCCACGACCACCAGCAGGACCCTGGTCGTGGCCGCCCCCAGGAAGGAGGCGAAAAAGGGGGCCAGGAAGCCGATGGAAGTGCCGCTGACCAGGAGCACGGGCAGGGCCCAGGCCGGCGCCAGCCAGCGGGCCAGGGCCCAGAAGGCCAGAGGCATGAGAACTAGCTTGGCCGCGGTCCAGAAGGCCACCTCGACCAGGCCGGCCCGCTGGAGTCTGAGCAGGCTCCTGAAGTCGATCCCCAGGAAGCTCAAGAAGAGGAGGGCCATCAGGGCGTAAGCGCTGAAGGGCGTTACCAGGCCGCCCTGGTCCGGGGCCAGGACGCCCAGGCCGATGCCGGCGAAGGAGACGAAGACGATGAAGAGGTCCCGGGCGCGCATCGGCTCAGCGGCCTCCGGCCAGGCGGAAGTCAGGCTTCAGCAACGTCGATCCAGAGGCGGCCCCGGTCCTCAGGCGCCTTTGGGGAAGAGCCCCGGTTTTTCTAGTGCCAGCCTCAGGGTCCGCTCGACCTCGGGGTCGGCGGGCATCAGCAGGGGCGAGCGGACCTCGCCGCCCTGATAGCCGGCCAAGGTCATGGCCAGCTTGAGCCCGGGCACGCCGTAGACGGTCGTGACCAGGTTGGCCACTGGGGTCATCAGCCGCTGCTGCTCCAGGGCGGCGGCCAGGTCGCCCCGGCCGAAGGCGGCGTAGATCTCCAGGCAGAGCTCGGGGATGGCGTTGGCCACGGCCAGGATCCCGCCCCTGGCCCCCAGGCAGAGGGCCGGGTAAAAGACCGGGGCCGAGCCGACGAAGACATTGAAGTCGGCCGGGCAGAGCCTGAGTATCTCGGAGAGCTGGCCCAGGTCACCCGAGCTGTCCTTGAGGCCGACGATGTTGGGGTGCTCGGCCAGGCGGGCGATCAGCTCCGGGCCCATGTTCAGGCCGCTGAACTTGGGCACGTTGTAGAGCATGACCGGCAGCCGGGCCGCTTCGGCCACCCGCTGGTAGTGGGCCGCCAGGGCCGCCGGGGTCATTCCGCCCTTGAAGTAGAAGGGGTTGAGGACCAGGGCGAAGTCGGCCCCCAGGCCGGCGGCCAGGTTGGTCAGCTCGATGGTCTCCCGGGTCGATTCGGCGCCGGTTCCGGCGATGATGATCTTGTCCTGGCTGGCCGCCTCCCTGGCCGCGGCCAGAAGCTCCTCTTTCTCCGGCCGGCTCAGGAAGACGCCCTCGCCGTTGGAGCCCATGACCACGTAACCGGCCAGCCGGGTGGCGTTGAGCTGATCTATGTTAGCCCGGAAGGCCTTGAGATCCAGTTCCTGGTTCTTGAAGGGCGTTACCAGCGGCGGCATGACGCCCTTGAGTTTCTGGTCCATGTTCGTCCTCCTCAAGTTGAACGGCCCCAATGGTAACACCTCCGGCCGCCCGGGGCCATCGGTTCTGGGCATTTATTTGGCCCAGGGCAGCCGGCCGCTCTCAGGCGGCCTTGCCTCCGCCTTTTTTCCCCAGGCCGGCCGGGCCTCCGGGGCCGAGCCGGCTGCCGCCCAGATCTCGGCAGCGCCCGACCCAGGTGCCGCGCGGAAATTAATGAAACACATTCATGATTACATTTACCGGACCGGAAGATATTGGAGGGCGTCCGGAATTTACCCTTGACTCCGTCGCCGAGGCCCTGCTATACAAAAAATAAGTAACCCGGCCAGTCCGGCGAAGGAAGAGTGCCGACGGGAAGCGGCACCTTTTTAATGGCTGGATAGCTTGTATGCAACATACAGCATACAAGAGGGTGCGGTGAGAGGATAGGATGCTTGAACCCACAGAGGGGTGCTCGATGGTCTCGTGGTTTGTGTGCAACACACAGCATGCAAGTCAGGCATAGGGGGACGTGTGGGAATACAAGGGGCCATAGTGAAGCCTGTCTCTCTGACCCATATGGTTTACGAGAGGCTTTACGACTCCATCCTCAACGGCCAGCTCAAGCGGGGTGAAGTGTACAACGAGCAGAAGCTGGCCGACGAACTGGGCGTCTCCAGAACTCCGGTCCGGGAAGCCCTCAAGGGCTTGTCGGTTCTGGGCCTGGTTACCTCCCTGCCCCGGCGGGGCGTGCTGATCAATGCCTTTGACGGCCAGGAACTGGCCGAGCTGTACGAACTGCGCCTGGCCCTCGAGATGCGCATGGTCGAAAGGATCGCCAAATCACCTCAGGACTATGACCTGTCAAAAGCGATTCGGAGCATGGAACAACAGTGCCGCGCCCTGGCCAAGAACGATATTGACCTGTTCATCCAGTACAGCAGGCAGTTCCACTTTGACCTGATCAGAGTCCTCAACAACCGCCGGATTGAAACCGTCCTGGAAAACACCTGGAACATGACCAAAGTCATGGCCCAACGGATCGTCGCCGCCGCGCAAAACGGGCAGAGCATCCTGGAGGAGCACCAAGTCCTGCTGGATTCGCTTCTCAGCGGCCAGGTCGCCCAGGCCAGGGAGGCGCTCACCATACACCTCGACAACAGCCTGGCCAGTAACCTGGCCTACTATCAACTCCAGTCAACTGCTCAAAACAAAGCTGAAATATTGGCAAGATAACCGGAACCCATCAACCAACTTAAAGGAGGTCTTCGTGAGACGTTTTTACTCGGCAGCGGTCATCATCGGGCTGGTATTCGCCTTCGGGCTCGTCTCAACCGCCGGGGCGGCCGACATCCCCGAGGAGCTTCAGAAGCTCAAACCGGCCGACTTTCCCCGCAAGCCCATTGAGCTGGTGGTCGTCTATCCGGCCGGGGGCGGGATGGACGTCACCGCCCGAATCCTGGCCAAGCACCTGCCCAAGTACGTGGGCACGAAATGCATCGTTGTCAACAAGACCGGCGGCGGCGGCATGGTCGGCCACGCTTACATCACCACCACCGCCCCGGCTGACGGCTACGTGGTCGGCGTCATGGCTGGCTCGCTGGTGACCGACGACCTGACCAGAGCCAAGGGGCAATGGAGCTACCAGGACCTCAAGTGGCTGGCCTTGATAAACTTCACCCCCTTGACCTGGGTTACCACGAGCGATTCGCCCGTGGCCAAGATGTCGCTGAAGGAGCTGGTTGATCACGCCAAAAAGAACCCGAACCAGATCAAGATAGCCGTGATCAAGGGCATGGACTTCGAGTACATGACCAAGAAGGTGGAGATGACCACCGGGGCCAAGTTCAACATGGTCGGCTTCCAGGGCGGCGCGCCCTGCGTGACCGCTGCCCTGGGCGGCCACGTCGACGTGGCCAGCGCCTATCTCGGGGAATACAAGGGCCACCTGGAGGGCGGCAAGATAAAGGTCCTCGGCCAGGCCGGTCCGGGTCCGTACAAGTACCTGCCCGGGGTTCCGAGCTTTAACGAGGCCCTGGGCGTCAAGGACATCATCTTCGGCGCCAACCGGTTCGCCACCGTGCCCAAGAACACCCCGGCCGACCGGTGCAAATTCCTGGAAGCGGCCATTATCATGGCCCTGAAGGATCCGGAGCTGCAAAAGGACTATGACAACATCGGCATCGATGTCGATTCGCGCTTCATGAACGCCGAGCAGACCAAGAAGGACATTGACGAGTACTACGTGATGAAAAAGGAGCTGTTCAAGGATCTGGGCATCACCAAATAGCCTCTCTCCAGTTAGCGGACAGGCCCCCCGGACACGCCGGGGGGTTTGTCCTGAGAGGGCTTAGTCTTGAACCGAAAACAAGTAGCTTCACGCGCCTTGAGAGCGGAGGAAGTGCAACATGCCAAGGCCCATGACCATTACCGAAAAGATTCTGGCTCATTCTTCCGGCCTCGATGAGGTCGTGCCGGGTCAGTTGTTCAACTGCAAGATTGGCCTGGCCTACACCATGGATTTCCTGGGTAAGGGCGTCTTTGACAACCTGGAGAAGCTGGGCGCCAAGAAGGTCTTTGACAAGGACAAGGTGGTCGTCGTGTTTGACCACAAGTCCCCGCCCTGCAGCGCCGCCGACGCCAACCTGCACAGCATCGTCCGCAAGCAGGCCCAGAAATACGGGCTCAAGCTCTACGACGTCGGCCAGCACGGGATGATGCACCACGTGGTCGTCGAAGAGGGCCACCTGGTTCCGGGCATCGTCGCCCTGGGGACCGATTCCCACGCCCTGACCGGCGGCGCAGCCGGCGCCGTGGTCATGGGCATCGGCGTCACGGACATCGCCATCGCCATGGCCACCGGCCAGTTGTGGCTGCGGGTGCCCGAGCCGGTCAAGGTGATCGTTGAGGGCGAATTCCCCCCCGGCGTCATGGCTCGGGACATCATGGCCTTCCTGTTCCGGGAGAAAGGCTGGGACGGTACGGCGGCCAAGTGGACCTACCGGGCCATTGAATTCGCCGGCCCGGCCATCGCCAAGATGGAGATGGACGAGCGTTTCTCGCTCTGCAACCTGGTCTCCGATTCCGGGGCCAAGAACAGCATCATCGCTCCGGATGAGACCACCCTGGCCTATGTCAAGCCTCGGGCCAAGAGAGAGTTCAAGGTCTTTCAGAGCGACCCGGACGCCCACTACGAGGAGATCCGGACCCTGGACGTCAGCTCCCTGGTCCCCCAGGTCGCCTGCCCCCACAGCCCGGACAACGTCAAGGACGTCTCCGAGGTGGCCGGGACCAAGATCAACGTGGGCATCATCGGCTCGTGCACCAACGGGCGTCTCTCGGACATCAGGGCCGCGGCCAAGATTCTCAAGGGCCGCCATGTTCAGCCCGGCGTGCGGATGATCGTCTCGCCCGTGTCCCAGCGGGTCTACAAGCAGGCCCTGAATGAGGGCCTGTTCTCCATCCTGGCCGAGGCCGGCGTCATCATCGGCCCCGCCACCTGCGGCGTGTGCACCGGCGGTCAGTTGGCCGTCCTGGGCGACGGCGAGGTGGCCATCGCGGCCACGCCGAGAAACATGAAGGGGCGGATGGGCAGCAAGGAAGCCCAGATCTATTCAGCCAATCCGGCAGTGGTGGCCGCCTCGGCCGTCACCGGGGAGATTACCGACCCGAAGCAGTTTTTGGGTTAGTCAAGCAAGGAGGATGTCCCAATGGCAAGCGAGATCATAATGCGCGGCCGGGCCTGGGTCTTCGGTGATTACACCGATTCCTATCAGATCCTGCCTCAGCAGTACTGGCACGGCGGCGACAAGATCGGCAACCTCGATCCAGGGGTTCTGGGCGAGCACGCCATGGAAGGGGCCGAACCCTTATTCGCCAAGGCGGCCAAGGCCGGCGAATACCAGTTCATCGTCGCCGGCAAGAACTTCGGCGGCGGCGGTAAGAGCATCGAACACCCGATCATGTCTCTCAAGGGGGCCGGGGTCAAGGCGGTCATCGCTGAGAGCGCCTCCCGGTACTTCTTCAGGAACGCCATCAACAACGGCCTGGCCACCCTGGTCTCCGAGGGGATCAGCAAAAAGGTCAGCACCGGAGACGAGTTGGAGGTCAACCTCAATACCGGGGAGATCAAAAACCTGACCACCGGCCAGAAGATGACCACTCAGCCACTGCCGCCCATTGTCCTGGATATCATCGCCAAGGGCGGATACATCAATTACACCAAGGCCCAAATGTCCGCCAGTTGACGGAAGTGAACGTAATCGGTCTTGAACGAAACGGGAGTTGATCCATGAGAAAGAATCTCACCAAAGAGAAGCTGCGGGCCGGCCAGGTGGTGGCCGGTGTGGTCGTCAACGAAAGCAGCCCGGCCACGGTCGAACGCCTGGCCCTGATCGGTTTTGACTACATCTTCATCGACTGCGAGCACTCCACGCTCAGCGAGGAGAGCGTCGCTCAACTGGTCATGGCCGCCGAGCTCAGAGGCGCCACCTCCCTGGTCCGGGTGCCCCTGAACATCCCCGAACTGATCCTGCGCTACATGGACGCCGGTGCCTCCGGCGTGATCATCCCGGGCATGGACTCTCCAGAGGCGGCTCGGACGGCGGTCAAGGCCGTCAAGTACCAGCCCCTGGGCGAGAGAGGCCTCTCCGGGGTCAGGGCGGCCGATTATGGCCTGACCGGACCTCTGGGCGAGTACGTCAAGGCGGCCAATGAGGAGACGATGGTCCTGGGCATCCTTGAAGATCAGAAGGGCGTCAGCAACATCCGGGCCATCCTGGAGACGGAAGGTTTTGACGGCGTCATCATCGGCACCAACGACCTGTCCAACTCCCTGGGCGTGCCCGGCCAGACGACCCACCCCAAGGTTGTGGAGGCCATCGGCAAGATCCTTGAAGCCGGCAAGGCGACCGGCAAACCCATCGGCGGGGTTCTCCGGCCCGGCGAAACGGCCCAGCAGTACATTGACAAGGGATTCCAGCTGCTCTTGACCAGCGCAGCGGGCTTCCTGTCCGGGGCGGCGAAAGCGTTCATCAAGAGCTTCCGCGGCTGAACCCCTTCCGGCCGCCTCGAGCCAGTTGGCCCGGCCCGGAGCCGGAAGCGGGGCCCGGAGGCGGCCGGATGGGCCTGTGATCAATAGGGAGCCGAGATGAAAGCGATAAACAAACCCGACCTGATCGGCGGGTTCATCGTGATGGCCTTTTGCGCGCTGGCCTTCTTCCTCGGCCGCGGCCTACCCGAGGAGGCCAGGGCCTTCCCCCTGTTCCTGCTCGGCTGTCTGGCCGTTCTGGGAGCCTGCCTGGCCTTCAACGGCTGGCGCGGGAAAAGGGTCGTCGAAAAGTCGGTGTTTGAAATCGAATTGGAGATGGAAGACAAGGTCAAGTCCCAGGCCGAGGCCGGCCAGCCAGCCGAACCAGCCTCAGTCGCGGAACCGAAACCCGAGTCGGAAAATATTTTCCTCATATTCCTGACCGTGCTGCTGGCGGTTGCCTACGTCGCGGCCTTGCCCACTCTGGGCTTTACATTGTCAACCCCGATCTTTATTTTCGTCACCCTCCGCCTGCTCGGCATGCGCCGTTACCTGACCCTGGTTCTGATCTCCGTCCTGACCACGGTGACGGTTTTCGTGGTCTTCAAGACGGTGATGTACGTTTCCATTCCCGGAGGAATATTCGACCCGACCGAGCTGATGTACCGGTACCTTATTCCCTGACCGACCGGGCGTGGATGAGAGGCATATATGATCGAGAATATCGCCCTTGGATTGACCGCAGCCCTGACACCCTGGAACCTTCTGGCCGCCGTCGCCTCGACCATGGCCGGCATAATCGTCGGGGCCTTGCCTGGATTGACCGCAACAATGGGCGTCGCCCTTCTGGTGCCCGTGACTTTCTCCATGGAGCCGGTGACCGGCCTGATAATGCTCAGCGGTATTTACTGCGGCGGCATCTACGGCGGCTCTATCACCGGGATTCTTCTGCACACCCCCGGCACTCCCGCGGCCATCATGACCATGCTCGATGGTCACAAGATGACTCAGAAGGGGATGGCCAAGCAGGCCCTGTCCACGGCCGTACTGGCTTCGTTCTGCGGCGGCATGATGTCTTCGGTGGCCCTGCTGTTCCTATCTCCGCCACTGGCCGCCTTTGCCCTCCGTTTCGGCCCGCCGGAATATTTCTGCCTGGCCCTGTTCGGCATGACCATCATCTCCTCACTGACGACCGGCTCGGTGGTGAAGGGGCTCATCGTCGGTTTCTTCGGCGTGTTCCTCTCGACCATCGGCCTGGATCCGAGCCTGGGCCTGCCTCGCTACACCTTTGACGTTCCGGACTTGATGTCCGGCCTGGACCTGGTCTCGGCTCTTATCGGTCTGTTCTCGATTCCCGAGGCCCTGTCGCTCATCACCAAACGGATGTCCGCCGAGGAGAGTCTGATCGGCGAGATCAAAGGTTCGATGTTCCTGAAACTGTCCGAATACTGGCGCCTGGCCACCAATTTCATCAAATCGTCCATCATCGGGGTGGTAATCGGCATCATCCCGGCCGCTGGTCCGGTCATCGCGCCTTTCATCAGCTATCGGGAGGCCCAGCGCTCCTCCAAGATCCCTGAAAAATTCGGAACCGGAATACCGGACGGCATCGTTGCCTCCGAGGCCTCCAACAACGGCGTCACCGGTGGCTCACTGGTCCCGCTCGTCACTCTGGGCATCCCCGGCGACGCCCCGGCGGCCATCTACCTCGGGGCTCTGACCATCCACGGCTTGCAGCCGGGGCCGCTCCTGTTCCAGAAAAGCCCGCAGGTGGTCTACGGCCTGTTCGTGGGCTTCTTCGTCGTCCAGTTCGCCATGCTCGCCCTGGGCCTGTGGGGTTCGCGCCTGTTCGCTCAGGTGGTTCGCCTGCCCAAAACCATCATCGTCACCTTCATCTTCTTCTTCAGCATCATCGGCTCCCTGGCCATGAACGGCAACGTGTTTGACGTGTGGGTGATGCTGTCCTTCGCCGTTCTCGGCTATTTCATGAAGCGTTACGGATTTCCGGCCGCCCCGATCGTGCTCGGCCTGATCCTGGGCCCGATGCTGGAGGACAACCTGGTCGCCTCGATGGCCATGTCCTGCAACAACCCCATCATCTTTGTGACCCGCCCCCTGTCGCTGATAATCCTCTGCCTGGCCGCTCTTTCCCTGGTCGCTCCGTACCTGGGCAATCTGAAGAGGATGTTCAAGAAGTGAACCGGGCAGACGGCCGCCGGGGAAGCTCACTCGTTCTCGTAGGGCGACATGTGGACTCCGTATTTGTCCTTGACGTAGACGTACAGCGGCTGGTCGAACTCATCGGGGTACCTGAACCCGTTGGCGATCATCAGCGGCACCAGCCGGCCGAGTTCAAAGGCGGTTAGCATGGCGTGCTTGTGTTTTCTGATGGTCCCCCTCTCCATGGCGTAGCCGCTGACGGAGTAAGTGGCGATCATGTTGTTGGAGATGAAGTAGCGCTGGAAGATGTTGGACACGGCGGTATTGCCGTTGCTGGAGGCGACGCATATTGAGGCCCCGAGCTTGTTCATCAGCCGGAGCCTGGGGAAGCGGAGGGCGTAGGTTCGGTCCAGGAAGGACTTGGCTCCGCCGGGCAGGGACCAGAAGTAGACCGGCGAGGCGAAGATGATGCCGTCCGCGGCGGTCAGCTTGGGGTAGACTGACTGCATGTCGTCGTCGATGGAGCATTCTCCTTTCCGGCGGCAGAGCAGGCAGCCGCTGCAGGGCTTGAGGTTCATCTTGCGGATCGAAAGGAACTCCACGCCTGCGCCGGCCTGCTCGGCCCCGCGCAGGGCCTCGCGGAGCAGGATCTCGGAATTGCCCTCCTTCCGCGGGCTCAAACAGACTCCCAAGACGTTCATGATTACCCTCCTGTCCGGGTCGGTTCAGCTTCGGCCGCAGACTGCTCGGTTCGGGGCAACCCCCTAGATCAGCCGGCAGGGGCCGGTTGAGGCGGTGGAAGGGTCTTACCGGAGCCCGCTTCCCCGGCCCCTGGCTTGGCCTTGAAGCCTCCGGGTGATGAATCTCTCGGATAGGGCCCCGCCTGGGACGGCCGAGGGCCTTGTGGCCTGGTCACTCCCTTAAACTGCCAGAACTTGGCCCATGAGGACAGAGCTGCCGCTGATGTAGCTGGCCGCCTCGGAACTGAGGAAGCAGGCCAGGCGGGCGATCTCCTCGGGCTGAGCGATCCGGCCGAGCGGCAGTTTGCGGCCGAGATCCTCGATCAGGTCATCAACACTCCGGCCCTGCTTCTCGGCCAGGGAGAGGTACACGTTCCGGGCCCTCTGGGTGTCGGTCACGCCGGGGCAGATCACGTTGACCAGAATCCCGTCTCTGGCCACCGCCTGGGACAGGGATCTGGCCAGCTGGTGCATGGCGATATTGGCCAGGCTGGCCGGCAGGTTCCGGGTGCCCACGTTGACCGCGGCCATGCCCGAGATGCTGACGATCCGGCCCCACCCATTCTGCCGCATCGAGGGGATGACCATCTGGCTGAGCCTGAGACAGGCGTAGAATTTGAGGCCGATGGCCTCCTCGATCGTCTCGACCGGGAGGCTGAGGACCTCCCCTCCTTTGGCCGCCCCGGCGCAGTTGATCAGGATGTCCACCCCGCCGAAGGCCTGCTCGCAGGCCTCGACCACCTTCTGGCAGCCCTGGCTGGACGTCAAATCGGCGCTGACAGACATCCCCTCGGCCCCGAGGGCCTCGATGTCCCGGACCACCGCCGCCAGAAGCTCCTCGTCGCGGGCCGTGGCGCAAACCCTGGCCCCTTCTCCGGCCAGAGCCAGAGCGCAGGCCCGGCCAATTCCCCGGCTGCCCCCGGTGACGATCGCCCTCTTGTCCTTCAGACCCAGATCCATTAAACCTCCTCCGCGTCCCTGTCCTGGGGACTGCTGGAAAACCGCGGCTCGATGGCCGTCTGCCTGATCAAGTCCCGGCGATCCGTTCCGCCATGCGGGTCAGCTGCGCCAGGGTGTACTTCCCGGGCCTCTCGGCCTTGACCTCCATCTCCCGGACCATATCCACCAGCATCCCGTTCAGCGGGGCCGGCTCTCCCGTCTCCCGTCCCAGGCGAACGATTTCACCGTTCAGGTAATCGATCTCGGTCCTCTTGGCCCGGACAACGCTCTGCCACATCGAGCCGTGATCATTGTCGACCTCCAGGGAGAAGCGGGGCCGATCGCCGGGGCGCCGGTAGCGTTCGTTGAAAGCCTGACTGGTCTCGAACTTGACCCCGGCCGCCCTCAGGACCCGGGTCGCCTCGGCCTCGAGAGCCCGGTGCAGGGGCGAGTAGAGAGCCTCCTCTCCCGTGATCGCCTGGAGGACGTTGGCGAGATTGACCAGGAGCTTGCCCCACTTCGACTCCATGACCCTGGGCTCGGGGATGGACACGAAATCCGCGCCAGCCAGGGCCTCCATCACTTCCTGGGCCAGGGCATCCAGACCCTCGGGGTAGCGGCCCACTACCAGGCTGCCGGTCGGCTCGGCCCAGAGCAGGGTGACCTCGCCGGGATTGAGAAAGATAGTCCGGCACAAGACCACGACGCCGTAAACGTTTTCAAAGTACCTGGCCGCTGTCTCCTCGTTGCGGACCCCGTTCTGGCAGCAGAATATGGGCAGGCTAGCCGGGGCCCGGCCTCGCAGGTGAGAGAGAGCCGCCTCGGTCTGGTGGGATTTCGTGGTCAGCAGGATCACGTCCCCGGCCGAGAAGTCGATCTCGTCCGGGCTGGTCAGGCCGGGGATCGGCAGCCTCAGGACCTCCTTGGGCGTTTTGACCTTGAGCCCCAGGCGGTTGATCAGGGAGATATTGTCCGGCCGCCCGATGAGGATGGCTGGCCGGCCGGAACGAAACAGGTTGGCCCCCAGGGCCAGGCCCACCGCGCCGGCGCCGTAGATGATGAACCTCATGGAGCCACCTTTGCCGAGAGGAGTGGACTGCGGCGGGCTTCAGTTTTCCTGGAGGCTTACGGGCACGCCGGCCCGGTTCAGCACTTCGAGACCGTCCGCGGATCCAAAATTCGCCGCCGTGTTCCAGCGGGCCCGATCCCTTGGGGAAACCCCAGGCTGGCCGGCCTCGGCCTGCGGCAGTGAGGCCTCAATATTAGCCCCGGCCCGGGGGAGAAACAAGGCTCTATAGGCCGAGAGGCGCGAACTCCGGGGAGTCGTTCCGGCCAGGCCAGGTCGGGTCTTGTCTTGGGGCGGCAAATGGTGTTACAAAATCAAATTCCCTGGTCGTCTCAAGAGGAGAGAATATCATGGCCAAGATCACCACCAGTCTCCCGGTGCCCGACCTGAGAGACGTCCTGGAGGCCCGGCGCCGCATCGCGCCCTACCTGGCCCGGACGCCCCTGCACACCTACCCGGCCCTCAACGAGCTGGTCGGGACCGAGGTCTTTGTCAAGCACGAGAACTACCAGCCCATCGGAGCCTTCAAGGTCCGGGGCGGGGTCAATCTGATCTCCCGCCTCTCGGAGGAGGAGCGGCGGCGCGGGGTCATCGCCGCCTCCACCGGCAACCACGGCCAGTCCGTGGCCTACGCGGCCCGCCTCTTCGGCGTCTCGGCCCGGGTCGTCGTGCCCGAGGGGGCCAACCCGGGCAAGGTGGCGGCCATGCGGGGCATGGGCACCGAGGTCATCCTCCACGGCCAGGTCTTTGACCAGGCCCGCCTCCGCTGCGAGGCCCTGGCCGAGGAGCACGGCTACCGCTACGTCCACCCGGCCAACGAGCCCCACCTAATCGCCGGCGTGGCCACCGAGGCCCTGGAGATGCTCGAGGATCAGCCCGGCCTGGAGGTCATCATCGCCCCCATCGGCGGCGGCAGCGGGGCGGCCGGGGTCTGCATCGTGGCCAAGGCCATTGACCCGGCCATCCGGGTCATCGGCGTCCAGTCCGCGGCCGCGCCGGCCGCCTACGAGTGCTGGAAGCAGGGCCGGTTCGTGGAGAGGCCGAGCCACACCTTTGCCGAAGGCCTGTCCACCGGCTTCGGTTTCGAGTACACCCAGGCCATCCTGGCCGACCTCCTGGACGACTTTGTCCTGGTGGAGGACCGGGAGATCATGCGGGCCATGGTCTGGCTCATCGAGCGGGCCCACAGCCTGGTCGAGGAGGCCGGCGCGGCCTCTCTGGCCGCGGCCTACAGCCTGCGACGGGAGCTGGCCGGGCGCAAGGTCGGCCTGGTGGTCAGCGGCGGCAACACCTCCCTGGCCAACCTCAGGCTGGCCTTGAAGGAGGTCGAGGCAGAGGAGGGCTGAGTCAATGGGCGCCCCGGAGACAGCCAACCAATTACAGGCCTTTCACCAGATGGCCGTGGCCCTGACCGTGACCGACCTGGACGGCCGGATTCTGTTCTACAACGACTACGCCGCCAGGATCTTCAACCGCAAGCCGGAGCACCTGGGCCGGGACGTGCGCGACTGTCACAACAAGGACGAGAGCAAGGCCAGAATCGACCGCCTCCTGGCCGATTACCGGGCCGGCGGCCGGGAGGAGCAGGCCTGGCAGGTCGTCCGGGAGGGCGTCCGCTTCCAGGTCAGGGTGGCGCCCCTCCTGGTCGAGGGCCGGCCGGCCGGTTTGATTCACGCCGGGATGATCCTCTCCTAGGGGCCGGGACTAGCCTTGCGGCCTCGATCTGCCTAGGCGCCCAGGGGCGAGGCGAAGAGCAGCACCGCCGCTGACAGGGAGATCAGGGAGAGGAGGTGGCTCAGGACCACGGCCGCCGAGGCCAGGTCCACGTCGCTGCCCAGCTGCGAGGAGAGTATGTAGCTGGCCGGCGAGGGGGGCAGGGCGAAGTAGATCATGGCCACGGCCAGGGCCCGGCCCTCGATCCCGACCAGGGCCAGCAGGGCCCAGCCGCAGAGGGGCAGGAAGAGCAGCTTGAAGAGGCTGGCCTCCAGGGCCCGCCTGGCCTGGCCCCTGAGTCTGTTGAAGCTCAGCGAGCCGCCGATGGACAGCAGGGCCAGGGGCAGGCTCAGGGAGGAGAGGAGGCCGCAGAAGTTGTCGGCCGCCTCGGGAAAGCCCAGGCCCAGGTGGGAGTAGGCCACCCCCAGGGCGCAGGCGACCACCAGGGGGTTGAAGGCGATGGACTTGGCCAGGAGGGCCGCCCTGGACCCCAGGGAGTAGCTCTGGCCCGAGTACCAGATCAGGGTCGAGACGCAGAGCAGGTTGATCAGGGGGATGGCCAGGCCGATGAGGACGCCGAAGAGGCGCAGGCCCTCCTCGCCGGTCAGGCCGGCGACCACGGCCAGGCCGAGATAGGTGTTGAAACGGTAGGAGACCTGGGAGAAGGAGCCGATCCGGCCGGGCTCCAGCCGGGTCAGCTTGACCCAGCCCAGGCTGGCCAGGTAGGTGACCCCGATGGCCGCCAGGACTGAGAGGTAGAAGGACCAGTCATGGCCGGCGGCCACGCCGGGCCGGCCGAGCTTCCAGAAGATCATCAGGGGCAGGAAGACATAGTAGACCAGTTTGTCCGCGGTCCGGATGAACTCGGCCCCGGTCAGGCCGATCCGCTTGAGCACGCCGCCCAGGGCCATGACGGCGAAGATGGGCAGCAGAAAGTTGACCACGGCGTTCATGACGAACGTTCAGTATAGGCCGGGCTGGATCGGAGTTCAAGGCTGGCCCCTTGACCCCGGACCCCGAAAGGGGTTAGGTCAGTGGGGGGAGGTCAGGTGAGGTTCAACTTCGATCGCCGGCGCCAGGGGTTGTACGTCCTGGCCGGCCTGCTGGGCCTGCTGATCGTTCTGGACCTGGCCGGTCCGGCCGGCCGGGCCTGCCTGCCCTATGAGATCATCGCCCGGCCGCTGGCGGCCTTCTACCGGACCGGGCCCAGCCGGCTGATGATCCACCACTGCCCCTCCTTTCCCTCCTGCCCGGATTACGCCCTCCAGGCCGCGGCCCGGCACGGCCTGATCCTGGGGGCCTTCCTGACCGCTGACCGCCTGATCCACGAGGGCGGCCGGCTCAAGGAGGGGCCGCTGGCCGTGGTCGAGGGCCGGCTCAAGCTCTACGATCCCCTGGCGGCCAACACCTTCTGGTGGTCCGGGTCAAAATGAGGCGCGGTCTGGCCCGAGCGATCCTCGTCTTGGCCCTGATCGGCCCGCTCCTGGCCGGGACCGCCCTGGCCGGTCCGGCCGAGGAGGCCCTGGGCTTCGCCCGCCACCTCAGAGCCGCCGGCGAGCCCGACCGGGCCGCGGGCGAGTTCCTGCGCTACCTCTATCTCCTGCCCGACGGCCCCCAGGCGGCCCTGGCCAGAATCGAGCTGGCCGAGACCTACCTGACCCTGTCCCGGCCGGACAAGGCCGGGGCGGCCCTGAGGGCCCTGGGGCCCGGCCTGGACCCGGACCTGCGGGTCAGGGCCGGGCTGGCCTGGGCCGAGGTCGAGCTCAGGTCCGGCCGTCTCGGCGAGGCCGAGACCAGGCTGAACGAGCTGGCCGCTGACCAGGCCCTGCCCCGGGACGGCCGGGACAGGGCCCTCTACCGCCTGGGCTGGCTCTACCTGGAGGCCGATCGCTTCGACCGGGCGGCCGGGGCCTTCGGCCGGGTAAGCCCCGGAGGGCCCCTGGGTCCGGCGGCGGCCTATCTGGCTCAGGAGGCCCCCCGGGGCCCGGGCCTGCCCCGCCGCTCGCCGCTCCGGGCCGGCCTCCTCTCCATCATGCCCGGCCTGGGCCAGCTCCTGCTGGGGCGCTACGCCGACGCCGGCTGGGCCTTCGGCCTGACCGCCGGCTGCGGCCTGGGCGCCTGGCTGGCCCTGAGCGGCGGCTCCTGGGTGAGCGGCCTGGTCCTGGGCGGCCTGGCCGTGGCCTTCTACGGCGGCAGCGTCTACAACGCGGTCAACCACGCCCAGCGCTTCAACCGCCAGACCCTGGTTGACTTCCGGCAGCGGCTCAGGGACCAGGCCCGGGGGTTGGGCGGGGAGTGAGTTTTTAATCTCGGACCGGCTGCCGTGATCGCGGGGGCGGGTGAACCGAGCGGCTATCTGGACGCGCCTCTGTGGCTTGTCCTGGCCTCCGGCTTGCCGCCAGGGACGCGGCCCTGGCGGCACGTTCTCCTGGCCTGCGGCCTGGTGTCGGGGACACGGCCCCGACACCACAAGAACACTTGAATAATGGATAGATAAAAGATATTCCCGTGGTGTCATGGCCGCGTCCATGACACCACCGCGCAGCGTCAGAAAAACCTCAAAAGCCGGCGACTTGGAGTGGCCCGCCTGGTGACGGCACCTACCTTGTGGCCGCCGGCCGGCCCCGGCCGGCTCAGCTCTTCTTCAGGGTCAGGACGCGCAGGCCGACGTTGAGGCCGCCCTTGGCCGAGGCTATGCTCATGCGGGTCACGGTCAGGAGCTTCTCGGAAAACTCGATGCGGTAGAGCAGCTTGACCAGGCCCTCCAGGGAGGCCCCCTCCAGCCTCAGGTCCACCGAAAGCCGGGTCAGGCCGCCGGGCACGTCCTCGGGCGGCAGGGGTCTTATGGCCTTAACCTTGCTGGACAGGTCGCTGGCCTTGATCAGCTCCTCGAGGTAGCCGGCCAGGGAGAAGTCGGCCTCCCTCTGGCTCAGCTGGCCCACCAGGGACTCGCTCTGAGCCTTGAGCTTGCGCCATTGCTCGACCATGGCCTCGAGGCGGGTCAGCTCCTGCTGGTGGCGGACGATGGAGCGGTCCAGCTGCTCGATGCGCTCCAGTCCGGGCGAGACCAGGAAGGTCCAGGCCAGCAGAGCCAGGACGGCCAGGCCCCCGAAGCCGAGGAACCACTTCTCCCTGGTGCTCAGATTCAGGCTCACCGCTTGATCCTCAGCCGGAAGCGGACCCCCTGTCCCGAGCCCTCCCGGCGGCTGGTCTCCAGGGTCACCTCGCTGAAGCCGGGCTCCTGGTTGAGGGCGGCCTGGAACTCCTCCAGCTTGTCGAAGCCCTCGGCCAGGCCGGCCACGATCAGGTTGGGGCCGTCAAAGACGATCTCGTCCAGGGTTACCCCCTTGCCCTGGGCCAGGCGGTTGAGGGTCAGGAGGGTCTCCAGAACCAGCCCCTCGGTCCGGCCCCGGGTCAGGGCCGAGACCTCCTCCTTGGCCTTGCTCAGCTCGGTCTCCATCTGGGCCAGGGGCGAGACCACCCGTCCCAGGTGGGGCAGGTTCTGGCGCAGGAGGGCCACCTTGGCCTCGATGATCGCTTCCCGGGCCTGAAAGGCCTGGTGGAGCCTGAGATAGAGGTTGGCCCCGGCCAGGACGGCTATCAGACCCAGGCCCAGGGCGACCAGCTTGAGATCGCCGCTCGTCCGGGCCACCCTCCGGTCGCCCCGGGCCAGGTTGAAGTCCACCTCCGAGACGGCCAGGCCCAGGGCCGGAACCAGCTCCGGGGCCACGGGCTGGTCCAGGGGCTTGAGCCAGCGGACTTCCAGGTCCAGGGTCCGGGCCAGGAAGTCACCCAGGCCGGGCAGCCGGGAGGTGCCGCCGCAGAGGTAGATCCGCTCGGGAAAGTCTTCCTCGTCAAGGGAAGCGGCCTTGAGAAACAGGGAGATCTCCCGGGCCAGCTCTTCCAGGGGCGGGCCCAGCCGGGTGAGGGTCTCCTCGGGCCGGCTCAGGTCCTCCTTGAACTGCCGGGCCTTGTCCATTGACCAGCCGTTGCTCCGGGCCAGGTGGCGGTCCAGGGCCCAGCCGGCCAGGCTGGAGAAGCCCAGGTCCAGGGGGCGGCCGTCTTTGAGGCGGAGCATGGTCGTCTTGGCCGCGCCCAGGTCGAGGATCAGGCCGCTGTCCGCCTTGGCCAGGCGGGCGGCCGCGATCAGTCCGATGGTGTCCAGGGAGACGACGTGGGGCTTGATCCTGGCCGGGCCCAGTTCGGCCAGGCTGGCCTCCAGGCGCTGGCGGGACAGTCCGAAGGCCAGCCCCTTGAGCCCGTCGGCCCGTCGGCCCTCCAGGTTGATCAGGTCCACGGCCAGGGAATCGCCGGTCACGGGCAGGTGGTTCTCCAGCTCGAAAGCGGCGGCCTGCCTGAGGCGGGCGCCGCTCAGGCGGGGCAGGTCGATGATCCGGAAATAGGCCTTGTGCCCGCCCAGGCCGGCGGCGATGAGGTCGCTGTGCCGCCCGCTCTTGAGCAGGCGGCCGAGGGCCTGGCCGGCGCCGTCGGCCTCGATCCGGGTCTGATCGCTCCGGAGCAGCTTGATTCCGCCCAGCCCGAGCTTGACCCAGGCCGCCTTGATCGCGGCCGAGCCAATGTCCAGGCCGAGCAGCCTGACCGGCCACCAGGATCTCACGAGCTCACCTCGATCTCCTCCAGGCTGATCGAGTTGCCTTCGCGCTTGAGCACGGCCCTGAGTTCGTGGCGGGACCGGTTGTGGCGGCCGGTGGAGGTGACCAGGAACCAGCTGCTCCTGACCGTCAGGATGGGGCTGATGCGCTGAAAGAGGCCGGGCGTCAGGCCCGGCAGGCGCTGGAGCTCCTCCAGGGTCCGGATGCCCCGCCGCCGTCTCAGGTCCACGATGTCCTCGACCAGGCTGCTGGTCATGGATGCGTCCAGGGCGCGCAGGACCAGGGGCGGGGCGGTGTTGACGTTGATCCTCAGGACGCCGTAGACCGTTACCAGGTCCAGCAGACCGGGCCTGGCTCCCTGGCCGTAAAGGAGGGCCCGGCTGAATCCCGGAATGAGGGCCAGCTCCTCCACCGCGGGCAGGGGGCCGTTGCGGGGCCGTCTGTTCAACTCCCGTTCCTGGTAGTCCCTCAGCTCTGCCCCGCCGGCCCGGCGCTGGTCGTCCGTGTCCAGCCAGTCCAGGAGGGCCGGGACCGGCTCGGAGCGCTGGCCCAGGAGGACCAGGAGCCTTTCCAGGACCGCGACCAGGGTTGAATCCCCGCCCTGGTCGTCGATGAGCCGGTTGAGGTTGATCAGCCCGGAGATATCCTTGATCTCGATCTGGGGGCCGTCGGTAGCGGTCTTCTGGCTCAGGAGGTTCCAGTCCTCGTCCAGGCTGTCCCAGTCGACCCGGTCGCTGAGGAGATTCTGGGCGGCGATGCCCAGCCCGTCCAGGGCCTGGAGCCTGGCCCTGGTCCGGTCCTGGAAGTTGCCGGCCAGGGCGGCCGAGATCCTGACCTCCCGGGACAGCTCCAGGGCCGCGGTGGCCATGAGGGTCGTCACCACCAGAGTCAGCACCAGGGCGAAGCCGGTCTTTCGCTTCATGAGCCCTTCCGCCACTCCAGACCGAGCAGGGGTCCGGCCGTGTATTCGTAGTTGGACACCCGGCCGCCCGGCTCCTTGAGACTGAGGGTGACCCTGACCGCGGCCGGCAGGGTCGCCCGGGTCCATTCGTCCAGCCATTCGGACTCGACCTGGCTTCGCCGGGCCAGGTACTCGATCTTGAGGCCGGCCACCCTCCGGCAGAGGACCTCCTCCCGGGCCTGGGTCTGCCGCAACACCGGAGCCAGCTTCCGGATGATGATCAGGGGCCCCTCCGCCTCCTCCTCGGCGGCCCGGACCTGATAGGTCACCTGGAGGACGGGCTCGTCCTCGCTGGAGCGAAAGCCGAAGGAGAGCCTGTGACCCTCGGCCAGGCCGATCTGCTCGGGCTGGCCCTTGAAGCTTAGCAGCCGGCGCCACTCCGCCCGCCAGGTGCGCCAGCGGGGATCGTGGGGGTCGAAGGCCTGCTCCAGGTCCTGGGTGATTTGCTCGGTCACCAGCCGGGCCAGCTGGTCCGAGCCGGTCTTGACCTGGGCCGCGGCCTGGACGCGATCCTGGGAGTGAAAGGAGCCGAAAAGCAGGCTCATGACCAGGCCCAGAATGGCCACGGCCAGGACGATTTCCAGGAGGGTGAAGCCGCGGGCCTTCATTGGCTCTGACTCTGGAGGCGCGGCGAGAGCAGGCGCGAGAAGCGCCTGGCCGGCCCCGCCTCGTCCAGTGGTTTCAGTTCCAGGTCCACGGTCAGGGTTCTCCGGTAGACCTGGCTTGGCTCGACGGTGACCTGGAAGCTGAAGCCGTCGAAGTTGTCCTCCTCCTGGCCCTCGGGCGGCGGGCCCAGGACCTGCCAGCGCCAGAGCAGGGACTCCGCGGCCAGGCAGGCCCGGGTGGACTGGTGGCCGGCCGCGACCAGGTTGAGGTCCATGACCTGGAGCCTGAGGGCCGCGGTGAGAACGATGGCCAGGATGGCCACGGCCACGACCACTTCCAGGAGGGTGAAGCCTTCAGCCCTGGAACCAGTCATAGACAATCCGCCCGCGGCGGGCCGTCACCTGCCCGGTCAGCGGCTCGAGGTGGAGGGTCATGAGACTGTCGCCGCTCTTGAGGTAGAGGGCCGCCTCGGTGACCCGGCCGTTGGGCCAGAAGAAGAGCACCGGCTCCTCGACCCGGCCCCGGCCCCGGATCCTGGCCTCATCCAGCTTGACCCCCTCCGGCCAGCGGCCCCGCCAGATCGGGGTCTCCCGCTGGCTGGCGCTGTTCGTGGCCAGGCCGGTGTTCAGCTTGGACTCGAAGCGGTCCAGGAGGCTTTTCTCCTCCTCGGGCTCCTGGAAGCGCCGCTGGGTCTGGACCTCGATCACGGTGACCAGCCTCTCGGCCTTGTCCAGGCTCATCTCCAGCCGCGCGGAGCGGCTGACCGCCTCGCTGCGGGCCAGACTGACCGCGGCCGTGAAGCGCCTGGCCGCGGCCTTGAGCCGGCTCTCCTGGCCGAAGAAACCCAGCCGAGGCAGGACCATCAGGCTCAGGCTGCCGACGACGGCCAGAACCACGGTCAGCTCGATCAGGGTCAGGCCGAGGCTACCTGGACGCCTGCCAGTTGGTGACGTCAGCGTACTTGCCCTCACCCCCGTCCTCGCCGTCGGGGCCGGTGGACCAGAGGTCGAAATCCGGGTTGTGGGACCCGGGGCTCAGGTACTTGAAATCGCGGTTCCAGGGATCCAGCGGCAGTCGGCCCTTTTCCAGATAGCCGCCCTCCCGCCAGCTCTGCGGGATCGGTTCCACGCTCGGCCGGGCCACCAGGGCCCTGAGGCCCTGCTCGGTTGTCGGATAGGCCCCGTTGTCGAGCTGGTAGAGCTTGAGCGCGCCCTCCAGGGCCTCTATCTGCAGGGCCGCCTTGGCCCGGCGGGCCTCCTCGGGCCGGTCGATCACCCGGGGGACGATCAGGCCGGCCAGGACGCCCAGGATGACGATGACCACCAGGAGTTCGATGAGGGTGATGCCTCTTTCCCTGTTTTCGGACAACTCAACTACCTCCTAACCGACCAGGCGGGTCATGTCGAAGATGGGCAAGAGGATTGAGACGACGATGAACCCGACCACCCCGCCCAGAACCAGAATGAGGGCCGGCTCCATCAGGGACAGGAGGGCCGAGAGGCTGCTCTCGACCTCCTCCTCCATGCCCTCGGCCAGCCTCTGAAAGATCTTGTCCAGTGAGGCCGACTGCTCGCCGGCCGCCACCAGGTGCCCCACCAGGGGCGGAAAAAGCCAGGCCGGCCTGAGCTGAGCGGCCAGGGCCGCCCCTTCCTGGATTCGGGCGGCGGCCGCTTCCAGGCTGTCCTGATAGAGAGCATTGTCTACCACTTTGGCCGCGATGTGCAAGGCGTCAACCAGACTGACCCCCGAGGCCAGCAGGGTGGCCATGGTCGTGGCGAAGCGGACCAGGACGACCCGCCTGGTCAGCCGGCCCAGGACGGGCAGCTTGAGCTTGAGCCAGTCCAGCCAACGCCGGCCGGGCCTGGTCCGCCTGACCCGGTCCCAGACCAGGGCCACCAGGGCGGCCGCTGGCAGGGCCAGCCAGCCGTAGCTGGCCGCGGCCTGGCTGAAGGCGATCAGGATGCGGGTCGGCAGGGGCAGCATCTGCCCGGTCTGGCTGAAGATGTCCGTGACCGTGGGGATGACGTAGCTGAAGAGGAAGGCCAGGACCACCCCGCCGACCAGGAGCATGAACAGGGGATAGGCCAGGGCGGCCCGGACGCGGTTGCGCAGCCTGACCCGGCCCTCCAGCAGTTCGGCCAGCCTGACCAGGACCAGTTCCAGGGCCCCGGCCGCCTCGCCGGAGCGGATCATGTTCACGGTTAGTGTCGAAAAGACGCCGGGAAAGAGGCTCAGGGCCTCGGCCAGGCTCCGCCCGCCGACGACCTCGTCCTTGACCTGGCCCAGAACCCGGCCCAGGCGGCTCCGGCCGGACTGCTCGACCACGGCCGAGAGGGCCTCGACCACGGGCAGGCCGGCCCCGGCCAGCACGGAGAGCTGGCGCATGGCCCCGGCCAGCTCCTTGGCCGGGACCCGGCCCCGGCTGGGCCCCAGACGGCCAGGTTTGGCCTGGCCGGCCGGCTTGACCTCCAGGGGAAAGAGATCCTGGCTCCTGAGCCGCTGCCGGGCCGCCTTGGGTGACTCGGCCTCGAGGCTGCCCCTGACCCCCTTGCCGGCCCGATCTACGGCCCGGTAGTCAAAAACCGCCACCGGCCCGACATTCCTCGAGATCAGGCATGGATCACCCGCAAGACCTCCTCGGGGGTGGTCTTGCCCTGCCTGACCTTGAGCGCGCCGGCGGCCAGGAGAGTGCGCATTCCGCCGGACACGGCCAGGGCCTGGAGCTGGCCGGCCGAGGCCCGCTTGAGGATCAGATCCATCATCGGCTCGTCGACCGCCAAGAGCTCGTAGATGCCCAGCCGGCCCCAGTAGCCGGTTCCCAGGCAGCGGGAGCAGCCCCGCCCGTCATAGAAGGGGCCGTCCTCGGCCTTGAGCCCCAGGGGCTCGAGCATGGCCGCCGGATAGGTCGTCTCCTGGCGGCAGTGGGGGCAGAGGCGGCGGACCAGGCGCTGGGCCAGGACGGCCGTGACCGAGGAGGCGATGAGGAAGGGCTCGATGCCCATGTCCATCAGCCGCGTCACCGCGCCGGCGGCGTCGTTGGTGTGCAGGGTGGAGAAGACCAGGTGGCCGGTCTGGGAGGCGTGGATGGCGATCTCGGCCGTCTCCACGTCACGGATCTCGCCGACCATGATCACGTCCGGGTCGTGGCGCAGGATGGAGCGCAGGGCCCGGGCAAAGGTCAGTCCGACCTTGGGATTGATCTGCATCTGGCCCACGCCGGCGATCTGGTACTCGATGGGGTCCTCGACGGTGAGGATGTTCTTCTCCGGCGTGTTGATGGCCTGGAGGGCCCCGTAGAGGGTGGTCGTCTTGCCCGAGCCGGTCGGTCCGGTGACCAGGATGATGCCCGAGGTCCGGGCAATCAGGTGCTTGAGCGAGGCCAGGGTGTCGTCGGCCATGCCCAGCTCGGTCAGGGTCAGGAGCTCCTCGGACTTGTTGAGCAGCCGGAGCACGATCCGCTCGCCGAAGGCGGTCGGGACCACCGAGACCCGGACGTCGATCTCCTTGTCCGCGACCTTGATCTGGAAGCGGCCGTCCTGGGGCAGGCGCCGCTCGGCGATGTCCAGGTCGGCCATGACCTTGATCCGCGAGGAGATGGCCGCGGCCAGGCCGCGCGGCGGCGAATGGACGTCGTGGAGCAGGCCGTCGATCCGGTAGCGGACGTTGAACTCCTCCCGGTAGGGCTCCAGGTGGATGTCCGAGGCCCGTCTCTTGACCGCCTCGACCAGGATCAGGTTGACCAGTTTGACCACCGGCGCCTCGGAGGTGGCGTCCATGAGGTCCTCGGTCTCCTGGAAGTCGGACAGGCTCAGCCCGGCCGCCTCGCCGTCGATCTCCTGGATCGCCTCCCGGGTGGCCGCGGAGAGCTTATCGTAGAGGCGGTTGATGGCCGCGGTGATCTCCCGGGGCGGGGCCAGGCAGAGCTCGACCCTGGGGGCGTCGAAGAGGAGCTTGAGGTCCTGGACCGGAGCCAGGTTCTGGGGGTCGGCCAGGGCCAGGGTCAGGGTATCGCCCTTGAGGGCCAGGGGGACCAGGCGCTGGCTCTTGAGATAGGCCAGGGGCACCAGCCTGAGCTGCTGGGGGCTGAGCTCGGCCTCGATCCGGTTGATCTGGGGCAGGTCGAAGTACGAGCCCAGGCCGGCCAGGAGCTTGGGCTCGTCCAGGTCCTTGAGGGCCCACAGTCCGGCCACCAGGCCGTCGCCCTTGGCCCGGGCCTGCTCGATGACCCGGGCCGGCAAGCCGGCCGAGAGGAGGTGCTCGCCCAGGTCGGGCATCAGTCGCTCTTCTCCGGCTGGGAGCGCTTCAGGATCTCCGGCTCCTCGATCTTGGGCCGGTAGGGGCTGAGCAGGTCCTTCTTCTCCTCGGGCACGTCCTTACGGCTCTCCTGGACCTTCTCATCGGTCAGGGCCTTGATGGCCTCCTGGGAAGTCAGAATGTGGGGCGAGAGGAAGATGAGCAGGTTGGTCCGCTTGCCGGTGTCGCTCCGGGTCTTGAAGGCCCAGCCCAGGCCCGGCGCGTTGCCCAGGCAGGGCACCTGGTCGCCGGTCTTCTCCAGCTCGGTGCCGATCAGGCCGCCGATGGCCACGAGCTCGCCGTCCCGGGTCAGGATGGTCGTCTCGGCGTGGCGGACGTTGGTCGTCGGAGCCAGGAGGACGTTGCCCTGGGAGTCGGTGGTCTGGGCCTGGACCACCGACTTGGCCTCGGCCTCGACGGCCAGGCGGATGATGCGGTTGTCGCTGATGCGCGGCGTGACGGTCAGGCTGTAGCCCACGTCGCGGTACTCGTAGGACTGGATGGCCACCGAATCCGTGGTCGTGCCCTCCTGGGTCGAGGTGATGAAGGGCAGGTTCTGGGCCACCTGGATGGTCGCCTCCTGGTTGTCCGCGGTCAGGATCTGGGGCGTGGCCACGATGCGGATGTCGCTATCGCTCTGGACGGCCCGGATGAGGACCGAGAGGTTGGGGATCTGCAGGTCGCCGAAGGTGATGGTCGGGCCCAGGGCGGTGAAGTTCCAGCCCGGGCTGGAGGACTGGGGCGGCGTCGAGGACGGCCGGCCGCCCACGCCGCCGGTGACCAGGCCGCCCGAAGCCTTGGAGGCGCCGAACCAGTTGATGCCGAACTCCAGGGACTTGCTGGCCGACATCTCCAGAATGACCGCCTCGACGTAGACCATGGTCCGGGCCACGTCCAGTTTGGCGGCCACGGACTCGATGACCTTGAACTCCTGGGGCGTGGCCGAAATGATCAGGGCGTTGGTCGCCCGGTCGGCCACGACCTTGGCCGCGCCGGAGATGACCTTGAGTTTCTCCTCGGGCGGCGCGGGAGCGCCCTTCTGGCCCGCGGTCTCGGACCTGGGCGTTTCGGTGGCCTGGCCGGCCAGCTTGTTGAACACCTGGGCCATGTCCTCGGCCACGGCGTACTTGAGGTAGATGACGTGGACGTTGAACTGGCCCTCCTGCTCGGGCTGGTCCAGTTCGCCGATGATGGCCACGGCCCGCTCGATGTCGGCCTGGGCGCCCAGGAGGATGATGGCGTTGATCCGTTCGTCGGCCAGGGACTTGAGCTCGGTCCGTCCGCCGATCTCGGGCGGCGGGGCCGCCTCCTTCTTGTAGCCGTAGAGGTCGGCCGCGGTGAAGAGCTTGTCCATGAGCTGGGACATTTCCCTGGCCCCGGCGTACTTGAGGCGGACGATCTTGATGCGGTTCTGGAGGCCCGGCTTGTCCAGGGCCTCGATGATCTTGACCAGGCGGCGGACGTTGGAGGCCAGGTCGGTGATGAGGATGGAGTTGGTCTCGGCGTGGGAGGTGATGTAGGCGTACCGGGTGGCCAGGGGGATGAGGATGTTGCGCAGCTCGCTGGCCGTGGAGTACTTGACCGAAACCAACTGGCTGACCATGGACTCTGAGCCGGGCGGCGGGATCTGATGGGGCGGAATCATCTCCACGCCGAGCCGGCGGGCGTCCCTGGTGGGGATGACCTTGATCACGTCGCCCTCGGGCACGGTGGTGAAGCCGTGGACGGCCAGGACGGCCTCGAAGATCCTGAGAGCCTGGTCCACGCTCACCGGACCTGGCGAGACGATGGTCACCCGGCCGGCGACCTTGTTGGAGACGATGTAGTTCTTGCCGGTCAGCTTGGAGATGAACTGGATCAGAACCCTGATGTCGACGTTCTTGAAGACCAGGCTGACCTCGCCCGGGCCCGGCGGCTTCCTGGGCTTGGCCTTCACGGCCGGCTGCCCCTCGCCCTCGGGCAGGGGCGGCGCCTCCTCATCGTACTCGGGCGGCTCCTGGTCCTCGTAGTATTCGGGCGGCTGCTGGCCCTGCTGGTCGTAATACTCCGGCTGCTGCTGGCCCTCCACGGGCTGGCCCGGGTAGGGTTGGGGCGCGGCCGGCTGAGGTTGATCAATGCCCTTGGGCTGGGGCGGCTGCTCGTAGGACCAGGCGGCCAGGGGCGCGACCAGGCCGAGCCAGACGGTCAGAATCAGGCACAGAGCGGGCCGGTTACTTATTTGCACCAGATAGCCTCTCCAGATCAGCTTCCGGCCCTCACAGAGGCGAGAAGAAAACTCCCAGTCGCCGACCCTCCCGCTCGAGTTCCATGGACACGGCCCGGCCGTCGTTCAACTCGTCCAGATAGAGCTGCACCTCGGCCGGGTTGCGAGCCTGGATGGTGTCGCCGGCCTTGAGTCCCAGGCCGGCTCCCACGGCCCCCGGACTGGTCACCACCACCCCCTGGCGGTTGGGCCCGGCCGGTTGGAGGCGGATGGGGCCCTGGTCCGGAACCGGTCCGGGCCTGGGCTGGTCGATCCGAGGCGCCGCGGCGGTGTGCTCGGCCTCGGGCTGGGCCTCGGCCTTGATGGTCAGAACCCCGTCCATCTGCTGGTCGGTTCTGTCCTCCATGACCAGTTGGAGGCGCTGCCCCTTGACCTGGACCACGACCCGGTCAGCGGTGATGGACAGAACTTCACCCTGGCCGATCCGGTCGCCCAGGCCGACCATCTCCTGGCGGCGGACGCCGGTCTCCTCGACGACCGCCCAGGACAGGTTCTGCGATCCGGCCATGACCCCGACCAGCTTGAATCCCTCCAGTGAGGGCAGATCGGTGGACTCGGGGGCGGCCTCGGCCTCCTTCTGTTCCTTCTCCCGGGCCCGGCCGAAGAGGCTGCCCTGGAGCAGGGGCTCAAAGCGCTGGAAGGAGGGAGGGCCGGCTTCGCTGGCCTCCGGCTTGGCTCGACTGGCCGTCTCGACCTGGGGCGTGATCAGGCTGGGCTGCTGGCCGGGCTCGTCGAAAAGGGACGCCGCCAGCAGGGCCACCGCCGCGGCCAGCCCCCAGATGGTCAGTCTTATCAATTTCAAGCGGAGCAGGGGCATGGAGCCTTCTTCCAAACCTGGAGCCGACTTTTGAAGCAATATAACCTCATTAGTCCCATTTGTCAAAGCAATGCCTTCGCCCTCGTCCCTGATCCGGGAGCACCTCTTTTTGACTCTTCGCCGCCGACGGCGGATGGGACTCCCTGTCCGCAAAAACAAGTCCGGGCCGCGGGAGCTGAATGTCAAAGAAGTGCCTTGGTTAATCACTTGTAGAGGTAGTATTTTCTATATAGATAACCTCCTTAAATAGATTAATTTTCTGCCTCGCAGACTTGACAAACAACACTAATTGAAACTAATCTTAATTCAGGCGGCGGTTTTTCACGGTCCAAGATAATGAAAACTTGGGGGAATTTCTCAGGCGAAGACTCGCTGCCAAAGCAGAAGACTGTCTTGGGGGACTCGCGGCAGCCGGGCCTGGCCTGGAGGTTCGTTTGGCTGGAAACACATTCAGGGGGTGACCAAATTCAACAACTTGGGGAGGAGCAATGGCTTTTAACTACAAAAAATGTCTAGTCATAGTTGTCTGCCTGGCGGCCCTGCTCGTCCTGGCCGGTTCGGCGCTGGGCCAAAGCAAGCCGAGCGGTGACATTGGATCAGTGTCCGGGCCGGGCCCGGCGAGCCTGAACAAGGATGCGGGGGGAAGCTGCTCGTCGTACATGTCGGTGACTTACGACTCCCACATCAACGCCACGATCGGCTTCGCCGGCGACAACGACTACTACCGTTTTTACTTCTCGGGCGGCTATTTGCGGGCCTACACCACGGGCAGCACCGACACCTACGGTTATTTGTACACCTCGTCCTGCACGCTGGTGGCTTACAACGACGAAGGCGGCAGCGTCAACAACTTCCGGATCTATACCTATCGCAGCAGCGGCTACTACTACGTCAGGGTGCACGAGTATACCAACAGCCACACCGGCTCCTACACCCTCTACCTGGGCAACGGCGCGACCAGTTATACGGAGGGCGGCACCGGCGGCGGCACCGGGGCCGGGACCGACGCCGGGAGCTCCTGCTCGTCGTACATGTCGGTGACTTACGACTCCCGGATCTATGGCACGATCGGCTTCGCCGGTGACAACGACTACTACCGCTTCTACTTCTCTGGCGGCGCCCTGGTGGCCTACACCGAGGGCACCACCGACACCTACGGCTACCTGTACACCTCTTCTTGCGCCTCGGTGACCTACAACGATGACAGCGGCACTGGTTTCAACTTCCGCATTAACGTCATACGCGACAGCGGCTACTACTACATCAGGGTGAGGCACCACTCCTCATCTCACACCGGCTCCTACACCCTCTATCTGGGCAGCGGAGCGTCCAGCTACACCGAGGGCGGCGGCTCGGGCAGCACCAGCGGGGACGCCGGGAGTTACTGCTCGTCGTCCATGTCGGTCACCTACAACTCCCGGATCTACGGCACGATCGGTTGGGCCGGCGACAACGACTGCTACCGTTTCTACTTCTCGGGAGGCTATTTGTTGGCCTACACCACGGGCGGCATCGACACTTACGGCTACCTGTACGACGATTCCTGCGCCCTGGTGACCTCCAACGACGACGCCGGCAGCGTCAACAACTTCCGGATCTATACCTATCGCAGGAGCGGCTACTACTACGTCCGGGTGAGGCATCACTCTTCCTCCGGGACCGGCTCCTACACCCTCTACTTAGGCAACGGCTCGTCCAGCTACACCGAGGGCGGCACCTCGAGCGGCGGCACCGGCGGCAGTGACGCGGGGAGTTCCTGCTCGTCGGGCATGTCGGTGACTTACAACTCCAACGTCCACGGTTCGATCGGCTACCTTGGCGACGTTGACTACTACCGCTTCTACTTCTCGGGCGGCTACCTGTTGGCCTACACCACGGGCAGCACCGACACCATCGGCTTCCTGTACAACTCGTCTTGCGATTACCTGACCTACGACAACAACAGCGGCACCGGCTACAACTTCCGGATCTACACCTACCGCAGCAGCGGCTACTACTACGTCCAGGTCAACGAGTTCGGCAACGACAGCACGGGCTCCTACACCCTCTACCTGGGCAACGGCGCGGCCAGTTACACCGAGGGCGGCACCTCGAGCGGCGGCACCGCAACCGGGACGAGCTGCGCCAACGCAAGTTACATCAGCGTTGGTGGCGGCTACTCCGGCAGTGTCGCCTATTCCGGGGAAAACGACTACTACCGCATTTATGTCTCTCGCTCCGGCTACCTGACCATCTATACCACCGGCACCACCGATACCTACGGCTACCTGCTCGATTCAAGCTGCGCGACCATCACCTACAACGACGACGCCGGCAGCGGCCTCAACTTCCGCATTTACCGCTACGTCAGCCCCGGAACCTACTACATCCGGGTCAGGGGCTTCAGCACCAGGACCGGACCGTACACCCTGTACACCTCGCTGAGCTAAGCCGGTCCAAAGCGTCAGGTAGTTAGAGGCGCCTTCGATCCCCAGGGGATCGAAGGCGCCTCTCGCCCTCCTGGCTGGCCGCGCTCGGAAGGCCGGGCAGCGAACGGCGCCCTCGTCTTTCAAATCCGTCTGAGACCAATCCGGAAGATGGGAGACGGGCGAAAAAAATACCTCGGTTAATCACCCATAGAGCGGGAGACTTTTAACTGGATTGGCTCTTCAGATCGAGTGATTTTTCCCCGCGGGCTTGACAAGCGGAACTGGCTGGAACTAATCTGAAGTTGGATCTGGATGTGGATTCTCTCGCGGTCCCAGATAATGAAAACCTGGGGGAACCTCTCAGGCGAAGACTCGCTGCCAAAGCCGAAGACTGTCTTGGGGGGGCTCTGGCAGCCGGGCCGGGCCTGGAGGTTCGTTTGGCTGGAAACGCATTTGGGGGGGTTGACCAAATTCAATAACTTGGGGAGGAGCCATGGCCTTTAACTACAAAAAAAGCCTAGTCATAGTCGTCTGCCTGGCGGCGCTATTAGTCCTGGCCGGCTCGGCGCTGGGCCAAAGCAAGCCGAGCGGTGATGTTGGAGCAGTCGCCGGGCCGGGCCCGGCGGGTCAGAACAAGGAAGCGGGGGGAAGCTGCTCGTCGTACATGGGAGTGACTTACAACTCCCGGATCTACGCCACGATCGGCTTCGTCGGCGACCAGGATTACTACCGCTTTTACTTCTCGGGCGGCTACCTCCTGGCCTACACCACGGGCAGCACGGACACTTACGGCTATTTGTACACCTCGTCCTGCTCTTACGTGACCTACAACGACGACGGCGGGACCAACACCAACTTCCGCATCTACACGTACCGGAGCAGCGGCTACTACTACATCCGGGTGCACGAGTTCGGCAATAACGGCACCGGCTCCTACACCCTCTACCTGGGCAACGGAGCGAGCAGCTACACCGAGAGCACAAGCGGCAGCGGCGGCGGCAGCGACGCCGGGAGTTCCTGTTCGTCGTCCATGTCAGTCACTTACAACTCCCGGATCTACGGCACGATCAGCTACAACGGCGATCACGACTACTACCGTTTCTACTTCTCTGGCGGCTATCTGCTGGCCTACACCACGGGCAGCCTGGACACCTACGGCTACCTGTATAACTCTGCCTGCTCGCTGGTGACCTACAACAACAGCGGCGGCAGCGGTTACAACTTCCGGATATACACCTATCGCTCCAGCGGCTACTACTACATCCGGGTGTTCGAATACGGTAACAACGCCACCGGCTCCTACACCCTCTACCTGGGCAACGGCGCGACCAGCTACACCGAGGGCGGCACCTCGAGCGGCGGCACCGGCAGCGGCACCGACGCCGGGAGCTCCTGCTCGTCGTACATGTCGGTGACCTACAACTCCCGGATCTACGGCTCGATCGGCTACACCGGCGACAACGACTACTACCGCTTCTACTTCTCGGGCGGCTATCTGCTGGCCTACACCACCGGCACCACCGACACTTACGGCTACCTGTACACCACGTATTGCTCGCTGGTGACCTACAACGACGACGGCGGGACCGGGAACAACTTCCGGATATACACCTATCGCTCCAGCGGCTACTACTACGTCAGGGTGCACGAGTTCGGCAACAACGCCACCGGCTCCTACACCCTCTACCTGGGCAACGGAGCGACCAGCTACACCGAGGGCGGCACCTCGAGCGGCGGCACCGGCAGCGGCACCGACGCCGGGAGCTCCTGCTCGTCGTACATGTCGGTGACCTACAACTCCCGGATCTACGGCTCGATCGGCTACACTGGCGACAATGATTACTACCGCTTCTATTTCTCGGGCGGCTATCTGCTGGCCTACACCACCGGCACCACCGACACCTACGGCTACCTGTACACCTCGTCCTGCTCTTACGTGACTTACAACGACGACGGCGGGACCGGGAACAACTTCCGGATTTACACTTACCGCTCCAGCGGCTACTACTACGTCAGGGTGCACGAGTTCGGCAACAACGCCACCGGCTCCTACACCCTCTACTTGGGCAACGGCGCGAGCAGCTACACCGAGGGCGGCACCTCGAGCGGCACCGGGGCCGGGACCAGCTGCGCCAACGCAAGTTACATCAGCATTGGTCGCGGCTACTCCGGCAGTGTCGCCTATTCCGGGGAAAACGACTACTACCGCATCTATGTCTCGCACACCGGCTACCTGACCATCTACACCACCGGCACCACCGATACTTACGGCTACCTGCTTAATTCAAGCTGCGGGAGCATCACTTACAACGACGACGGCGGCAGCGGCCTCAACTTCCGCATTTACCGCTACGTCAGCCCCGGAACCTACTACATCCGGGTCAGGGGCTTCAGCACCAGGACCGGACCGTACACCCT
>Ga0209164_1000447_pt1 | contig 98983 bp, 76 predicted proteins | sample MTBNYHSulfiMetaG_FD_187458 | JGI IMG/M metagenome (GOLD analysis project Ga0209164, IMG submission 187458) | Enrichment culture microbial communities from rom New York Harbor, USA that are MTBE-degrading - MTBE-NYH (New York Harbor Sulfidogenic)... | ecosystem: Environmental > Aquatic > Marine >...
CATCCACGTGGGGTCAATTCCACGCCAAAGGACAACAAGACTATTTCCGGTATATCAATGAAGAGAAGGGGGGCATCGCCGGCAACAAGATCGACCTGACGGTGGTTGACCATGCCTACAAGGTCCCCGAAGCCCTTAAATTCGTAAAGAAATTCTGTACATCCGATAAAATGGATATGCTTGCCACTTGGGACGCAGGTTCCGGGATCATGGCAAAACCGATCATTCAGAAGTATAAGGTCCCCAACATCAACTATTCCACCTATCAGGGCATCCTCAAGCCTCCAGTCGATTATGCGTACCTCCCCTTTGGTAGTTATGTAATGGACTCGTACGCGGTTCTCGGATACATCAAGGCCATCCACAAAGGGAACGCACCGCCCAAGGTGGGACTTTTGACCTATAACAACGCCTACGGAAAATCGATTCACGAACCCAGCCAGGAGTATGCCTCAAAAAACAATATTGAGATCGTTGCGATCGAGGAATTCCCGCCCAAGAGCCTGGATCTCAAGACCGAACTCCTGAGGCTGAAAGACAAAGGGGCAGAATATGTCTTCATGCAGTGCCTCCCTTCCGCCATTATCATGGCCCTTCAGTCCGCAGACCGGGTGAGCTATGACGTCCCCTTTTTCGGCACCTGGACATCGACGGACCCCGATTTCTTCAAACGGGGAGCGGGCCTTATCAGAGACCGGATGCACATGCAATTCCCGGGATGTCTGCCGGGTGATGGCACGCCGGGCATCAAGCTGATTGAAGACCTGATGGCGCGGTACAAAACCGTAGAAAAATTTGACTGCTCCTACTGGGAAGGAATTGTTATCGGCGCTATCATGGCAAGGGCCTTCCAGAGAGCGCATGACAAATTGGGTAAAATAGACAGCGAGTCCATCAACGTAGCCCTTGAGACCTTCCAAAACGAGGATTTCGGCGGACTGATTCCCAACGTCACCTACACAGCCACCGACCACAGCGGTTCTTTCAGTGCCAGGATTGTAAAAATCAATGAAGATCAGACATTCAAACCGCTAACCAACTTCTGGAACCCGGAAAAGGAAAAGGTAACGATCCTAAAATGAAAGCCTTTCGCGGTGAACCCAGTATCTTCACCTCGGCTCGGCCCGAAGAACGACGGGCCGAGCTGGAGGTGAAAGATCTGACTCTCAAGTTTGGTGGAATTACGGCGCTGACCAAGATTGATTTGAATGTCCGTAACGGCGAACTGGTTTCCATTATCGGACCCAACGGCGCAGGTAAAACCAGCCTTTTGAACTGCATTACCGGCTATTACAAACCACAGGAAGGCCAGATATCCTTTAACGGGCAAGATGTCACCCGCCTGTCCACGCATCATCTCACCCGGATCGGCATCGGTCGGACCTATCAAAACATAGAGCTTTTCCCCGGTATGACGGTGCTCTCCAACATGATGTTGGCCCGGCATGTCCACTGCAGGTATCATGTGGGAAAGGCCTCTCTCTTTCTGAAGAGCGTGCGAGAGGAAGAGGTTCGCCACCGGGGGATCCTGGAGGAACTCATCGATTTTTTGGAGATGCAGCCGATCCGGAAGCAACTGGTAGGCTCCCTCCCTTATGGGCTGAGAAAGCGTGTTGAATTAGGCCGCGCATTGGCACTGCAACCCAAGCTCCTGGTCCTTGATGAGCCCTTTGCGGGGATGACCCTGGAGGAGAAGGAGGACATGGTCCGGTTTCTGGTTGAGTTGAATGAAGCATGGAACCAGACCATGATATTGGTGGAACATGACATGTCCATCGTCATGAGCATCTCGAAACGGGTAGCGGTATTTGACTTCGGGGTCAAGATAGCGGAGGGATCTCCGGATTTTGTTCAAAATCATCCTCAGGTCGTTAAGGCCTATCTCGGGGACACCTCCAAGATCGAATAGGCAGTCGGATAAACACCCTAACCGGAATGGCGAATTTGGGGATTGAAGAATTCAGGGATTGAGGAATTAATGGTATCGGGAAAAGGATGTCTGTGAACGGCAACAGCAAAATTGAGCGTATTGACCCGGAGACATTATCCTCTCTAGGTCAGTTTACTCTGCCTCAGATCCTGCTGAGACAGTCGGAGCGGTTGGGATCCGAACGGATCGCCCTGCGGAACAAGGCCTACGGCATATGGCAGACCTATCATTGGAAGGATTATTTCCGGTACACCAAGCTCATCGGAATGGGTCTGATCTCCCTTGGTCTCAAAAGAGGTGAGAATGTCGGTCTGATCCTCGATAACGACCCGGAATGGCTTTTTGCAGAACTGGGGACGCAGTCTGTTGGGGGGGTGGCGCTCCCTCTGTTTACATCGGCCGTGGCCAAAGAACTGGTTGGGGGCCTCAACCGGGCCGAAGCGGCCTATATCTTTGCCCAGGACCAGGAGCAGGTGGACAAACTCCTTGCCTGTAAAGGGGAACTGCCTCAAACGAGACGCGTCATCTACACCGATCCCACAGGTATGCGGACTTATGAGGATAACCCCTGGCTGATCAGCTTCAGTCAGCTGCTGGACCTGGGCGAAGAACTGGACAAGGAACAGCCCGAACTCTATAACAAAGAGCTTTGGGAGGGAAAGCCCGAGGACGTGGCGCTGATGCTCATGACATCGGGGACCACCGGGGTCCCCAAATTGGTCATGTTGAGCCACGGCAATTTTACCGATATGGCCTCCAAGTGGCTCCAAACGGCCCCCATCGGCATTGAGGACAACTGGATCTCCATTACTCCGACCGCCTGGATCGTAGACCAGATGTGGGGCGTGGGCATCACGCTCTGCGGCGGTATGGTCATGAATTTCCCGGAGACCTTTGAGACGGCTGTGGAGGACTTCAGGGAGATCGGTCCGACCGTTATCGTCTCCTCTTCCAGATTCTGGGAAGATCTCGCATCCAAGATCCGGGTCAAGATCAATGATGCAGGATTTATCAAACGTCGGCTATATGACATGTCGCAGCATATCGGCAGGCAGATCGTCGATCTTGAATCAGAAAAAAGGGAGCCTCCCGGCAGATTGAGACTGTTGAGGTGGCTGGGGACACGGATCGTATCGCGGCCGTTGATGGATCGTGTCGGCTGCCTCAACTTCCGTGCGGCCTACACAGGTGGACATCCCATCAGCCCAGATGTAATCCGGTTTTTCAGGGCCAATGGCCTCAACCTGAAACAATGTTACGGACTGACGGAAACCTGCGGGATCTTTCAGGTACAGCCGGATGAGGAGGTCAAACCGGAAACCGTCGGTAAACCGCTTCCCGGTACAGAGGTCAGGATAACCGAAGACCAGGAGGTCCTGGTTCGCAGTAAGTCGAACTTTGTCGGATACTATCAGAACCCGGAGGCCACTGCCGAGGCCTTGAAAGACGGTTGGTTCCATACCGGGGATGCCGCTTATTACGACGATGACGGGCACCTTCTCATTATCGGTCGAAAACAGGATATCATGCGGACCCGCGAAGGCGAGGCCTTTTCGCCTGATTTTATCGAAACCAGACTCAAATTCAGCCCGTACATCAAAGAAGCCGTCATCTGGGGAGAAGGGCAGGAATACATCACGGCCTTCATCAATATCGACTTCGGCAATGTGGGAAACTGGGCCGAAGACAGAAAGATACCCTATACCACCTACACAGACCTCTCCCAACAACCGGCTGTGGAGGAATTGATCCGGGGCGAGGTGGCCGAGGTCAATACCCAGTTGCCCGAACCGATGAGACTGGTCCGGATTATCCTGCTGTATAAGCTTCTGGATGCGGACGACGAAGAATTGACGCGAACGGGCAAGGTGAGGCGTAAGTATGTCTTTGAGCAGTACAAGGCCCTCATCGACGCCATGTATTCCGACAAGACGGAACTACCGATAAAGGGCGAGGTGCGATACAGGGACGGAACCATAGGGAGTATCGAAACAACCGTAAAGATAGTGACGGTGTAAGGGGGCATCTGCCGGTATGGAATTTTTTCTTCAACTTCTGGTGAGCGGGATTTCATTGGGGTTTCTTTACGCCCTTTCCGCGCTCGGTTTTGTCATGATTTTTAAATCGAGCAGCGTCCTCAATTTCGCCCACGGCGAACTGATGGCCATCGGGGCATTTCTCTTCCTTGCCCTCTCCGCATGGGCGGATCTGCCGATTGTTCTGGCGTTTGCATTGACCCTGGCCGGGAGTTTTACCCTCGGTTTTATTTTGGAGAAATTCTTCCTTCGCCCACTGATTGGAGAGGCCCTTATCCAGGTCATCATGCTGACCCTGGGGCTGGCCCTGATGTTCAGGGGGTTGTTGCTCTTTATTTTCGGCGGAGACATTCACGACTATCCCGATTTCCTCCCCCAAGCCCTCTCCATGCAGTGGGGGGCCATCCAGATTCCCGCCGCCTATGTAGCTGCATTCATTATCGGAATCCTGTTTCTGATCCTGTTCGGGTTCTTCTTCAAATACTCATCCCAGGGGATTTATATGAGGTCTGTGGCCGACAACCAGCCCGCGGCCCTCTCCCTCGGCGTTCACGTGAGAAGGGTGTTTGCCCTCTCCTGGGCCATTGCCGCCCTGGTCTGCGCCATGAGCGGCATCGTCTTGGGCATCATCAACGGCATCAACGTTCACGAGCTGAGTTCCATCGGTCTCAAGGTCTTTCCGGTGGTGATCTTAGGCGGGCTGGACAGTATCGGCGGCGCTATTCTGGGGGGTGTCATTATCGGCCTGCTGGAAACCTTTACCGGCGGGTACATCTCCACCTCGCTCAGGGAAATCATTCCCTATATTGTCCTGATTTTCATCCTTATGGTAAAACCGTACGGGCTCTTCGGCCTGGTGGAAATCGAACGGGTTTAATAGATTGCAGGTTGGACATTTTAGTTTGTAGACGTTAGGCCCTTATTCCTGGAACCCTGTCAGAAATGTCGTAGGACCCTGTGTCAAAGATATGATCCTCCTGGTTTTGCGCAGAAATCAAAATACAGGAGACAGAAAAAAACCCTTTTTTAACTCTGCGTCTTTGCGTCTTTGCGCGAGACATTCTCGGAATGAGGAAAAGACATAGACATGCGTAAACTCCAGTTCCACCCCTGCGGCAGCTTCAAGACAAGTTACCATCAGGATCTGCATATCTTCAGCACCGATTTCGGCCGACTCTGGATGGGGATCGGCATCGTGCTCCTTTTCGGTGTCGTGCCGTTCATCAGCAGTTCCTATATGTTGTACATCCTCAACAACATGGGAATTTATGCCATCGCTGCGGTCGGCCTAAACCTTCTCATCGGGTTCACCGGTCAGATCTCACTGGGTCACGGTGCCTTCTTCGGCGTCGGGGCCTATGCCGCCGCCATCCTGGCCACAAGAGTGGGAATTCCTTTTTTCCTGGCAGTGCCCATCGCAGGGGTCGTGGCTGCGGCCGTAGGCATGGTCTTCGGTCTCCCCTCGGCACGACTGAAACACCTCTACCTCTGTATCGCAACCCTGGCAGGACAATTCATCATCGAGTATGTCCTGGTCCAGTGGGATGGCCTGACAGGGGGTGCGGAGGGCCTCGTTGTTCCGAGCGCCACCCTTTTCGGGATCGATCTTGGGAGCGACCGTGCGTTTTATTATGTCATATTTTTCTGCTTCGTCCTCATGACATGGATCGCCGTCAACCTGATTCGCACACGGATCGGCCGCGCCTTTATCGCCATCCGGGATAATGACCGGGCTGCCGAGGGGATGGGGATCCCAATCTTTCCCTATAAACTCCTGTCTTTTGCCATAAGCTCCTTTTATGCGGGTTTCGCGGGCGCCCTCTTCGCGTATTACACCATGAGCATTACACCGGAGCCATTTAATCTGTGGCTGTCCATCGAATATATCGCCATGATCATCATCGGAGGGATGGGGAGCATCCCGGGCTCTGTTTTCGGGACCATCTTCATTGTGACCCTCAATGAGGTGCTGAGTCACATTACAGAGTACCTGATGAATGTCGGCGTCTCCACCGGGGTCGCCATCACCATCGCCCCGCTCCGTGAATTTGTCTATGGACTGGCCATTGTCCTCTTTATCATCTTTGAACCGAAAGGGCTGGCCGAGGTATGGCGCATCGTGCGGTCAAACTTCAGGTTGTGGCCGTTTTCTTACTGAGAGGCAGTTTAAACCATGCAGGATAATATTCGACTTCTGATCAATAATATCAGCGTTGTCTATTCCGATGTCATACAGGTACTCAAGGGTGTATCCCTTACCATTCGAGAAGGTCAGGTGGTTTCCCTTTTAGGGAGCAATGGGGCCGGAAAAACGACGACACTCAAGGCCATTTCCGGTCTGCTCAAGCCTGAAAACGGCAAGGTGACCGAAGGTTCGATCGAATACGACGGCAAGCCGGTCCAGAATTCGTCACCGGAAGAGATCACACGGAAAGGGATCATTCAGGTACTGGAGGGACGGCAGGAATTTAAATACCTGACCGTGGAAGAAAACCTGAGGGTCGGCACGGCCACCCGATGGGGCAAGCCCTACCAGAAAGACCTGGAGATGGTCTACAACTATTTTCCCGCGCTGCTTGCAAGGAAAAAGGCTATGGCAGGCTACTGCAGCGGCGGCGAACTCCAGATGGTGGTCATCGGAAGGGCCTTGATGGCCCACCCGAAGCTGTTGCTTCTGGACGAGCCCTCGTTAGGCCTGGCCCCGATTTTGGTAAAGGAGATTTTCCAGATTATCCGACGAATCAATCAGGAGAAAAAGACCACCCTCCTTGTGGTAGAGCAGAACGCCAATATGGCCCTTCAGATCGCCCACTATGGCTATGTCATGGAAAACGGGAAGATCGTCATGGAGAGCGGTGCAGAAGAACTCAGGGAAAACCCCGATGTAAAGGAGTTTTATTTAGGCACGGCCGCCTCAGGAGCGCTCAAATCCTATAAAAACGTGAAGGCCTACAAACGTCGCAAACGGTGGCTCTAACCCATTTTATTGCAAAGAATTCAGGCTGTTCCTTAAAGACTCAATTTTTATTGCCATACGAAAAGCCGCCCACGTGTTTTGTGAATTTTGATGAGACTCTTCTTTAGTGAGTCTCCGACGGCCTGAACTGGGTCCCTGCGCCAATTCATCCACCATCCACTTCTGGAGATTGAAGCTTCATGGGTTCCAGCAACCCCCTGCCGGAACAGACCCTCTGGCAAGAAGGCCCTTTTCAATTCATCAACCCCGATGACTTTCCATCCTTAGGAATAGATCCATCATCTGTCCCATTAGGGACATTTGCCTCATTCAAACACCCTTCCCAGCTTCGCAGTAGATTCGGCGGCAATGCCTATGGGTTAGGCCTCTTTGAGGATTATGACCGTCTCAAGCCAAGTGAGATCGAACAGCTCCAGGCCATCAATCTTCGCAATGCCAACGACATTCGAGCGCATTACAGAGTACTTAATGAAATCTACCGAAAAATGGGTCTGCTGATCAGGTTTTCCAGCCACGGAAAACGGTATTATCTGATCCCTGTTCATCTGATGTCAAACTCCCTTATCCATGTCATGGCCAAGGTGGACGAAATCAGCAAGATCGTTGGATTCCATAGAAAGAAATTCTTAAAAGAGTATCACAAGATCGGCGTTTTGTGCCGGCCGGACGACCTCATTCTCCAGGCGCTGACCTTTCGCCTCAAGGAGCATCATTTCATTGTTCTGGACTCCTCCGAAAAGCTGCTGAGCCTGAACCAGGAACTTGATCTTGTTATATTGCCCAGCGATATGTATGAGATTGTCCTGATGGAAAAATTCAGCCCCCTTGCACAGGAGGCCCTTTCGAAAAGGCGCCTCGACCAGTATTGCACATACCTGCTCTGGAAGATCCGTAATTTGTTAAAGGCGGAGGAAGGCGAGGTTTTCATCCTTGCCGACCATGTTAATGCCCGGACCCATCAAAGTGTGGAGCTTACATTCAAGACCGAGCATGAAGAAAAAAATTTCGCTTTGTTCACCCATCTCTTCGTTACCCGAAAGCGGTATAAGATCAAAAATCATAAGGTCAGGGTAAATGTCTTCGATCTTCAAAAGTATTTGAGCGCATCCTACGTGGAACAGGAAGGCATCAACCAGTTGCTTGGCGAAAAGTCCTTTGAAACCCTATCGCTCGATGATATCCAGAGACTCCCATACATCAACACTCGATTCGAAGACTGGTCTTTTTTTATTGACCAGGAAAAGGCATGGCCCAGGCTGCTCTCTCCTTTTTTTGATAAGGTAGTCATCAAACCGGTGGTACCGGATGCTGTAAAAAATGAGTGGAAAAAGCGATTCTCGTGCAGGGATTATTCGCCACAGTACATGCTGATCTACCTGGGTCAGAAAAAGCCTGTGAAGACCTTGATAACGGACGTCAAAAAGGACGTCATAGAATCAAACCTGAGCGGTTGTCCCATTGAGCTTGTCGCTAACTACAGGAACTCCTTTGAGTATCTTATCCGGACCCTGAGAGTTGTCCTGGAAAGACTCAAGAGAGGCACGTATCAGGTCCTTCCCCAGGTCTTTATTGACCGACTGAAACTGCCGCTCGAGACCAAGAGCAGGAGATTCAGCGCACTCAACGATATCATTAAGCTCACAAAAAAAATCCATTCCATCGAGAGAATACAGGGGTACCTCAACCCTGGCGGGATTGAAGGTCCAGAGACTAGGCTGTTCGAAAATCTGGAGGCCCTGGCCCTCTTTGAGTTTACCCGGAATGAGCTGAAGGAAATTATGCTCATTGCCTTAGGACACACCGCATTAGGTCGGATCATCTCGGGCAAGGTCAACGAGAAGGCATTGAAACCGGTTTCTGACCTGGCTCGAACCTATGATCCGCAGCAGGCCCTTAACCTACTCCGTTACTGCCGATTGATGACATTGGCCGAAACAGAGGCCGCCCGGGATGCCGAGCTGACCCATGAACAGCTTCAACAACTCTTTCAACTCTACGAATCCTCGGTCAGGGTGGTCGTCAACCGGGAACTGGATTGGGACCAGCTCCTGGACGAAAAAATCATCGCCATGGGCGGCATCCATAACAAGATCGTCCAGAAAACACTTATGATGATGAACTATTTCGAGTTTATCGATAACTGGGCTGAACTGAGCCAAAAGGGCCAGATGGAAAAGGAATCCTTAGCTGATTATGATGAGCAGCGATTGGCAAGGATCGAGAATGTGATCAAGCTTGTTAAGAAGATCGAACAATTCGAGGAAATGTACCTCAGATTCGACCCCTTGCAACTCCCAGGTTTCTATAGAAAATTCCTCGAAATGGCCTTCTACGGGACATGGCATCTCTTTGAGAGAATGAACAGTGAAAATGTGTTTGTGCTTCTCTGGATTGCAGTCAATGTGGCACAGGGAGAGATGGTCAATTTTAATCCCGTGTTGGCCGATGTGGAGTCCTTCGAGCTCGAAGACCGGCTGAAGAAGGTCGAGCAGGAGGCTCGGTCCATCAATATCAAGCACCTGGACCTCGCTGTTCTCAAGGAGTTCAGCGATCAACTGAACAGGGAAAAGATGTCGTTCATCATGGGCACAGGCTTTCAACTGAAAGTATCCTCAACCACCCAGGCGTTGGAGATTTCCTACAAGGATGTGGCAAGAGACATCGAACGCCTGAGCAACCTGTCCCAGAGGATCAAGGGTCGCCCCGTTTCCGATATCTCTGTGACTTCCCTGAAGACAGTGGAGACCTTGTTTTCCAATCTTGAGGCGTTTTTTCAAGGCCACATCAGAGTCATCCATGAGGGAGACGATACGCTGAGAATCCCTGCCAGGCAGAAGCGGTGGTTTGAGGAGGTTGAGGAATTAAGGTCCACCCTGAGATCCAATTTCCTAGGCTTGATGTTTCGTCCCGAATCTCTTTATACGGATATTGATTCCCTCAATCGCAATGCACCGTCCCTGTTGAAGTTCCTGATCCCAGAGTTCATGGCCCTTAAGGAACTCGACACCTCCGGGCATATTTATCCGAAGGCTCCTATCACGGATTACATTATTACAGCGACCCGGAAGTTTCAGGCATTGATCACGCATGACAGACAGAGCTTCTACGACACAGAATTTCTGCGCCGGCTGGCCCAGAAGGAGTTCGGGCCGATGGCCACAGGGATCGTCGGCGTCAGCGAATTTCAACTGGAGACCCTCTGGAACATCCTGGACGCTCTCAAAAGCAATCCGGATTTGTTGGATGCACTCTCCAAGTCACTCATATTTCAGGATCTCGGGAGAGTTCCGGCCCTCAGGGAAGCGTACAGGGAAGAGATCAATCCTTCAGATCTCGCCGAGAGCGGCGCCTTTCTCGTGGAAAAGGAAAAAATTGCCGAGAGATACAATCTCAGCGAACAGGGGAAATCCTGCCTCCTTTTCTTGGTTAAACATCACGGGCTGCTTCACCACTCGGTCCGTGGAGAGATACCCTTTGCCGGCCTGCAATCAGTTCTCAACCCCCGGGACAAAGAACTCTTCGACGCCTTTCTGGTCTCTTCATTCATCATGCTCTCAGCTATCAGGGAAGATCTGATCCTTGAGGATCTGGCCGTTCACCTCTTTCAGATAAGGACCATGTGCCATCAGATCATCGATGGAACCACAACGCTTGATGAAGAGTTGAACAGGATTTTTGAGGAGAGAGGCGCCCTCTACCATATTCTGGAGAGGTACCGAACCCAGGGACTCCCCGATGGAATTTCATTGGATGACTGCCTGGAATCGGCCGAGTGGAAAGAGAGCGATCACTCGAGGACTCTCGCGGCCGGAAGGATGATCTTCGCAACAGAGAGGCTCCTGAGGCTGAGAGGCATCCGATATGTTGAATTTCAAGATCTCGTGAACATGATACTGAAGGTCCCCCTGCCATATATTCATAAGCAAAGAAGATTTCACAATGTGGGGTATGCCACATTTGAGAAAGAGGTCTACGAGGCCTTTCGCGTCTACAAGACTCTTCAAGCTCTGGCCGAACCGGTGAGGCACTTCATTCTCGACCAGCTCATCGGAAATAGAGTGCGCATCTTTGGATATGAAAAGATCAGCGGTTTTATGAGTTACGAGAACCAGATTAAACTCCTCCTGTTAGGGCTACTGGGCATCCAAGAGATCAACTCCGGTGGCTCTCCGATCTCGCTCAGCTTTCTGGGGATGATACAGGAAATCGACAAACGTTACGAAGCAGTCAACGACTGCCTTAACAGGCTTTCTGTACGGAAGATCTGGGAAGAGAAATATCTGTTGACCCGTCTCTTGAGCGCCAAAACCGGCATCCTCCTCAGAAAGGATCAGTTTCCCAACCTCTTTTCAGTGGACTTTCAGGACCGGATCTCCATCTCTCGCAAGATATCGCATCTGTCATCCATCAACGATCTGGAACATCTGAAAAATTATTTTCATTACAGCTTGAGGTCGCTAAGGACATATCCCTTTTACACGGATGACTATGAACGGCGCCTGGAGGAGGCATTTGAAAGGAGGATGACCGAAATTTCCGATATGATCCTGAACCGTACCGAAAAACAGATGGGCCTGGTCAGAGATTTCGAGGACCTGCACAACCTGGTCAACGACCTCCTGGATCGGTCATGGGATATTGGGCTCACTCCTGAGCAGAAGCACCGGCTGAACGATCTCTATGAGATGCGAAAGGAGGCCTTGAAGAGGGAAAAACTCACCGAGATTGAAGGGTTTCTTGAAAACATCCACGACATGGATGAGTTGAAGGACTACTGGCGGAGCATCAAGTGGTACCTGCAGAAAAACCGTCGCTACTTTGGGAAGGAATTCGAGTACTTCATTGCTGAAAAATTCGACGCGGTAAACGCTGCCCTAACCGCCTCCTGAAACCTCCCTTTTCACCATGCCTGGCAACTGCTCATGACGTAGGGTTCATCGCCCATGGGCATGTCCGTCCCCCTGAAAGCAGGACCGCAGCGCTCGGAAAGAGACCCCACGCCTTCTTCAGAACCCCCATGCCGCTGCTTGACACCGAGCGGAGAATGCTACTATACTCCGCCATTTTCCTTCGCTAACGACCAGAGATTATTGGGAGGCCATCGTGAAAAGGCATCTATTCCGGATCATTGGGCTTGGGCTGCTTTTAAGTGCATTCATGGTTTCGTCTGCCTATGCCGCCAAACATAGAAACAGGGGTCGTGAGGTCCCATCATCCCAGTCTGACGCAACCCAGGCAAAACAGACGTCCAAGCCTGGCACCATCTCAAAGAACCCATATGCGGGCGCCATCGTGATTGATGCCAACACCGGAGACGTCCTGTTTGAGGACAACGCCGATGAAAAAGGGTATCCTGCGAGCATCGCCAAACTGATGGTTCTCCTCATCATTCTTGAGGCTATAGAGTCCAAACAACTCAATCTGCAAGATCCGGTTACCATTACGGCAGAGGCATCCCGGATCGGAGGATCACAGGTTTTTTTGAAAGAACATGAGGTGTTCCCGGTGGAGGATTTGCTGTATGCCACGATTGTCCAGTCTGCAAATGATGCGACGACAGCCCTGGCGCTTCATTACGCGGGGAGCAAGGAAGCCTTTGTGGATATAATGAATAGACGCGCAAGGGAGATTGGGATGAAAGACACCGTCTTTCATTCGGTGCATGGCCTGCCCCCGGCAAAAAATCAACTGCCGGATACTTCCACACCCCGTGATCTTGGAAAACTCTCCCGGGAACTGTTGAAACAGCCGCGAACACTTCAGTATACCTCAACCAGAGAACGCCCTTTCCGCGCGGATGCCCAACAACCGTTTCTGATGCGCAGCCACAATCATCTGCTGGGGGCCATGGAAGGCTGCGACGGGCTCAAGACCGGCTATTTCAGACTGGCGGGCTTTTCCATCGCTGCAACGGCCCAAAAAAAAGGAGTCCGCGCCGTTGCGGTGGTCCTCGGATCGTCTGACCGGAAGGTCCGGGATGCCAAGGCCCGGGAGCTTCTTTCCAAAGGCTTGATGCACCTGGTCGCCAACACGCCTCCGTCGCCTGCGCCCGTTGCCCTACCTGCGAAACCCACGATCCAAGTCCAGGGAGAGGTCAAGGCCGAAACCGCGGAGGGAACAAATGGAGTGATCCAGATCAAGAAAAGCACGCTTCTCCTGTTCGTCATGATCATCTCCGGCATCCTCGTTCTGCTGATCGTCCTTTTTGCCATCAAAAAGAGGAAATCCAAGGACAAAGAGATCTATTTGGATAACCTCCCTGAAGAATAACAGGGGGACTATAGTCCTATCCTGGCGACCACTTCCTTGGTCTTCACCACGTTCATGTTCAAGCCCAATTCTTTTGTGTCAAACCCCATGGCGAGGCCCAGGACCTGGGTCAGGTAGAGGACCGGGAGGTTATAGGTCGCATTGAATTCCGCTTCGATGCTCTTCTGGTTCCCGTCATACATGACCGAACAGAAGGGGCATACGAGGCAAAGCGCATCCGCCTTCGCGTCCGCAAGCCGGTCCAGCTTCTCTTTCGTAACCGACAGGGCCAGTTTTTCATCCACGGGGAGTACGGGACCGCCGCAGCACATCTTCTTTCCCGGGTAATCCACCACCTCGGCCCCGGTGAGGCCTACCAGCTCTTCAAGGGATCTCGGGTCTTCCACATCGTCAAAATGATCGTGGATGGAAGAGGGCTTGAGATAATGGCAGCCGTAGTGAACGGCGATTTTGAGCCCCCCCAGGTCCTTTTTGAGATGGGGCTTGATGGCTTCGGCACCCACATCTTCAAACAGGACCCGGGCAAAATGCCTGACCCTTGGGCCCGCTTTGTAGGCCAGGCCCACTGCGGAAAGTCGCTCATTGACGCGGGCCTTTTCATCGTCATCGATCGACAGGTGGTGTGCGGCCTCAGCCAGTTGCGAGGCGCAGGAACTGCACAGGGAGCATATATCCAGGCCTTTCTCATGGGCAAGGGAAAGGTTGTAAGCGGCCATGAGCGTGGCGGCATCCCTGTCCGCGGCCTTAATGGGAAAGCCGCAACACATGAACCTCTCCGTCTCTATCAGGTCAATCCCCAACGTTTCCGCCACCCTCCTGGCAGAAAGCTCATAATTTCTGGCCCTGGCGGGAATGGTACAGCCCAAGAAAAATGCGTATTTCATCAATCGGTTCCTTAACGTCTTGTTAAATGAATGTGTCTCAGCGGTCGCTTCCGTGCGATAAAACGGTCGCACACATCCCTATCTTAAGCGGCAGCCTGTCATTCAAACAACTTCTTTATTTCCTCGCATGAGGTCGGCAGTACCGGCAGCCCTGCCTTTGTCCGCTTTTTGTTGTCAAAATCATCGATCGGATAGATCCGGCCGTCACAGGTGACCAGTTTCAACTGGGCCCTTATCCCGGCAGGCGCGAACCCCTCCTTGATGGCCATATTTTTCAGGAGGGTCATGAACTCTGTGATGGTCACGCCCTGGGGGCATCTTTCCTGACACGTATAACAGGTGGAACAGAGCCATACGAAATCGCTTTTAAGGACCTCCTCCTTGAGTCCGTAAAGGGCCGTTCGGATGATCTTGGCCGGGCTGAACGCCTTGTTGACAGCGGCTATGGGACAGCCTGCCACGCAACTGCGGCAGGTGAAACAGGCCTGTATCATCTCCCCTCCGGGCTGTCCGGCCAACTCCTTTAAAAAATTCGGATCGCTCCGATCCAGGTCTATGGTTCCCATGGCATCACCTTGATAGCATCCGTTACGGAATTGGAGGGGGTCTCCTCCTGCCGATCCCTCAATTCCAGCATTCCTGAATCCCTCAATTCCTGAATCCCCCGCCTACACCTCATTAATCATGGCCATGATCTGATCTTCGCCAAAACCCTTGAGGTTCAGCGCGCCGGATCGACAGGAGGCCACACAGAGCCCGCATCCCTTGCACAACGCGGGATTGATTTCCATCTTGCCTGCAAAAGGCCCCTGCGTCACGACCGTGGGGGCTGAATAGGGGCAGATGGTCGCACATACGCCGCAGCCGCTGCACGCGCGGGGATCCACCTTGGCCACCGTTCCGGTCATTCGAACCGACTTCTTGGACAACAGCGTCACCGCCCGGGAAGCGGCGGCCAGGGCCTGGGCCACGGATTCATCGATCGGTTTGGGATAGTGACTCATCCCGCAGAGGAACACCCCGTCCGTGGCAAACTCTGAAGGCCCCAGCTTTGCATGGGCCTCCACAAAAAACCCGTCTTCATTCATGGGTACCTTGAACAACTGTGCCAGCTTCTCGTCACCGTAGGACACAATGGCCGCGGCCAGCACCACCAGGTCGGGCCTGAATGTGATGGTTTCACCCAACGCGGTGTCCTGAACCTCAAGCCTGAGACGTTTCTCATCCAAAAAGACCCGGGGTTTTTGATCCACCGAAAACGGGATAAACACCACGCCTGCCAGGCGGGCGTCGCGATAGAGGCTTTCCCGTTCCCCGTAGGTGCGGATATCCCGGTACAGGACATAGACCTTCATGTCGGGGTTCAGCTCTTTCAGATGGAGGGCACTCTCGATGGAATGGCTGCAGCAGACCCTGGAGCAATAAGGTCGCTCAGGCTCCCGGGACCCCACACACTGGATGAACACGGCGGTCCGGATATCTTTTAATGCCGGGTCGCCTCCAATCATCTTTCGATCCAGTTCCAGGTGGGTGAGCACCCTCGAATCCTCGCCATACATATATTCTCCAGGCCTTGATTCCCTTGCGCCGGTAGCGAGCACCGCAACACCGTGTTCAATCAGGGAATCCCCCCCGTTTGAGACAAGCCTTGTCTTGAAGTTTCCCACAAACCCTTCCACATGGCCCAGCTCCGTGTCGAGGCGGACATCGATCAGGGGGTCTTTCTGAACCGATTCAATCAATTCAGACAGATTCCTCTGAATGTCTTCCCCCTTCCAGGTCCTGAACAGGTTGAGGGCCTGACCGCCCAAGGCAGAAGACCGTTCCACCAGACAGACAGGAAAGCCCTGACCTGAAAGGCTCTTTGCTGCTGCCATCCCCGAGATCCCCCCCCCCACAACAAGCGCCTTTTGGCTGATTCCCAGTTCGGTTTCCACCAGAGGCTCCATCAATGCGGCCTTGGCCACGGCCATCCGGACAAGATCCTTGGCCTTCTCGGTCGCCGACTGGGGGGAATCCTTATGGACCCAGGAGTCCTGGTTCCGAATATTGGTCATTTCAAAGAGGTATTTGTTCAGGCCTGCATCGACCAGGGTCTCCTGGAACAGGGGCTCGTGGGTCTTGGGCGTGCAGGCCGCCACGACAATGCGGTTGAGCCCCTTATCCTTGATGATCTGGGCGATCATCTGCTGGGTATCCGTAGAGCAGGTAAAGAGATTGTCGGTGGCATATTCCACGTAGGGGAGGGACTCGGCATAATCACGTACCCCGGGGACATCCACCACCCCCCCGATATTGATGCCGCAGTGGCAGACAAATACGCCGATGCGGGGTCTTTCCCCCGCGATCTGTTTCTCTTCCGGCACCTCCACATGCCGGGTCAGGGTGTTCCTTGCGCGGCTCAACCGGACGCCTGCCTCTGCGGCTGCCGAACTGGCCTCAATGATGGACTGGGGAATATCCTTGGGGCCTTGAAACGCCCCGCACACATAAACGCCGGGCCTGGATGTGGCTACCGGATGAAACGATTCTGTCTTGCAGAACCCGCCCTCGGTCAGGTCGATGCCGAGCCGGTGGGCCAGTTCCAAGGACTCAGGGGAGGTCTCCATGCCCACGGATAGGACGACCATGTCAAAGGTCTCCTGGACCACGTCTCCCGCCTCGTTGACATACGGGATCAGAAGGTCGCCCGAGTCTTTGAGTGCGTCAACCGTGGGAACACGCGATCGAATGAAACGGACGCCGTGCTTTTCCCTGGCATTGGTGTAGTACCGCTCGAAATCCTTTCCGTGGGTCCGCATATCCATGTAAAAAATAGCGCAGTCCAGGCCGGCCCCTGCATGTTCCTTTGCGATAACCGCCTCCTTGATGGCGTACATGCAGCAGACCGACGAGCAATACCCGTGATCGCACTGGTTGACGTCCCTGGATCCGACGCACTGGAGCCATGCGATCTTTTTGGGCGCTTTTCCATCGGAAGGTCGCTGCAGATGCCCCTGAAACGGTCCGGTGGCGCTCAGTATCCGTTCAAACTCCATGCTCGTGACCACATTGGGATATCTGCTGTAGGCGTAGGTCGTGTAAACGCCCGGGTCATAGGGCTGAAATCCCGGGGCCAGGATAAGGGCGCCCGCCTGAAAGGTCCGTCGTTCCTCTTTTTGGTCAAAACAGATGGCCTTTGTAGGGCAGAATTTCTCGCAGGCCCGGCATTTTCCCTTTTGGAAGTAGATGCAGTTGGCTTCGTCAATGACATATTTGAGCGGGACCGCCTGGGGGTATTCCACATAGATGGCCTTGCGTTGGATGAGGTTCCCGTTATAAAGGTCATCCACCTTCTTCGGGCATTTTTCCGAGCAGGACCCACATGCAATGCACCTCTCCATATCCACATAGCGTGGACGCCTCACGACCTCTATCTCAAAACTCCCGGCCTCGCCCTGGATGGCGGCGATGTCGGCCAATGTGATCAGTTCGATATTCAAGTGCCGGTCGACCTCGACCAGTTTGGGGGAGATGATTCACATGGCGCAGTCATTGGTGGGAAAGGTCTTGTCCAGTCGGGCCATGGCCCCGCCGATGGCCGGTCCCTTTTCCAGAAGGTATACATAGTACCCGGAACCGGCCAGATCAAGGGCGCATTGCATGCCGGCGATTCCCGCGCCTGCAACCACAACAGCTCCCGTTACACCGTCAGACATGAGATATCTCCTTGAGTTTGGAATTGCACAAACCTGGCGTTAAGAGTTGGATTGTAACTACATTGTAGCCATTTTGCAACCGATAAAATCGCCTTACACACTCCTCCAGCCTCTTTTCCCTCATTCCCACGGGCCTATCTTGAGTCCCGACCCAGGAGATCAAAAGGCGCGGCGTATCCGGTCAGTTCCACATATCCCACGCCCTCTACGGCCCGGTGGGCCTTGATGCCCTTGATCTTGACGCTCCCCTCCCAATAACTCACCCGCATGGAACGGGTCAGGCTCAATTCCTGGTCGCTCAGTTGCGGGGAAATCTCCAGATCGAGCTGAAGAGGGAGCGCCCGGATCCGCCATCGGCAGGGGTACCTGGCCCCGGAACGGGGGCTCCGCCATTGGTCCAGGACCTCCACTCGAAAATCCTCTCTCGCAAGGTGCTGCGGCGCTCCCGTGGAAGGGACGAATGTCCCGCTGGAGGCGGGGCTCCACGAACCGTCTTTCTTGCGAAGGATGTAGAGCATCAGCTCCGTGTTGTCTGAAAACTGGAGACTGAACCAGTCCCAACCCGCGAGTGAAGGCTCCAAGGGGGCCGTGCTGTATTCGTGGTCCATCCAGGCCGTCCCCTGTACGGAATAGGTCCTTCCATCCACGGCGACACTCCCCGATGCCTCGAGCCGGGTGATGGAATAGTAGCAACTGGCGCTTTCAGGCCTCAGGCCCTTTTGGCTGTACCCTCCCCTCCCGTGCGCCGTGGGGGCCTTGCGGGGGATACCTGTCAGGTCAAAGGAAAATGTGTCCGTCGCGGCTGTCAGATGGTGTCCCGACGGCATCATGGCGGACTTCCATCGGCTTAGGAAGACCTCGACCGCATCCCCGGCCCCCTTGACGCCGGCAAGGCCGACCGCCTCTCTGGCTATGTCTTCGTCCCAATAAAAGCGTCCATCCGCCACGTCTGAAAGGGCGGCATGGGCCATGAAGAGATTCTTGGCGCGCCATGAGGAGGGTTGGGACGGCCATCCCCTTTCAGCCCCGGGAGGAATGAATTGCCTTCGGAAGAAGGTGAGTTGGAACCCGAAGGGCCGTTTCCCCGGTGTGTGAAGATTCCCCGTATAGTACCACCACTCGGTCTGATAACCGGGGTGGTCCCCGTGATCCTCGGGAAATGCAAAATCGCATGGCCTTTGCACAGAGCGGTAATCCGACCCGAAGGCCGCCCCTCTTCCCCAGAAGAAGGCGGCCCCGAACACCACACAGATGCAGAGGAGACAGGCCCCTTGAAGGCATCGTCGGGTCATGTCAGGCCTCCTTCAAGGCCTGCGCGGGTGATGCGCGCAGGATCAGACGGGCTGCGGGGAGTGCGGCGGCGAGGGCCGCAGCCAGTATCAGCGGCAGCGAGACCAGGAAGGTCCCCATGTCGATTCTGTAGAGGAATGTCCATCCAAAGGACTGCTTGTTGATCACATGGATAAGATAGGCGGAAAGGAAAAGCCCGGCCGCAAGGCCGATGATTTCCCCTGCCGCCACCATGAGGACCGCCTCCCAGAAGACCATGGCGCGGATCTGCCCGCGACTCGAGCCGATGGCCACAAGGGTGTTCAACTGGCGGAATCGCTCCAGGACCAGGACGGTCAGGGTGGTTGCGATCCCCAGGGCGCTCACCACAAGGGCGATGAAAAGGAGCACCGTGGTCACCGCAAAGGTCTCATCAAAGATCCTCAGGACCTCCTCGCGGAGTTCGAGGCCGGACGCCATTTCCAGGGGATGGTTCTGTGCGCAGCATCGAAGAATCCGTTCTTCAAGCGCCCGGATGGCGGCTTTCAGGCCCCTGCCCCGGTCCCTGAAAAAAAAGCGGACGCCCCCCCATGCAGGGTCTCCGGTCATGGACTGATAGGACTTCAAATCCATGTAGACCGCACCCCCGTTTGTCCGATAATCCCTGAAGATCCCGAGGATGGGGAGGTCAAGGACGACCTCACCGATCTGTGTACGGTAGCGATCCCCCAGACTCAGACCGCTCCTGTTGGAAAACACCTCGGAGACCAGAACGCCCTCTCCCCGAAAGAGGCCGTCGCCGATCTCTTCCATGCGGCCCTGAAGGAGGATGAACCCGCCGTAATTCATGAGTTTTTTGAGATTTACCGCCTCCAGCTCATAGGGCAACCGGTTGTGCCGAAGATGGAGACGACGATAGGGAAGGACATCCACGTCCGGCGCCATCCCTTCAATCGCCCGGACCACCTCGTCGGGCAATGCATCCCGGTAGGCATTGAGCCCGGCCATGCTGGGTCGGAGCAAATAGTCGGCGGCCAGGGTCTGTTCAATCCAGATCGATACGGTATACCGGAAGCTGTTCACCATAATCACCAGGGATACGAAGAGGGCCACCGCCGTGATCAAGGCGCCCACGGAGATGGCCGTCCGGTTGCCTGCCTCCCGCACATATCGTCCTGCCAGGAAGGCCGGTTCTCCCCCCAGGCGTCGAAGCGGACCGGCCAGGCGGGATCCCATGAGCCTCAAGAGGGGTGGGGACAGGGAGGAAAACCCCACCATGAGAAGCCCGGCGGAAAGGTATCCGGCCAGGGGGAACGGACCCACCGGGGGCAGCAACGCCAGGGGCCAGGAAAGGGCGATAAGGAACAGGCCGATCGCGAAAATCACCCTTGCCCGCGATGGGGGTTGACTTCCCGAGCCTTGCATGCTCATGGCCTCCTTCGGGGCGATCCGGGTGGCATCCCAGGCCGGCTTGAAGGCCGCCAGGAGCGACGTGCCGACGGTGATCCCGAAAGAGAGGAGGATCTCCCAGGCATCCGGTCGCAATGTCACGGCCTGCACCCGTACAAAGAGGCTGTCGATGGTGCCGCTGACCACGGCCAGAAGATACTGGACCAGCATGGTTCCGATGGGAATCGCCACGATCCATCCGAAGATCCCCAGGGCGATGCCCTCGGAGAGGATCAGTTGAAAGATCAGGCCGGTGGACCCTCCGAGCGCCCTCAAGACGGCCAGCTCATTTCGTCGCGCAGCGGCATTCAGGGACACGAGACTGTAGACGAGAAACATGCCCACAAAGAGGGACACCAGGCTTAATACCGACAGGTTGAGCTGGTATCCCCGGATCATGGCCTCGCCCGTCTCCTTGGTCTCGAGGGGACGCTCCAGGCCGAATGCTTCGGGCAAGACGCCTTGGATGCGGCGGAGGTCCGCCTCGGTCGCCCAGGGCTTGAGCTTGAGATCGATCCGGTCCACCCACCCCTGGCAGCCCATGAATTCCTGGATCGTGGCGATATCCGTGATGGCCATCGCCCCCCCTTCGGCCCGTGCAAGGCCCTGGGGTTTTAGAATGCCGAGGATGCGAAAAGGCGCGATTGCGTTCACATGGGAGAGTCGAATCAGATCCCCGGGCGACCCGCGGAGGGACTGTGCCAGGGTTCGGGTCAGGAGGCAGGTGTTGGGAAATCGGATGAGGTCCAGCCACAACACCGCCTCCTCCTGATCCGGAACGTCCTCTTGCCAGGTCCGCAGGGGATAGTCCAGGATGGGATCGATGCCGATCAGGAGGAAGGGGGGGCGGTCTTTGCCGTGGACCTCCACGTAGGTGGAGATAAAGGGGGATGCGGTTTCCACAGCCGCATCTGTTTTCAACCGGGCCACAAGGTGTTCCGGCACGCGGGTCCCCCGGCCGAGGACAGACCAATCCGCCTTCCCGGAGATCAGATCCATGCTCTGGATGAAGGCGTCCAGGGATGCATCGACGGCAAGACGGACGCTCGTGAAAACGGCCGCGCCGAGGGCGATCCCCAGGATGACGGCAGCAAGACGCCACGGATGTCTGCGGAGCTGTCGGGCGCTGAACCATACAAAGAGGCGGAGATAGGTCGTCAGGCGTTGCATGAGATCCTTTGGACGATCATCCCGTCTCTGAGGGTGATCTGCAGGGTGGCATAGGGATCTGCCAGGGTGCTGTGTGTGGCGACAATGACCGTGCGCCCCTGCTTCCGGTTGAGATCCGCCAACAGCGTTATGACGGTCTCGCCGTTACGGCTGTCCAGGTTCCCGGTGGGTTCGTCCGCCAGGATGATCGAAGGGTTGTTGATGAGGGCCCTGGCAATAGCGGTGCGCTGCATCTCCCCGCCCGAGAGCTGGGCGGGATAGCGGTCTCCCAGTTCCCTCAGGCCCAGTCCCTCCATCTGTTCCAGGGCGCGCGCGCGTCGTCTCATAGGGCCTTCCCGCCAGGAGTGCCGGCAGACACACGTTCTCCAGGGCGGTCAGGGTGGGAAGGAGGTTAAACGCCTGAAAAACCATCCCCACAACGGTCCGACGGTAGTCGGTGAGTTCGGCTGCCGAGGCCTTGTCCAGATCCCGGCCTGCCACCACAAGGCGGCCCCGGGAAGGCCTGTCGAGCCCCCCGATGAGGGCCAGAAGGGTGCTCTTTCCAGACCCGCTGTTTCCCTTGATCACCGCCATCTCACCGTTTTGGATGCCCAGGTCAATATCGCGAATCCCCACAACGCCTCCGTTTTCCAGGGGATATATCCGCGTCAACGCATGGGCTTCGATAACACAGGGGTCTCCGGGCCAAGGCATGAAAGCGCTCCTTGAGATGGATTTGGATCAGGCCTATCATGGTGCGGATTCCAAGGGCATGTCAAGCACGAATGTGAAGACGGATCGGGTCTCCTTTTTATGGCCGGTCCCGTGGCCTTCCTGTGCCTTTTGGCGGCCATCCGGTCCCATGCTGTCCAGGTGTGGGGGCAGTTCTCCCATTGACACCCGAGGGGACGGTCTCTATAATGGAGAACCCCACAGAAAAGGCCGATATGAGACAACACAGGCTAGGACCATGGGGGTTGCCTCTTGGTGGCTTCGTGGCTTTGGGTGAGATTTTTTATGGATAGGAGGACCGGCTGAACCATGACCGCCGATGAAGAAAGACGCATTTCAGACTGGCATGAGGGACTTGCCCAGGAAATTTCCATTCAATGCCTTGTTTCAAATGATGATCGAACCGGTCAGTTCAGGGACTTCTGCGAACAGATGACGCGCCTGGCGCCGGGTGTTCAAGTGGTCTACCGGAAGGGAGACGATGCGAAACAGCCCCCGGCGATTCTCTTGAATGACCGGCTGGTGTATCATGCCCTGCCCGAAGGGCCGGAGCTGCCGCCTTTTTTGGAAGCCCTTTCTTTGTTGGGGGAGGCCATCCCTTCGATTTCCCGGGAAATCATCTCCCGGCTCGACACATTGAACGCACCTTGCCTGTTGAAGCTTTTCATTGCGCCCCAATGTCCCTTTTGCCCCAGGACCGTCCGGGATCTGAACCCTCTGGCCATAGCGAATGCGTGGGTCAGGCTGACGGTTGTTGATGGGCTTCTCTTCCCGGAAATGGCCCAGGCACTGAACATTCAATCGGCGCCGACCCTTTTTTTTGACGATCGCATGCAATGGACAGGTCAGACGCCCGTGAATGAGATCCTGGATGTTGTGCTGAACCAGGACCCCTCGTTGCTCAGCGCGGCCTCCATGGAAAATCTGCTGCAGGAAGGAAAGGCGTCGATGCTGGCCCGGATGATGATGGCGCAGGGGATGATCTTTCCCGCCTTTTACGACCTGATCACTCACGAAAAATGGTCTGTCCGTCTGGGGGCCATGGTGGCCATGGAGGAGATCATCGAAGAGGACCGGCCCCTGGCCGCCCAATGCGTAGGCCCGCTCTGGGAAAGGTTTTCCGACCTGGATCAACAGGCTCAAGGAGATGTGGTGTACATCCTGGGGGAGGCGGGAAACCGGGACATCATCCGGGATCTGGAAACGGTTCTTTCAGGCCCCTACAACGCTGAAACCCGAGAGGCGGCACGGGAGGCCCTCGAAAGCATCGCACAGCGCCCCTCCTGAAAAGCGCTATTGAGGATTTTCACCCTCTATCTCTTTCAGGGTCTTAAAGATCTGTTTATTTACCGGCGTTGGGATGTCGTATCTCGTTCCCAGCTCAATCACCTTGCCCGCCAGCATTTCCACCTCGGTCTTCCTGCCGGCCTCCACATCCTGGAGCATGGAGGTCTTCCCCTCGGGCGAGAGACCGGATAGGACCGAATACCAGTTTTCGATATCCTTTTCAGACAGATCCACCCTTGCTTCCCTGGCAATGGCCATGACCTCCCTCATGGCCGATTCCATGAGTTCCTTTGCCTCCCTGGATGTCTGGAACGCGGAATAGGGTGCGCGAAGGACGGCTGAGGCCTGGTTTATCCCCACGTTGATCATGAACTTCCACCAGAGGACCCGGATCATGTCCACGGGCGTCTCGTAGGCAATACCGGCCCTATCCAACAGGGACTGCACATCCTTGATCCGCTCTGAGATCACAGGGTTCTTTGCCTCGCCAAAGAACAGCTTCCCTTGGGTGGTATAGGTCAGGCGATTGTCCTCCCTGAGGGCATCAATACCAACGGCAACGGCATATAACACCTTCTCCATTCCGTAAGCGGCGCCGAGCGCCTCTTCACTGCCGATGCCATTCATCACCGACATCAGGGTGGTCCTCTCGCCTATCCTGCTTTTTATGTCACGAATAGCCGTTGGCAGATGATGATGTTTAACGGCGACGATGACCAGGTCCGAAGGAGGGGCCGCATCATTCGTTCGAATCACCGGCAAGATATAGTGCCTGTTATTGACGTAAAACCCCTTTTGCCTGAGACGTTCATGGCGTTCCCCATCTGCTATTAAGGATATGCAGTCCCGGTCCATATCGAAAAGCCTGCTGGCATAAAAAGAGCCCATGGCCCCGGTGCCGATCAACGAAATGGTTTCAATGGATGACATTATTCAACTCCTTATCGATCCTCATAATAAGGGCCAAGGGGCCCATGGATGGATGCGTTCTTGGCGATCTCCGGATTACGCCCGATGGATCCTGCGATACCTCTTCCCCCCTGAACCCGTCCGCTGGGGAGTGACGCGATATAACGCTCCCGCTGCGTCTATTCCGGGTTGTCCCGGTAGGCGTTTTGTCGTATGATAAGCAAAAAGACGAAGAAACACAAGTTTGCATGGGCGTGCCCCTCGTTTCCGCCGACGGGCACGGTCGTAATCAGGATTCGCTCTACATGGGACATATGATGAAATCGATGCCCGAATGGAGCCGAAAAGGAGCCCAGAGAAATGGCCGCCTTGAATAATCCTATGGAACTCCTCAGACTGCTCGATAAATCCAACTGCCGGGAGTGCGGTGAAAAAACCTGTCTGGCGTTCGCCGGCGCGGTCTCCCGGGGGTGGAGACGTCTGGAAGAGTGCCCCAGGCTGGAGCCGAACGTCATTGAACGCGTCACCGGGGGGGACGCCCAGGACCTTCACGACGTCAAGGAAAACCGGCAGGAGGCCCTCGAGGTCCTGAAAAAGAAGGTTGCGCGGATTGATCTCGCCTCCGTGGCCGAGCGGGTCAATGGCTGGTTCTCCAACGGCAGGTTGACGGTCAAGGTGCTGGGAAAAGATTTTTCAGTGGATACGGCCGGAAACCTGTACTCCCTGATCCATATCAATCCATGGGTGGCGGCCCCGTTTCTCGACTACGTGATCCGCGGCGAGGGTATCCCTCCAACCGGCAAGTGGGTGTCTTTCCGGGAGTTGAAGGGGGGACGCGCCCAGTATCCCCTCTTTCAGAAACGGTGTGAGGAACCCATGAAGCGGATGGCGGACCGTTCCACCGAACTCTTCGACGACATGGTGCACGTCTTCGACGGAAAGGAGGTGGAACGTCAATTCCGATCGGATGTTTCGGTGATGCTTCACTTCCTCCCCAAGGTCCCCGGAATGATCTGCTACTGGTCCCCGGAAGACGGCATGGCATCCAGCCTCAATGTCTTCTTCGACGAGACAGCAGACCGGAATCTGTCTATCGGGTCCCTGTTTTCATTGGGCGCTGGGTTCGCCCAGATGATCCAAAAGGCGTCCCTGCGCCACATGTGAGATTGTTGAGAGGCATGATCAACTGCGCCCGGCTTCAAGACTGGGCCTCCCCACTTCCCCCTAAGCAATCGTTTGTCAGTGATCCGCTATCAAAAAAGCCCCAAAAAACCCATAAAGGCGTACGACGTCCCATTTCCGTTGCGCCCCTCGAACACCCCTGCCATTTACCAACAATGCGCTCTTTCACGAAATGAAAAGATTCTTGGTCGGGAAGCGTGGATCGCTGGTGAGATTAACGCCGAGACGTCTCAGGCCTGCTTGATCCCCGGGGGTCGGGATATGCGTCATGTGAACCTCACAACCGTGAAGCTCTTTCAATTTCTCCATCGCCAGTTGCGCGGCCGAGTTTGTCGCTGCACTCACACTCAGGGCGATGAGCGTCTCCTCGAGATCCATACTGATGCTCTTTTCGTGCAACATTTCCGTTTTAAGATTACGGATGGAATCCGTTATATAGGCGGGAAGCAGCTTTATCTTGGGGGGAATGTCCGCCAGGTGTTTGATGGCATGGAGAACAAGGCTGGATGCCGCATGCATCAGCGGGGAATTCTCACCCGTGATGAGGGTCCCTTCTTTCAACGCGATGGCTGCGCCGCAATATATGCCTTCATTCCCCTTGTCTTTCTCCCGGGCACCGTCGGCGGCCCGGCGCGCCGGTTCCACGACGTTCCTGTATTCCGGTTCCAGGTCGAAATTCTTGATAAAAAGCTCCACCCGCTGCACCGTATCTCTGTCGGTAAAGCCCATGGCATATTCACACCGGTAACGAAAATACCGTCTGATTATCTCCTGTTTTGAGGCCTCCTGTGTAACGTCGTCATCGATGATTGCAAAACCACAGCGATTGACCCCCATATCCGTCGGGGATCGGTAGAACGACTCGCCCCCGGTAATCTTTTCCAGTATCCTCTTGAGAACGGGAAAGGCCTCTGTATCGCGATTATAGTTGACCGCCTTCACATCGTAGGCCTCAAGATGGAACGGATCGATGAGGTTGAAGTCTTTGATATCCGCGGTTGCGGCTTCATACGCCACGTTGACGGGGTGCTTCAGCGGCATGTTCCAGATGGGAAACGTCTCAAACTTCGCATAGCCCGCCTTCATTCCCCTCAGGTAGTCATGGTACAATTGGGACAGGCACGTTGCCAGCTTGCCGCTTCCCGGACCCGGACCGGTAACGATAACAAGGGGTTTGTCGGTCTCGATGTATTCGTTGGCGCCATAGCCCTCATCGCTCACAATCAGATCGAGGTCGGTCGGATATCCTTTGGTATACCGATGGGTGTATACCTTAATATTCCGCCTTTCCAGCATATTCTTGAAGGCCGTCGCCGCCGGTTGATTCTCAAAGCGTGTGATGACAACGCCCAGCACATTGATGTCCCACAGCCTCAGATCATCGATCAGCTTCAGGGCGTCGGAATCGTAGGTGATGCCGAAATCGGCCCGAATCTTCTTCCGTTCAATATCTCCCGCATAGATGCAAAGCAATATATCCGCCTTGTCTTTGAGAGCCTGGAGGAGCCTCATCTTCACGTTGGGATCGTATCCGGGCAGCACGCGGGCGGCATGAAAATCGAAGAGGAGCTTGCCCCCGAACTCAAGGTATAATTTGTTGTCAAACCTTTCAACTCGCTCAAGAATTTCCCCTGTCTGTTCCTTTATGTACGTTTCGTTGTCAAAACCGATCTTTTCCATATGAGTCATTTTCCTCCATGATTTCCGATGGGAAACCATATTCTCAAACGTGTCCAAAATCAAGGGCATTTCCTTTTTCTATTCCCCGAATCATGTATTGCGCCCCACACATTCTGTGCTACCACTCGGAAGTGGTAGGTGGCGCCGGGCGGGGGTAAGATCCGTGACCCCATTTCCCTCCCCCACTTCCGCTCAGGGTCGCGGATGATTTCACAGACCCATCCTTGACCCACCGCCACATGATGGTCCGACTCACGGAACAGACCTCTGCGGTCTCGGGTATGGTCAGATAGTCTTTATCCTTACTCATAACATAGCCTTAATACAGATTAACGACATTAGTAACGGTTGGGACAAACGGAACGCGATTGACTAACAGGACGATTGCTAATAAAAATCAGCAGGGGGAAGCGGCATCTCCTATAAAATTCATTGACATTTGAAAATATCATGATAATTTCAAGTGAAGGTTGATTTTTGAGGGACCCAAAATGATCAAACGAAAATTGAATTTGCCGCCTGCAGGTGAGGAAACATTCTTCTTATGGGGGCCACGTCAGACAGGAAAATCAACACTTCTGAAGGCTGCGTACCCTGATGCGGTCTGGATCGATCTGTTGAAGGCTGAGGTGTTTCGCCGCTATCTCAACAATCCTGAATTTCTTCGTCAGGAAATGCCCCTTAACGCACCGATGCCATTTGTCGTCATTGATGAAGTCCAGAAACTGCCGCCCCTGCTCGATGAGGTCCATTGGCTGTATGAAAACCGTCATGTACATTTCGCCCTTTGCGGATCAAGCGCCAGGAAAGTTAGACGGGGTCACGCCAACCTCCTTGGGGGGAGGGCCATACGTTACGAGTTGTTCGGCTTCAGCGCTGTAGAGCTGGCTCCGGACTTCGATCTGAACAGGCTTCTCAATCACGGCTATCTACCTACCGTCTATCTTGGCAACCAACCGCATCGATTACTGAATGCGTATGTTGCCAATTATCTGAAAGAAGAAGTGGCAGCCGAGGGACTGGTGCGTAATTTACCTGTTTTTTCAAGTTTCCTGAATATGGCTGCGCTTTCAGACACAGAGACGGTCAACTTTTCAACCATTGCTCGAGATTGCGGTGTTTCCAGTCAAACGATCAAAGAGTACTTTCAGATTCTGGAAGACACCCTGCTGGGTAAGTGGCTGCCCAGTTATCGAAAACGCCCGAAAAGGCGCGTTGCGGCCTCATCAAAATTCTATTTCTCGGATGTAGGTCTTGTGAATTTTCTGGCAAAGCGGCGGACCATTGAACAAGGGGCTGAATTATTCGGAAAGGCATTTGAAAACTGGTGTTTCCACGAACTGACCGCCTATAACGCATACCAGGAGGCGTTTGCAGAGCTTTATTATTGGCGGCTTGCGGGCGGTAGCGAAGTCGATTTTATCATCAACGACATGGAACTTGCCATGGAATCAAAAGCCGTCCGAAAAGTGTCAGCTGAACACCTCAAAGGTCTCCGAAGCCTGAAGGTTGATCACCCCGCTGTAAAACGAAGGATCATCGTTTGCTGCGAAGACAGATCGAGAATGACGGACGATGGTATAGAAATTATTCCTGCAAGGGAGTTTGCCGGGAGGCTGTGGGAAGGGGAATTCTTTTAGGCCGCTGCAGCCATTGAGTCCTCATATAAATCTGTGCATTGTTCGATTTCAAATGAATTGGCTGGTGCGGAATCAAATCTTGCTTTGTGTATTGAAGGCATCACGTTCAATGCAAGTTTGGCACGAAACCTGTCGTGGGGATAGGGGACGTTCGTGCTGAACGTTGAGCTTAATGGTCGGTATTGATATCAAGGGCTGGTTTAGAGGAAGCCTGATAACCCAGGGGCTCGTCCCACTGAGATAGCGGGCAACCTCGGCCCTGCATTGCCCGGATCTTTGACCGACAACCAGGACATGGCCTGTCCCGCCTCGATAATTTCCCTCCAGCGTGTCCAGGCATAAACCACCCAGGCCCGACCGGTCACATGGTACAAGGGCCACGGGTGCGTCTGATCGTGTTGATATCGGCATGGAAGAGGCCCTCTCATCTTCCCGCAACATATGCCACGCACACGCCGCACGTGCGTCCACTACAGCACAGGTTCCCGAATCATTTGCCATATGCCGTAAAAAATCGTATATTGACAGTGAGTTTGGGAGATAGACGAGCATGTGGGCCGTGAATTGAAACGGAGGCGCCGAAGGATGGACCGATGGTGGATTTGGATATAAATAGGGCTTCGAAACAGGTCCTGAGGTCCCTGGAACAGCAGTTAATTCGCACCCTCAACTGCGGCATCCTTCCGGAAGGGACCTATCTGGCCGGGGGTACAGCGGTTTATTTCTATCTGCATCATCGACTGTCCGTGGATCTCGATTTTTTTACCCCCACGCCGTTTAGCAGCGAGATCTTGCTGAACGCCATGAATGAATGTTTTCAACAGGTGACCGTTGAATTGCTTGGCAAAGACACAGTGATATTCTACCTCGGCGTCAACAAATTGAGATTTTCCCTCTTCCGCTTTCCCTACAAACTCCTGTCACCCGCGTATGAAATGCCGATTCAGGAGGGGGTTGTCTGCCCTTTGGCCCCTTTGAATGATATTATCGCAATGAAAGCGGTGGCCATCAATCAAAGAGGTTCCATGAAGGATTTTATTGACCTGTTTTTCATATTGCGAAAAACAGATACGAATTTCAACCGACTGGCAACGCTGGTCATGGAAAAGTATGATCTGGATCAGGGATATGACTATCAGCTCAAAACATCCTTTGTCTATTTTGACGATGCCGAACGGGAGCTGGATCAGATCGTCCTGCTCAAGGACAAGGAACCCACAAAGATGACGCCGGCTCAGTGGGAAGGCATCAAGGATTTCTACCGGGAGCTGGCAAAATGAGGGAAGAGCTTTTCTGGGACCGAAATATGGATAACGCTTCGGCTGAAATCATGATTGAACGGGCCATTAATTTCGGCGGGTTTGATTTTATTGCCGAGGTGCAGCAAAAATACGGCATGAGGCGCTTTGTCCACACATTGAAGCATAACAGGAACCTGGGGAAAAAGCCGGTCAACTACTGGTGCCTGAAGCTCGGCATTGACCGCAACCTCACCCGGACATTTCAAGACAATAGAATCTGGGAGCCTTTTTGAGAGTCCGGAGACAGGGGACGTTCGTGCTGAAGGTGCATAGAGCTTAATGGTCGGTATTGATATCAGGGGCTGGTCCGGCGGAAGCCGCGCTGCTGAGGCAGGGGCTCGCCACACCGGGATAGCGGGCAACCTTGTCATGTTCAATGGACTTGAGGGTCCAAAGTTCTCACGATCTCCTGCTTAAACAAGCCAGGTGGGGCATGATTCAGAATACCCATTTGATCGACACACTGAACAAAGCCCAGCTCCCGCCCTCCCCACCCGACTATTTGAAGAATCTCGCCCTGTTTGAAGGCCTGTATCGTGAAGCCATAGCGCCTGGGGCATTACCGCTGAAAGACCCGCTGGAAGGCATTGAAACCGATATCCGGCTCTCGCGGCGCATACGTAATGTTCTGAATGAACTGGCAGAGACCACAGGTGAATCTTCCGTGGATCGCTTTGAAAAGGCCCTGAAAAGCACCATTTGAAGGCCGGCGTCTCGCCGGGCTTAACTTCGTTCCACTCAATCCATCACCGCGGCCGCATTTTCAGGCACTCATAGTGTCTCCCGCCGCAGCCGCCATAGCGTAATCCCTGCCAGGAGACCCATGAGGAGGATCATCCCCCACTCCGACAGGGCGGGGATGGGTGGGACGCCGACCACGCCCACGCCTCCCGGATCCAGGATCTCGCCGTTCACAACCCCGTCCTGATCACCCTCTCCGCCGTCTGTAAGGATAAAGGTAAATAGGTTGTCCTCATCGTCCAGGCCCTCCACATTAGCGTATGGCGTGTAGACGCCGGTTCCTGGATCGTACTTGTAGAAGGTCGATCCGGCCGGGATGTTTCCGGTCATGGTGAAATGGATCCGGACCGTGCCGCCCAAGGGCACGTTGACCACCTTGAAATCGAAGAGACCCCACGGGAAGGTCGTGTCCGGGGGCAATGTCCCCCCAGCTTCCGGGCTGTTCATGTAGAGGATGTACGGCCCGCCCGGGTCTCGCTCCACTTCGATCCCGCATCCGGCCCCAGGGCCGTCGGTGAAGGTGGAGTCAAAAGAACCCTGGGTGATGGTGCAGGTCTCTCCGGCGATGGTCATGGTTCCGGTCCGGGGCTGGTTCGGGTAGCGGTTTTCTGTAATGCTGTAGGTCACGGTCCCGTCGCCGGTCCCTGTGGCTCCGCCGGTGATGGCGATCCAGGCCGCGTTGGAAACGGCCGTCCATGGGCATCCGTCACCGATGGTCACAGTCACGGTCTGATTGTCTACGGCCTCAGGGCCGTGCTCCCTGGCACGCGGGTCGATCGTGGCCGCGCAGGATGAAGAGAAATTGGCCGTGACCGTCTTGTTTGCGTCCATGGTGATAGTGGCCGGGTTGGTCGTGCCGCTCAGATCTCCCGACCAGCCGGTGAAGGCGTAGTCTCCATTTGCCGCGGCCGTAAGCTGAGCGGCCTCACCATGGTCGTAGTTCACTTTGTCAGGGTTTCTGGTCACGGCGCCGCCTGCCGCCGGGTTCGCGGATATGCTGAGGGTATATGAATTGATGGTCCAGTGGGCATAGAGGGTGTGATTTCCAGCAGTGGTCACATTGGTGGCGGACGTGATCTCTGCGCCGCCCTCGGCTGCCGTAAACCAGCCTCTAAAGGTGTACCCGTCGCGCGTGGTCGTGGCCAGGGCGCCGTAGGTTGAGTCGTAGGTCGCCTGCTTGGTGCCGGGAGTCGGCGCTGTCCCGCCATTGGCGTCAAAGGTCACCGTGTACGCGTTCGCCGTCCACATCGCGTACAGGGTCGTGTCCGCGGAAAGGTCCCAGTTTTTCGCACTCTCCATGGCCGCGGTGTAGTATTGGGTTCCAGATCCACCGGTTCCCGTGTAGTAGCCCCCAAAGGCGTAGCCCGTCCGTGTCGGGGCCGTGGCCGCGGGCATGGCAGCGCCGTATGTCGCGCTGACCGAGCCGCTGCCCCCGCTGCCGCTCTGCCGGTCGAGGTGACGGTATACGCGTTGGCGGTCCATTTGGCGTAGAGATCGAGCGAGGCATTGTCGGTGTAAGACGCTCCTTCCGCATAGGTCGTGCCCGTGCCGTCTGCCGCGGTGTTCCACTCGGAAAAGGTATAGCCGGTGCGGGCCAGATTGCCGGTGTTGGTCGCCAGGGTCAGGGCCACGTCGTACGTCTTGGTCTGGGGGTCCGGGGCCGTGCCGCTGGTGGCGTTGTTGGCATCATAGGCTATGACTGCATCGGCGCCTGTCTGGGTTATTGTGACGGTCTGGTTGTTGGCGCATCCCACCGATACGGTGGCAGTGGCGGTCCTTGCCGCTGTTGCCGTATTTTCATGGGCCGCCAGGACCAGGATGCCGTCGCCCGTGCCCGAAGATGTGGCGGTGAGCCACGACTGGTCGCTCTGTGCGGTCCACCGGGCATTGGCGGTGACGCCTACCATACGGGCGCCCGGGTGGTAATCCAGGGTTGCGGCACTGGTTGAGAGGGATAATGCGCTTGCGTTGGCAGGGCTGACCGAACCGATCTGGAAATGGTCGTCAATGACCCGGTCGGCGGTGCCCACCACGCCGGCGGAAACCAGGCGGATCTGCCAGTCCGTGTTCTCAATGGTGACGGTCCGCTGCTCATAGGCGCCAAGCGCGTAGCGGTGCTCAATGCCGGAGCCATTTCGCAGCACCACATCGTGGGCCGTATCGTCGTTGTTCTGGAGCTCAAAGGTGGCCGCGTCCGCATCAAAGCAAAGGGGGTTGGCGGTGATGATGCTGCGGCCGGGCCAGGCAACCGTGGAGGGGTGGATCGTGGCAAAAAGGGTGCTCTCGTAAGTCAAATCAACCGCTGTCCCGGGGGTCACGAGGAGCGTTCTGCTCAATGCGGCAAGCGTGAACGAAAAGGAGGAGCCGCCGCCAGGCGTGGCAGTCAGGCCAACCGCCGCGTTGTTATTGTTGGTCACGGAATAGACCGATGTTGTGTCATAACTGCCAAGCGGCAGGGCTTCTATTAAATAGTAAGGGAAGGGATTATCGGTGCACTTCTGGTCGCTTGTGGCCAGTTGTTTGCGCAATATCCCGTTATAATAGGAAGAGACCGTAGTGTTCTTCAACACGTAAATGATCTGGCTGCATTTGCCGGGGACGATGCAACTTCCTTCGATAGGCCCGCCACTGTAGTTGATGGTCACGCTAAAAGGGTTGTCGTTGGAAATGACGAAGTTGGAATACTCCATATCGGTGCATGCCGGGACAATGTGGATATTCGCCACCAGGTCGTTGGTGGGGAAGGATGCCCGGGCTGTGGCCGCAAAGAAGAGCACCCAGATGGAAATCAGGCAGTATTTCATGGCGCGGTCTCGGTTCAGTTGGCGCCTTTCGGCAACACCAGACCGGCCGGTCCCCAGAAGGACTTGCCGCCAGTCGCGTTGTACAGGGTGGCCTCGGGCGCGGACGGGGAGTCCAGGTCCCCGGCCGGGACGGGCGCCGGCAGGGCCAGCAGCATGAAGATACCCATCAGGGGGCCGAAAATGGAAAGATTGCGGCAAGGGGTCATGGGCGTTGCTCCTTTGGTTCGGTTATGTGATGCCACGTTGATGGTGTGTTAACCCATTCAGGCCCGGGCGACAAAAAAGGCCCATCCCCGAACCAGAGATCGGAAATGGGCCTCACAAAGGGCCACCCTCGGCAGGCAGAAAACATGGCCCCTGCACGCCTATGCATTGCGGGCCGCCATGCTGTGCCGGGGCGGGGGTAAAGAGAAAGAGATCATCTCTCGCTGTCATCCAGGTTGCAGATAATATTTGCAGATCGCAAAAACTGACTCTGTATCCCTCTTCTGCAGATGCATGTCAAGGTGTTTTCAACCCAGGTTTCAGTATGCATCATATGGGCGAGATTCCCGGCCGATCCTTCCTTTTTGCGCCGAGAATATCTCAAAGCGGACTCCCGTGCCCTTCCACTCGTACGCGACCTTGTCGCAAACTGAAGCATTTCCGCGCCACCATACCGATTGACTGTGCGTCGATTAGGTCCTATAATCGACTCATATTTTGAGGCAAAAGGGGGCCCAAATGACTCAGAAGAGGCAGTATGTCTGGCAATGGCCGTCATGGCCTGAATTCCGGTGGGATAGTACCGCCTTGTTAACCATCCTTGGGGAGTGCCGATTTCAGCAGGGCGGCCTGTTGGCACAGATTGGGGAATTTGGCTTTGAAATCCGGAAGGAGGCCCAGGCTCAGGTATTGATTCAAGAAACCCTGCGGACCTCGCAAATCGAGGGAGAACATCTGGATCCGGATGCAGTCCGCTCATCGGTGGCCACGCGGCTGGGTCTATCAATGGCCGGTCTGAGGCCGGTCAAAAACAGATACGCAGATGGGATGGTAAGCATTCTCCTGGATGCGACAACTCAGTATCAGGAAAGGCTGACGATTGAAAGGCTTTTCAGCTGGCATGCGGCGCTGTTTCCCACTGGCTATTCCGGACTTCGCAGAATTCGGGTCGCCAGGTTTCGGGAGGATCAAGACGGACCGATGCGCGTGGTGTCGGGTCCCATGGGCCGTGAAATCGTGCATTACGAGGCGCCGCCCGCCCACAGAGTGGAACAGGAAATGGGACGATATTTGGACTGGTGGGAAAAAACCAGACAAAGCATGGATGGGATCATACGGGCAGGCATCGGCCATCTCTGGTTTGTGGCAATTCATCCCTTTGAGGACGGCAACGGGAGGATTGCCCGGACATTGACGGACACGGCCCTTGCACAAGACGAAGCCCTGGGGACCCGATTTTACAGCCTCTCTTCCCAAATCATCGAGGAAAGGGATGCCTATTACGGGGCGCTTGAATGCGCGGGAAAGGGCGATGGAGACGCCACCGCCTGGCTGGAATGGTTCCTCGGGTGCATGTCCAGATCGATCCTTCGCTCAAAAGACCTCCTGGCCCATGTGATACAAAAGGCCCGGTTTTGGAAGCGTCATGGGCAAACCCGGATGAACAGTCGACAGACCAAGGTCGTCAACCGACTCCTGGAAGATGATCCTTCGGGCTTTTCGGGAGGACTGAACAACCGGAAGTACGCAGGCATGGCGCACACCAGTCGCGCGACCGCCCAACGAGATCTCGCCGATCTGGTTGAGAAAGGGATCCTTCGAAAAAACCCGGAAGGCGGACGAAGCGCCAGCTACTCGATCTTATGACGCTTCCCATTAGGGGATGTCCCCAGGCGGACCCAGCCCGCAGGCGCCCTGGCAAAAATCCTGCTGTCGTCAATGCTGGAAAACAACGATGGGGAGGGCCACAAGGAGACATCCGATCAGATAGGAACTTGACCTACATGGTCTGAATAGGTATGGATGGGTCCATCCTGTCATTTTGAATTGAGGAGGTTGCCATGATTGTCAACGTATCCGAAGCCAAAACAAGCCTGTCAAAACTGGTTGATATGGCCTATCAGGGCGAAGAGGTGTTCGTTGCCAAGAACAATTTGCCGCTTGTGGAACTGGTCCCGCACAAACCCAAGGCGAAGCGCAAGCCCGGTTTGCGTAAAGGACAGATCCGGATTCCGAATGGCTTTCTGGATGAGGACGCGAAACTCAATGCCATGTTCTATAATGAACCCTGAATCCGAGAAACCCGGAACCTGATGACCCGCCGAAACCTTATAAAGCGACTCTTTCAATGGGGCAAAATGATCCTTATAACCCAGCTCCTTTCATGGTTTCCGCTTTCCAGACCGGCCAGGGCAGGGGGCGATGGCGATGGGGCCGCGCCGGCTGACCGGTTCAAGGGCCTCAGCCTCAGAGAAATCGCCCGGCGGAAGCTCCATCACGGCAACGATCACTTTATCAACCCCTTCGGGGAGGCGGGCAGCAAGAACCTCTGGGAGATCCTTCAGTGGAAGCTCTTCAGCGAAAACCGGTTCACGGATGATTATGAGCGGGAGCGGGTGGTCCCTGTGTCCATTGACTGGGAATCCATTCGGCAGGACAACAGGCTTTCCATTACGTTTATCAAGCACTCCGGGATCATGATAAAGGACCTGGATCAGTACCTCCTGGTGGACCCGATCTTTTTCGATCTCTCCTGGTTCATAAAGGATTATACCCCCATTGTTTCGGATATGGCCCTGATGCCGCGTCCAACCCATGTGCTGATCACCCATGGTCATTACGACCATTTGGACACAATGTCTTTAGGCGCCTTGGACAAAGACACCCATCTGATCAGCCCATTGGGATATGAGGATATCTTTGACGACCTGGAGATGAGGCGACGGACGCCTCTGGACTGGTTTGATTCGTTTGAAGACGGTAAGCGTAAGATCACGCTCCTTCCGTGCAATCACTGGACCATGCGCAACCCCCTGACAGGTCCCAACAAGGCTTTGTGGGGGTCTTTTTTGATCGAAACCGCTTGCGGACCGACCCTCTACATCTCCGGCGATACGGCCTATTTCGACCGTTTCGCCGAGATCGGAGACGCCTTTTCCATCGACCTGGCCATTTTCAACCTGGGGGCCTATGAACCCCGCTGGTTCATGGGCCCGAGTCACATAAACCCGCAGGAGACCGTGCAGGCCTTTCAGGAACTCCGCGCCAAAAAACTCCTCATCGTCCACTGGGGCACCTTTCGCCTGGGCGACGAACCGGTCTATCTTCCTCCCGTGGAGCTGAGGAGCGAACTGGACAGGGCAGGTCTTTCAGACAGGCTGGTGCATCTGGAGCATGGGGAAACTTATCGTTTAGCTGATAGCTGATGGCTGATAGGGTTTCTCGAGTTCGTTGCGTTTATTGGGTTTGTCGAGTTTAGGAGGCAGATCGCTGATTGGGGTTTTTTTTAACTTTAGGCATTTTAGTGGTTTATTTCCAGGTTTTCTGTCAGGAAAAACAAGAAAATCTCTTCGCGCCTTTGCGTCTTTGCGCGAGTCCCGCCTGGATTGGTTGCGGGTATCCGCGTTAGCTCACTTTAGGCACTTTTCTCTGATCATGTCCCGGGCGCTTGCCCCGGCCTTGTCATAGATGCCGAGGCCTTGATCCAGAAAGGGGTCGGGCATGTTCCGGTTCAGCTCCACGAATACCGCCTTCAGGATATTCAAGCGCTGGTCCAGGGCCGCGAGCTTTCCTTCTTCCGAATCATCCTCGTCCGCAGGGACCGGGGGCACGCCGATAAGCAGATACCAGATGAGATTGTCAAGGTCCGGCAGGAACCCGCCCTGTGTAAAATCGACCGATTCCCTGAAATCGTAATATGCCTGAAGATATCCGGGTGCCTCACCTGCCGCTGCGTACAAAATAGACCTCATAAGGGGTTCAAGGGTTTAAAGGTTCAGAGGTTCAGGGGTTCGCTTTTTTGTATCGGTCCGCCAGCCGGACCAGGGACTTGGCGTCGGGATATTGGCGCATCTCCGCCTCACATTTTCGGATCCGCTCGCTTAAGGGGGGATGGGTCGAAAACCAGGAGCCCTGTTTCTTTGATCGCGCCTCGATCTTTTTCAGTTCTCGAAGCACTTCGATGATGCCCTCGGGGTCATAGCCGGTCCGGTAGGCGGTTTCCATGGCGCTCCTGTCGGCCTCGAATTCCATGTTCTGGTCCAGCCCCTTGTCGAAAAGGGTGTTTTGGAGGCTCCCGATCATATTTTCAAATTCCTTCCCTTTCTCCCCCTTCATGGTCGCCGCTGTTATCTTGCCCACCCCCTGGAAAAACTGGGCCCGCTGAATGGATTTAAGGGCGTGTTTGTGTCCCACATGAGCGACCTCATGGGCCAGGATGCCGGCCAACTGGGCCTCATCCCGGATGGTCTTCAAGAGGCCCGCGCTGATAAAGATGATCCCGCCGGGACAACTGAAGGCGTTCTGGAGGGGGCTGTCCACCACCACGAAGGCGTAGGGAATCTCGGGCCGGAGCGAGTTGCGGACAACGGCGTTTCCCACCAGATTGATGTATTTCTGAAGGTTGGCATCCTTGACCGGCATGCCGTAGCGCCGGAACCCTTCCAGTGCAAGACTTTCGCCAATGGTCCGCTCAGACGGATAGTCGAGTTCCGAGGTCGACCCGAGGATGGAACCAACGCCCTGGAGGATCTGGCTCTCTTTTGATTTGGGATCCATCAGTTTATCGAAGATCCCTGCAAGGCGGACGGGTTGATCGACCGCCTCATCGGCAACAGCGGCAGGGGGGCCGAAAAGGGAGAGCATCGACCCTGAGCAGGCAAGCATGCACATCACAAAGATTTTTTTTGTCATTTTTCCTCTCCGTTCAGAAACCCACCGCGCCAGGGTAGGATCTCCATGCGGTTATGGTGCGTACTCTCCGATCTTTCCGTTGCGTAGAAAAACCTCTAAGTCATTGGGAGTCACCCTCATGGCCAGGACCTCGTCCAGGGCCTTTTTGTAGGACTCGGGCGTCCCCCGCTGCTTCGCATACTGCTCGGTCTCTTTGGACAGACCCCGGATGCTCCGGGAGGTGTGGGCCTCATCCGCGCTGATGCTGCTCGCCTGCATCCCTGCAAACAGGTTCGCCGTATCCTGGGCCTCTTTTTGAGGAGGGGCATCCGAGACCTTGCCCCGGTAGATCCAGCCTTCCTTCCCGGAGGCGATGCGAACCCGGTACCACCGGTTTTCCGATTTCAACACCTCAAGCGCTGTCCCCACGGGAAGCTCTGAGACGGTCCCGGACGATGCCGAAGGATCGGCCTTGAGTTTCGCCCCCTCGGATGCAACCCACAGGGATTCCGCCCCATAGGCCGGGGACAAAAAAAGACCCGCCACAGCCACATATACCGCAAACAAAAGGATTCTTTTCATCGCAACCCCCCTTCCCTTTTTTGCCATCATAACGCCTCTGCTCGACTTTTTCAAATCCAAATAGAGTGCTTCAGCAATTCTCATTTTCAATTGAGATGCGCCACATATCCTGTTTGCAGTGTCGCCGTGAGGCGATTCCAGGTGCTCATTCCCCTATCAAACCCGTGCAGAAGCCTACATGAGAATTCCCGCCAATTGAACAGCAATTCTCATTTTGGCAAAATAGCCATGTGGGAGCGGATTCGGAGCCGCGAAACGCCGTGGCCAGATGCCACTCACACAGGATTGGGACTCCAAGGCTGCTTCATCATGAGAATTCCTGTCAATTGAAGATACGTCTTGACATATCCTGCATGGAATGGTAAATATCAAAAACTTATAGGCACGTAGCTCAGGGGGAGAGCACTACCCTGACACGGTAGGGGTCAAGGGTTCAAATCCCTTCGTGCCTACCATCAAGATTTCATTGCATCAGGCCGGTTTCCGGAAACCGGCCTTTTTTTCGTCCCATCAGGGAGTCACCTTTGTTATCCTGCACATGAAGCTCCGATTGGACGGGGTCCCGGTGACCCTGCTTCGATGGTCATCATCGGTCAGGTTGTTGAGATTGTAGTCGGGGCTGAACTCGCCCCAGCCCCAGGCAATCCGAATGGCGCCGGGATGAACCACGTCCGAGATCCTCGCCTTCATCGTGACATGACCCCGAGGCGTCTCCACCCTGACGGTGTCTCCATCGGAGATCCCCTTTTCGCGGGCATCCTCGGGATGGATATCGATGACGCACGCCTTCTCGTGTTTTAAAAGGGATGGGACGAATTTGAACTGGGAATGGGTGAAGCAGCGTGAGCGGGCGCCGCTGATGCCCAGCAGAGGGAATTCGTTTCGCCGGTCGTAAAAGCTGATCCGGTTCTCCGCATCTCCGTCAAAAGAGGGGACCGGCGGATATCCATTTTCTTCAAGGGTCCTGGAGTAAAACTCCATCTTGCCTGACGGGGTATCAAATCCCCGGGTCGTGTATTTTTCATAGGCGATCTCCTCCACGCGGATCCCGCCAGGGTTTTTTCGCAACATATCGACGGTGATGCCCGCAGGCGCCAACTGATAATCGATGGCCTCCTCTGCGCTCTGCCAGGGGAATTCCTTTTCCAGCCCCAGCCTCCTTGCCAGTTCAAAGGTGATCTTCCAGTCGGGCCAACTCTCGCCCACCCAGTCGATCACCTGGTTCTGGAGAACCACCGGGTTGTTTCGCAGAAAGGCCCGATTCAACTGGGTCTTTTCAAAGCAACTCGTTGCGGGGAGGACCACATGGGCGAATTGCGCCGTCCGGGTCATGAACGGATCGATGACCACCAGGAATTCGACCCGTTCAAGGGCCTGCATCACCCTGCGGGAGTCAGTCATGGTCACCGCCGGATTGGCAGACTGGACCACCAGCATCTTGACGGGGTAAGGTTTTTCATCCAGGATGGCATCGATCACGCAGGACTGGACATGTCGGCCCCAGGTCGCGTGGAACTCGTTGAACAGGGGATACTCGCAGGTAATCGGTTGGATATCTCCGGGAAGACGATCCTTCATCTGAATATTTCTCACCGGAATCGGCTGCGGGATCAGATCGCCGCCGGGCCTGTCCAGATTCCCGGTGAGTCCCCTCAGAAAGCAGACCGCCCGGGTGTTGTCAAAGATATTGAGCTGCATGTCGAGACCGTTTCCCTCAATAATGGAAGCCGGTCCCCGGGTGGCATACAGACGGGCGGCGGCCCGGATCGCATCCGGGGCCAGCCAGATGCGCGGAGCAACGGCTTCGGCCGGATATGCGGCTGCCGCCTTTCTCAGGGAGTCAAATCCGACGGTCCATTTTTCAACAAAGTCTTGGTCATAAAGCCCATTGGATATGATTTCGTGGATCATGGACATGGCCAGCAGGCCGTCGCAGCCTGGTTTCATCTGGAGCCAGATATCCGCCATGGCCGCCAGTTCGGTGCGGACCGGGTCTATGACGATGAGTTTGGCGCCACGGTCCTTTGCATGGCAGATCCCTTCGAATGCGGCCGGGTTGGTGTCCTGGTCATTTTTTCCCCAGACAATCATACATCCCGAATGCTTCTGATCCGAAGCCGTCATGGCCCCATAGGTGAGTACATGGGCCATTTCGCGCGCCACATGGCAGACAGACCCGTTCCCGATGGTGTTGGGCGAGCCGAAAAGGTTCATGAGACGGTTGACATAATCCCATGGCGCGCCCCAGTCCGCGGCCATCCCCCGCAACCAGCATACGGATTCCGCTCCGTGAGCCTTCTTGAAATACTGAAACCGGTCGGCAACCAAATCGAGGGCTTCGTCCCACGTGGCCTCCCTGAAACCGGCTCCATCCCCGGGTGCCTTCACAAGGGGCTTTTTCAACCGGTCCGGGGAATAGACAATATCGGCCGCGGCCTTGAGCTTTGGGCAGGCAGAGCGTTCCCCCGAAGGAGAAGAAGATTTTCTCACAGCGGCTACCAGCCTGTTGTCGTCCAACAGCGCTTCAACAGGACAGCACGACGAACAGAGGCGACACACGGTGTCTTTTTTCATGAAGAATCCCTCAATTCCCAAATCCCTCAATCCCTGACCGCCTTCACAAAACAGCTTCGGATGAGTTCAAAGTGATTGGCATGGGTCCGTATCTTCCACCAGATGTGCCCCTCCTTTTCAATCTGCCATGGAGGCGACCACCCATTCCTCTCGTTTCTGAGGAGCGCAATGATATTCTCCATTCCCCTTCCGGAGAATGGTCCCCTGTCGGTCCCGCCCAGCCAGTTCTCCTGGTCCGCCACATCTTGGGACCAGGAAAAGGGGTCGGAAACAAGAAACTGGGCGCCCCTTTCATCGGCCAAGCGATGCATCTCTTTCATATGCCGCACAGGGACCGGGACCTTGTCGATCAGATTCAGAGAGGCAAGGGATGAAAAAGCCCCGGCTGGAAAGGGGATGGACTGGGCATCTCCCACAATAAATTCCACCTTGCGGCTGTCCCATGCCTCAGGAAGGGTGAGGACTGCCTCCCTGACAAGATCTCCCTCCTCTTTCAAATCAATTTTCACGCGCCGATCCATCATCAACTTCCGTGCGCATCGAATAAAGGACGTCGAATTGTCCACGCCGACGACAAAGTCGCTCTTCAAGCTCATTTCAAAGGTAAAACGCCCCACTGCAGATCCGGCGTCGATGGCCATTCCGGAATGGGTACGCATCAGATCCGCCCATTCACGGTAGGCAGGAGTTGCCTCCGGATCCCCCAGGATATCGGCGTAATGGCTCCACAGGTAGGATGACAGGACCGGGGCCGTCTCATATTTGGAATCCCCTATTGCCCCCTTTTCAATCGATGCCGGGTTCAGGAATGCGATGCCATCTTGAATCGGGTAGATAGTGCCGCATTGAGCGCACGATAGGGAACCCTCCAGGATATCTCTTCCCCCTGCTCCTCGATGATCCTGCTGTCGAGGGCGGTTTCATCCGGAAGGCAGGCGGGACAGATCAGCATGTTTAAAAGGATTCTTTTCATGTCAACCTCTTATGCCAAGGCAAAATATCAACCCCCACCCAAGGGGCCAAGAGAACCGGTCTCGAGACGCGCATGCAGGGCTACCCCCGCAGGATCTTCCATTCGTGGGCACCTAACCGACTCCTCAATTTGACGGTTATAAGGACGGCGACCCCAATCTTGAGGGCGTCCCCGATCAGGAAGGGGAGGACCCCCACGGTAACCGCCTGGTTCATGGAAAACCTCGCAATCAGTATCAGCTGCATCACGCCCAGCAAATAAATCACGGCCGTACCCGCACCCATTGCGAGGGCGAACCAGACAGGCCCTGGTTCTCTTCTCATCTCCACCAATCTGCCGATGACATAGGCCCCGGCAACAAATCCTATGAGGTAGCCGCCCGTCGGCCCGAGCAAGACCCCCAACCCTCCCTTGCCGCCTGAAAAAACCGGAAGCCCGATGATCCCGATCAGAAGATACACCACCTGGCTCAGTGCCCCCAGCCGGCCCCCCAGGAGGGCTGCGGCCACATAGAGAAAAAAGGTCTGGAGGGTAATGGGAACCGGAGGCAGGGGTATCATCAAATAGGCCCCTGCAGCGGTCACAGCGCCGAAGACCGACGCATAAATCATCCCCCGGGGGGATAGGCCATTCTGTTTCATGTGCATGGCTCACAGGAAGACGACATCGCCTGACACGATCCTGTGGGATACCCCTTTTCCGTCTTTAAGAATAAGAACGCCTTCCGAATCGATATCCTCAACCCATCCAACATGGGTCCTATCCATCATCTCGACCCGGACCTCCTTGCCGATGGTGTCCGCCAGCCCTTTCCAACGCCTTAGAATCGGGTCAAACCCGGAGGTCCGCAACCGTCTGAGGGTTGCCTCCTGCCGTCTCAGATATTCTCTGAGGAGATCCGTCCTCGGAAACCGTTTCCCTGTTTCGATCAAAATGGAGGTGGCCCTCTCGCTGATGTCCTCCGGAAAGCCCGGGGTGTTGACATTCATCCCCAGGCCGACCACGGCGTAATCCACAGACCCCCTTTCCGTGCTGATTTCCGTCAGGATGCCGGCAACCTTCTTTCCGTTGACAAGGATATCGTTGGGCCATTTGATCCTCACATTCAAGTCCGTCAGATGGAGAAGGGCCGCGGCCGCGGCAACCGCGGTCACAAAGGTTATCCTCGTTGCCTCATGGGAGGGCATGAAGGGTCTCAGGATAAGGGAGGCGTAAATGCCGGCGCCGGGAGGCGAAAACCAGATTCTCCCCTTCCGGCCTCTTCCCTGTGTCTGCCTTTCGGCCACCACCAGGGTCCCTTCGGGGGCCCCCTGGTCAGCCAGTTCCCTGGCCCTGGCATTGGTGGAGTCTGTTTCCTCAAAATGGAGGATCTCCTTCCTGCCGAGGACCTTCGTATCAAGCCCTTCCACAATTTCGCCGGGGAGGAGCATGTCCGAAACACTCATGAAACGCCATCCTTTCCTGGGAGAGAATCCATGCCATGGCAAGCTGCTTGCAGTTCTTAAAGATACTGAAGACATATTGTAACATCTTTCCCGGGGGTCGTCAAAACCTGAGTTGCCGCGGGGTGCGCGTCTCGGCCGGGCCCTCTGTCCGCCATGCGCTGCTCTGCAATCTGCCAATCGAATGACACACCAGGGACTGATTGCCGCGCATCCCTGTCTCTCCTTTGGCCTGACACCTGACAGCACAGGCCGGAAAATTCTAAGATCCGACAGGCCCAAACCCATCATTGTTTACGATTTCCGAGTGACATCTTGCATGCTTTTAGGATAAAGTGGGCCAATTCTCATGAACTCACTCAAAAAAGCAGGCATACCCATGTTAGTCAAGAACCGGATGCGCAAAGCGGTCATCACCCTTGATGTAAACGACTCCATGGCGGACGCGTCCGGGCTTATACAGGACCGTCGTTTCAAGCGACGGCCGGTTGTGAAAAGGGGTAAACTGCCGGGTACGGTAAGGGGCAGAGATCCGTCCGGCGCATGGACGCTTGGATGGGGAGGTAAAAACAGGTGGATAGGAATAGAAATTTGAACCGGGATATCACCACGTCCTCTGTAATTCGCAGAGGGGCCCAGTCCCGGGTACCGCTGAAGGCTGCCATTATCGGCGGAGGCAAGGCCTGTGACGACCTCCTGATCCTGTTGAGCCAGGAACGGCTCAGCCGGTTGAACATGGAGATCGTGGGCGTTGCCGATCGGATCCCCACGGCCCCGGGCATCACCCGAGCCCAGGAGATGGGAATCTTTACCACCAACGATTTCAAGAAGTTGTATGAGATCCCCGGATTAAATCTCCTCATTGAACTGACCGGGTCCACCGAGGTGCGGGCAGAACTCATCCGCACCAAACCCCTGGATATCAGCTCCATCGACCACCGGGGGGCCCGCCTGTTGTGGGACCTGGTTCAGATTGAGACGGAAAAGCAGCAGGTGCAGCGGGAGGGCGAGCAGAAACTCCGGCAGTTCCTGGAGTCAACCCAGGATATTATCTGCATCAAGGACCTCGAAGGCCGTTACCTCTATGCCAACCCTGCCACGGTGCACTACATCGGAATGCCCCGCGAGTCGGCCATCGGAAAGACCGATGCCGAGATATTCAAGGCCCCTCTGGCCAAGGCCATGGCGGCCCACGATCAAAAGGTCCTTGATCAGAAACGAACCCTTTTTTTTAATGAGAAAATGACGGTCAATGGACAAACCTTTCACTTCCATACCGTCCGCTTCCCCATTCTGAACGACCAGGGAGACATGGTGTCGTTCGCCATTATGGCAAGGGATATGACCGAGGAAATCGAGCTTCAGGAAGCGGTGCGACAGAACAAGGAATATCTGGAAAACATCCTGGCCAATTCCTCCGACATGATCATTACCACCGATCTCAAAGGCCGCATCGTCACCTTCAATCCTGCCGGGGAGCGGATGCTGGGCTACAGCCGGGATGAGATCATCGGCGCCGGCATTGACACATTGTGGAAGATCCCGGACGAGCGCAAAAAGCTAATGGCCGAGGTAAAGGCGCAAGGTGCGGTCAATAACTTCCCTGCGACGCTCGTGTCAAAGGTTGGCAACGACATGGAAATCAGCCTTTCTCTGTCACAATTGAGAGACAGTGAGGGCCGCGTATTGGGAACCGTTGGGATCAGCAGGGATGTCACCGAAGAAAACCGGTTGCGCAGGCAGCTTATGGACCAGGAACGCCTGGCCGCGGTGGGGGAAACCGTTGCAGGGATCACCCACTGCATCAAAAACGTTCTCAATGGACTCAAGGGCGGCTCCTACATGCTGAACGTGGGTCTGAAACGAAAGGATGACAAACTGGTGCAGGAGGGCTGGGGCACTGTCCAGAAGGGGATTGAACGGATCGGCAGGCTCAGCCTGGACATGCTCAGCTATTGCCGGGACAGAAAGCCGGTGCGGATCCCCACCGATCCTCTGAAACTGGCTCGGGAAACCGTTGACCTGGTTGCAACTGCTGCGGAACAGGAAGGGATCCGCATGTCTTGCAGCGGGGAGGAGGGGCCTTTGGTGAAATTGGATCCCGAGACCATCGGCCGCGCCCTCTTGAACCTCGTTTCCAACGCCGTGGATGCGTGCAGGGAACGATCCTATCCGGCCGGAGAAAGCCCTGGGGTTGACGTCCGGGTGAAAAGGGGCAGGGGAGAACTCCTGTTTACTGTCGCGGACAATGGGGTGGGGATGACTGAAGAGACCCGGAGCAAACTCTTCTCCCGGTTTTTCAGCACCAAAGACGGCCATGGCACAGGATTGGGCCTGTGCGTGACAGACAAACTGGTAACGGAGCACGGGGGGGATATCTCAATCGAATCGTCGCCTGGGAAGGGCTCGACCTTTACAATACGGATTGAGGATATAGATTGAAAAAATTCAGGGATTGAAGACTAAGGAATTAAGGGATTGAGGGAGCGTGCGGCAGGTCGGCATCGGGGCTGTTGCTCAGAACCCTGGGATCGTTGGGTTTCCATCTCGGGTGCCGCTTCCCGGCCCCATATCGAGTTGGGTGGGAAACACCTCAAAGCAGTAGCGGCTGTCCAGGGGCTGGATCACCAGACGTGCCGCTTTAGGGTGGTCCGCCGGGTAGAGGACATAGCCGCGGCCAACGGCATCAACGGCGCGCGCCCAGCGCTCCATCCCCCTCAGAAGGTCCCGGCCGGAAGACTGGGCCCTGAAGAGGAGATTGCCCGTTATCCAGACAGATCCAATCCTTACCCGGTATGACTCCAGGGCAAGGACGGCCGTGACCGATATGGTAATCAACGGATATGCAATGGACATGTGACGGCGATAAAAACGGCCCCTGCGGGTTGTCGCAACATGGGACGGGTCGGGATGTTCATCCAAAACGGCAGGCATTCATTGGTTCACCGTGAACCCGTGAAGCATCAATGCCGCTCTACTGTCTCGTAACATTGGAAAGAGCGATTGTCAAGAAAAGGGAATTCTCGATCTAACATTTATTTAAGGAGGGAATCATGAAAAAAACAAGGGTCTTGATCATTGATGATGAAAACGAAAATGTCCGCTATCTGACCACCATACTGGAAGAAAACGGTTTTACCGACATCCACAGCGCCTCTGATGGTGAAGAAGGGCTTGCCAAGGTAGCGGAGGTCTCCCCCGGGCTGATCCTTCTGGACCTGCGGATGCCCAAAAAAAGCGGTATATTTGTATTCAACGAACTCAAAAAATCGCCTCAATACCGGGAGATCCCTGTCATCATTCTCACCGGCGAGGGCGGTTTTCTGAAGCACCTGGCCGAACTGCGCGATTTCCACGAGGATATTGAATCTCTGGGCGAAAAACCCACAGAAGAGGTGTTGAACCGGTTCATCGATTCCAGACCCGATGCATTCCTGGAAAAGCCGATCGAGCCTGAGGTCCTCATGGCCGTGATCCATGATATCCTGATCACCCTGGATGAGGTAGTTCAGAAACGGTGCGGCCAGGTCAATGCCCTGCGCGCCAGAAAGATAGAGGGGGGAATTCTCTTCCGCGGAAACGCCTTTGACAGCAGTGAGAGGAGCCGCTGCAACCTGACCGCGGTCGCGGCCAGAATGGCCGCGGCCGACGCTGCATTGCCGGACGGTTTTGCCTGGCGGACATCGGATAACAAGAACATCCCCATGACAAAGGAGGACGTGCTTGCCTTCCACGCTGCCATGACCGATTGGATCTATGCCAATTACAAGGCCTCGTGGGATCATAAGGCCGCCATTCAGGCCCTGACCGCCATCGAGGCGGCCGAGGACTACGACATCCAGAAGGGCTGGCCGGAAAATACCCTCACATGATGGATGTGTTGCCCGCAGACATGTTGTTTGCGGGCAAGGCCCATGACCGTCGATCGACCGTTTTCATCTCAACCGGCTTCCCACGCGGAAACAGGGCTTCAGGCCAGAAACCATAGAGGAGGGGGTATCGATGGATTGTTTGTCAGGCGCTGAGAGGATGATACAGGGCCGGGGAGGCCCTCAATTCGGGTCCGAGGCGTCGTCTGAGATCCGGCCGATGGCCTCTGACGTTACCCAGCCCCGGTTCTTGTCGGATACGCGGATCAGGGACCATCCATCCTCTGATCTCTCATGGTGTACCACGGTTCCCTCGTGGAGTTTGAAGAGCACGGTATCGGTCGCGTCAGGTCCGGCCAGGATATCCGCCTCTTTCTGAAGGACCACGGCACGGTCGTCAGTAGTGACCCGGTAATATTTGAGGCCAAAGGAAAGCCCTGTGACAAACCATAATGAGATGACGAACAGAAAAATATAGTAGAGCCATTCCGACCGATTGAAAAGCCGAATGATAAGGACGGACCAAAAGAGGAGGTTCAGAACGGCAAAGCCCCCGAACAGCTCACGGAGACTGAATGACCTCAGCCAGAAAAATACCGTCTCGATGGACCCCCGGGGGTCTCCCATGGCGTCCACGGTCTGATCCCTGGCATGGGAGAGATTAAACCGGAGATCCGGGTCCCTCGGCGTCAATAAAAGGGCCCGTTCATAGGCCCAGACCGCCCTGCCGAGCCGGTCTGCCTTGAGGTAGGCGTTACCCAGATTGTAATAGACCGGACCTCCCCCCTTCCCGGAACGGATGAGATGGAGATACCCGTCGATTGCCTCCTCAAAATGACCCTCCCGGTATGCCTGGTTGGCCTTGAAAAACGACTCCTCCCACCCGCTGTCTGCACAGGCATCCGACATAAAAGAAAGCCCGGCCGCGAGGAGGGCTATGGCCAACCGGATCATCTTTCTCACCGGATCTCCCTCTCGATTTCCCGGATGATCCCGGGGATGTCCTGGCCGGTGCGGCCCGCCCCCTGGCCCTTACCCGCATAGATGGCGTTTTCGATCGTCTGTAAAACATCCCGGAGCCTTCCGGCCGTTTCCGGCGCCACCCCTTTCGATGCCAAGATGCCGGCCGCATCCTCAGGCGTGAGGGATGCCAGGGCCAAGCCGAAACGGTCATTGAAATAATCCCTGACAAGCAGACTCAGGCGTTCCGGATCGTTTCCACCGGATTGCCGGCATTGCCGGATGAGATTTCGGGCGGCCCGTTTCGCCCGCTGGGCGGGCAGGGTCTGGAGCGAGCGCTTCCGGAACCGCAATCCCAAAAATGTGGACACATATGCAAAGGCCGGCAGGAGAAGGACAGCCCAGAGAACCGGGGCGCCATTCCGCGTCCACGACCGGGTCCCCAGGTCTCTGACCGAGGCGTGGAGGGGAAGAATATCGTGCCCGATCTCGCGGATCTCCTGTTTCTCGGCCTTCCGCGCCCCATCCTGTCTCTCTCCTTCCACATCGACCATGATCATTTTTCCCTTACCCGGAATGACGGCAAGGGGGTGTCCGGGGCTCTGGAGGACGCGATATTCACCTGCCTTGGGATCGAAAAAGCTGACGGAAAGAGGAGGAATCTGATAATCGCCCGGAAGTTCAGGCACAATGGCCCACTTCATGGTCTTGGTGCCTGCCAGGCCCTTGCCATCGTGACCCGCCGTGAAAACCGGTTCATCTGCATAGATCTTCACATGTTCCAGGCCCGGCATCCCCAGGTCCGGGATGCGGCGGACGTTTCCCCTGCCGCTCACCTGCACGGTCAAGGTGGCGGACTCTCCCGCCCGTATCTTGGGAGGCGTCAGTTCGGATGCAATGGTGAAGCTCCCCACAAGCCCGCTGAACCCCTCCGGTTTTCCCTCTGCCGGGAGGGACACGACCTTCAACTCAATCGGTTCACTGGACACCCGCATCGGCCTCCCCGTTCTGAAAAACGGGTCTGAGAAAAAGGGGTCGTCAAAAAATCCTCGTCTGGACTGCTGCCCGGAACCATAGGCGGTCATCTCCATTTGAGCGGGACCTATCCTGTAATCACCTGGTTTAAGGCCCATCAGAGCATAACCGACCTCCACCACCTGGTAGGTGTGTCCATCGACAACGTCCTGGTATTCCCTCGGCTTGCCCAACTGCTGGAAGGTCAAATGATCCTGCTCCGGAAGCTCAAGAGAGATGTTGGCGACCCTGGTCCTCAAATAGAGTCTGAGCGTGTAGATGACCTGTTCCTCAACATAGACCTTTTTGGTGGATAGGCCGGCCGTAAGGAATATGGCCCCCTTGGCCGAAGATTCCCGAGGGGCGGCCTTGACAATGGTCAACAGGACCGTATTGCTCTCAAAGATGTCCCCGTCCACCTGGACCCTTGCCGGTCCGATCTGAAAGGACCCCGGCTGTGACGGAGTGAGATAGTAGGTATAGTCGACCCCCGAACGGATGCTGCCGTCTCTGATTTCCACCCGAGTCGAACTCCCCCCCTGGGTCAGGCCAAACCGCTCCAGTCCCTTGATGACAGGCGGGACGTCACATTGCCTTGCGCCGGAAACACTGACCACCATTCGTATGGAATCGGAGGGGGTCGCCTCCTGCCTGTCCAGGGACAGGGAGACCGAGACGTCTGCATAGGCATTCGAGGGTCCCAGCAGTGCCATGGAAAACGCCAATAACAGCACAAGCTTCTTCATCCTACCAATCCTTTCCCGACACAACCCCACGCCGCTTTCCTTCGGGCATTTGAAACTGGAGGAGTTTGGCACGATCTTCGGTTACGTTGTCCAGAAGGGCCTCCGCCTTTTTCTTGTCCATGGACGAGACGGCCGGGGGGCCGCCCTCCGGTTCTTCAGACGGTTCGGGCAAGCCCTCACGGGGCCTCAAATCTCCTGACAGGTCTTTGGGGGACTTTTTGTCAGTCCTTTGGTCCTGACCCTGTCCAGGCTTTTCCCCCTCATCCTGCTGCTTTGGTTCTTCGGGGTTGTCTGCTCCATTCTCTGTATCCGGCTTCTTTTCCTGATCGCCATCCTTTCCAGATGAATCATCCGGGGAGGGCTTCTCCCGGCCCCTATCCTCTTCACCCTCCTTTTGAGAGTCCTTCCGGTCCGCTTCCTGCCCGGAGGACTTCTCTTTCTCCTCCTTTTCCTTCTTCTGGGCCTCAAGTGTCCTGAGGGCGATCTCGAGATTGTGCCGCGCATGCTCCTGGGTTGGATCGATCCGGATGGCCTGCCGGTAATACTCGGCTGCGGACGCGGCATCGCCCTGCTTGAAGGCCGCATTGCCCAGGTTGTAGGCCGCCCTGAAACGGATCTCCTTGTCGTCAGCCCTTTTCAACACGCTGGAAAATGCGGCCATGGCCCCCTTGTAGTCGCCGGACTGGTAATCGGCACACCCCCGGTTATAGCGGTATTTCAGGTCCATAGGGTGATCCATGTCCGACCGGGCATAAATCTTCTCAGCCTCGGCAAACCGGCCCTCCCTGTAGAGTGCATCCGGGTCCTCCGCCCCATGTGCCGGGGAGAAAAAAACCATCCCAGCGCCCAGAATCATGATCGTCAGAAATATGCTGACCCACGGCCTATTGTCCCTTTTTCTCAACTCCACACTCCACACTCCGCACTCCACACTTACTTCCGCTCCTTTCCCACCTCACGGATCAGTCCTTCCAGCAGCAGCAAGATAAAGGCGGCCAGCACAAAGAGGGAAAACCGTTCTTCGTAGACCTTTATCTTGCCGCTCTTGAGGTCGGTCGCCTCCGTCTTCTGTTTGATCCCATCGAAATAGAGGATATCCAGATCCAGGTCGCCGGCCATTGACCGTACATAGGTCCCGCCGGTCGCCGATGCGATTTCCTTCAGTCCCTCTTCATTCAGTCTGGACAGAACCAGCTGCCCCTCTGCATCCTTTTTGAAACCGCCTTTTCCATCGGCCGAAGGGATGGGGCCTCCGGATGGGTCCCCGATCCCGAACACAAAGATCTTGATCCCTTTCTTGGCCGACTCACGGGCAGCGTGAAGCCCCCTGCTTTCGTTGTCCTCTCCGTCCGTAATAAGGAGAATCACCTTGTCGGTCTCGGATGCGGTGTCAAACGACGCGATGGCGGTCTCGATGGCCGCCCCCAGGTCGGTCCCCGGCACCGGCACCATATCCGGACTCAGGGCGGTCAGAAACATGGCCAGGGCCCCGTAGTCCAGGGTCAGTGGGCATTGGGTGAAGGCCGCCCCTGCAAATGCCACCAGGCCCACCCGGTCGCCCTGAACCACGTGAATGAAGTCGGAGATCTCCCGCTTGGCCCTCTCCAGACGGTCCGGCTCTACATCTTCCACCAGCATGCTTCGGGAGACATCGAGAACAATCATGATGTCCACCCCCTTCTGACTGACCTCCTGGTAATGGCTTCCCCATCGCGGCCCGGCCAGGGCCAGGATCATCAGGATGAGGCCGGCCAACAGGGATGCGGACCGGAGGATCCTTTTTCCCCTCTGAATGTCTCCTGTCAACCGCCTGAGGAGTTCGGGGTCGGCAAACCGTTCCATGGCCCGCGTCTTCTGCCGGTTATAGACAATGAAGAGGAGGGCCGTCAGGGGCGCCAGCCATAGAAAATGGAGTATCCAGGGGTGCGCAAGGTTCATGGAATCACCCTCAGAATCCAGGTCTTAAGGAGTATCTCCAGGCCGAACAGGATGAGCGCAGGGACAAGGAACCAGGCATAAAGCTCCTTGAAATGAAAGAATTCCTTGACCTTGACATCGGTCTTTTCAGCCCGGTCAATCATATCATAGATCTCTGACAACTCCCGGCTGTCCGCTGCACGGAAATACCTCCCATCTCCGGTTTCAGCCACCTTTTTAAGCGTATCTTCATCCAGATCCACCCGCTGTTGCACCAGGCGGGTCCCCAGCGGGGTCCTGACCCGGAAGGGCGCCGGACCCTTTCCGCCCACGCCGATGGTATAGATCTTGACGCCCATTGCCCAGACCGCTTCCGCGGCCGCCAGGGGAGGTATCTCCCCCGCATTGTTGCGACCGTCTGTCAGGACGATCAAGATCTTGGACTTGGCCTTCAGGTCCTTCAGCCGTTTTCCGCCGATGGCGATGGCCGAACCGATGGCCGTTCGATCGCCGGCCATCCCAATTTCCATTCGGTCCACCAGCCCCAGCAGGAGCCCCTTGTCAACGGTGAGGGGCGACTGGGTAAAGGCCTCTTCCCCGAATACCACAAGCCCGATACGGTCGGTTTCTCTCTTTTTGATAAAATCGCTGACCACCTTTTTGACAGCGGTCAGACGGGTGACCGGTTCATCCCCCAGTTTGAAGTCGAGGGCCTCCATGGAGCCCGAGGCGTCCAGACAGAGCATGATATCCACGCCCGGAGACCGGACATCCCGCGACACGTTGTACAGCTGGGGTCGGGCTGCGGTCAGGACCAGCAGGGCAAGAATGCACCCTCTCAGGACCGTGGGGAGACTGGCCAGGACCCGGCTTCGCGCCCCGGCGATGCGGACGAACCTTGAAGTCATGGAGTAGGTGACGGCAGCGGGCCGCCGTCGGAATGCAAAGGCCATCCATGCGGCCACCGCCGTCAGGAGGAAGAATACGACCGGGTAGGCAAACCGGAACATCATGGGCCCGCCCCCTCCATCTGAATGGCAGGCGGGCGGGCCGATCCGATGCTCCGGCCCTGGACACCGGGACCGCCTTGATCCCTTTCAAAGGCGGATCCGGTCTCTTGAATATACGCGAGGGCCTGCTCGATCTCGTCGCTCTTCTTGGCGGCCGTCGGGTTGAGGTCCGCGAACTTGACCAGGTCCGCATCCTGCAGCAGCGGGAGGATCTGCCGATCCTCGGGGGCCTGGATCGAGAGGGCGATCTCCTGAGTGGTATATTCCGCCGCAGGAAACCCCCTGAGAGATTCCAGATAGCGTCTCAGGATTTCAGAAAACCGGAAGTAGAATTCCTTGACATGACCTTTTTCAAAGATCCCCTGAGATGCCAGTTCAAGGATCTCCTTCTCTGCCGCGATGTGCGGGGAGACCTGAACCCGAGGGAGGCCCTTCTTGCGGCGTCTTTTCAGCCACAGAAAGAGGCCGAGACCTGCCGCGCAGGCCCCCAGGGCCACGAGGCCCCAAAGCAGGGTCTTTTGGAGCCCGGAGCGGGTGGGGATAATGCCAAAGATCGGTTTGATCTGGGCCTCTTCGGGTCGCTCCCCGAGATTTGAGAGGACCATCAGGGCAACGGGGTCTGTTTGCAGAAACTCCGTCTTCCCGTCGCGGGTGAGAAAGGCCAGAGAGAGGGGACCGGTCTTGAATTCGCTGAGACGATCCACCACGATCCCCACCCGAATCTCTCCGCTGCCCTTTTGAATCCCCTCGACGGCGAGGCCCTCAAGACCCTTGATGCCGGGCTTGGGGGGAAGTTGAGCCCCTTCCGGGAGCCGGTAGACGAGCACGAGTTCGACCATGCTCCCCACCTGGGCCGAATCAGGGACAAACCGGGCCTTCAGCAAGGCCTCCGGGCGGTCTGAACCGCCTGCCAAGGCCGCCTGGGACCAGAGAAGCAGGCAGGCCAGGGCCATATACCTGAAACGGCCGCTCCCTATCTCCCTCATTGCCGTCGCCTCCTCATCTCAAAGAGCCGGGTGAGCGGTTCCACCACGGGGCCGTTAGTGCTCAATTCCACATGATCGATCCCCGCCCGTCTCAGGAGATCGGTCAGGTATGCCCGCCGCCCTGTACGGTAGGACGTCCACCTTTCCCTGAGCCGTCTGCTGCGGGTGTCCACAAGGGCGGTCTCGCCGGTTTCAGGATCCCTGAGCACCACCCGTCCCACCTCGGGGAGGACCTCTTCGGCAGGGTCCGTCACCTGGATGATCGTCAGATCGTGTTTTCGCGCTGTGAGCCGCAGGGATTTCTCAAAGCCTGTATCCATGCAATCGGATATCAGAAAGACAAGCGAGTGGCGCTTTGCCACCCGGTTGAGATAGGTGAGGACCGCGTCAATGTCTGTGGTCAGATCCCGGGGTTCGTAGGTAAAGATCTCTTTGATCAGCCGCCATACATGAGACGCCCCTTTCTTGGGCGGGATGTATTTCTCCACACCGGAACTGAAAAGGATGGCCCCCACCTTGTCATTGGTGCGGATGGCCAGGAAGGCCAGCATCCCTGCCACCTCGGCCAGCAGCTCCCGCTTGAATTTCCCTCTTGTTCCAAAGAGATGGGACCCGGAGAGATCCAGGACCAGGATAACGGTCAGTTCCCGCTCCTCGTGAAAGACCTTGACAAAGGGGTGGCCGAACCGGGCCGATACATTCCAGTCGATGGTGCGAATATCGTCGCCGATCTGGTATTCCCTGACCTCGGCAAACTCCATCCCCCGACCCTTGTACGCGCTCTCATACTGGCCTGCAAAGAGATCGTTGGCCCTGCGCTTCGTGGTGAAGTGGAACCGCTGGATCTTTTTGAAAACCGCCTCTGAAAGCATATCAGGGGACCTCGATCCGTTCTAACAGAACCTTTATCAGGTCGTCCGTTTGCTTCTCTTCAGCCTCTGCCTCGTAGCTGAGAATGATCCGGTGACGCAGCACGTCCGGCGCCATGGACTTGACGTCCTGGGGCGTCACATATCCCCGGCCGCTCAGAAAGGCGTGGGCGCGAGCGGCCATGCCGAGCCAGATGGAGGCCCTGGGCGAGGCCCCATAGCTGATCATGGGACCGATATCGAGGCCGAACTGCTCCGGTCGCCTCGTGGCCGCGGCCAGTCGCACGATGTAATCCACAATCCGATCCTCCATGTGGATCTGTTTCATGGTCTCCTGGGCGGAATGAAGCTGCTCCACCTCCACCACCCCCTCCATCTCCTCATCCAACCCGGCATAAACCCTCGCCATGATCTCCTTTTCTTCATCGGCCGACGGATAGTCCACCTTGATCTTGAGCATGAACCGGTCGATCTGGGCCTCGGGGAGGGGATAGGTCCCCTCCTGTTCGATGGGGTTCTGAGTGGCCAGGACCAGGAACGGGCGGGCGAGCGGGAAGGTGATCTCGCCGATGGTGATCTGTCGTTCCTGCATCGCCTCCAAGAGCGCACTCTGAACCTTTGCCGGGGCCCGGTTGATCTCATCCGCCAGTATGATATTGTGAAAGACAGGCCCCTTTCGGATCTCGAAGCCGCAGGTATCCGGCCGGTAAAACTGGGTTCCTAATATATCTGCGGGGAGGAGGTCGGGGGTGAACTGGATCCTCTGAAATGTGGTCCGGATGGAGGCGGCCAGGGTCTTGACGGCCGTGGTCTTGGCCAGCCCCGGAAGACCCTCCAGCAACAGATGGCCGTCGCACAGAAGACCAATAAGCATCCGCTCGATGAGGTTCCTCTGGCCCACGATCACCTTCTCGATTCCTGCCATCACCTGCCGGATGGTCAGGCTCTCTTTTTCCACCCTCCGTGTGATTTCCTGTATGTCCATTCGTCCTTCTCCTCCTGATCGCGCCGGGATGTTCCCCGGTCTCCCGCCGTCTGCACTCCAGACGGCCACCCCTTGGGGAACAAATAATAGTAACCTTTCACGGGTTCAAAGGTTCTGAGATTCAGGGTTGTTTCTCGCTTTCTTCCATTTCTGTTTGGAGATATAGGTGCCATCAGCCGGCCCGCATTCGTCGCTTCAGAACAAGGGACAGGCTGTCGAAAGGACGCCTATTGCCAAAGAAATCTCATGCCAGGTTCGAACCGGGTCGCTGTTGTTGCTTTTGCCTCAACCTGGAACCCTAAACCCGGAACCTGTGAACGCTTACAAATAATATAACCAATTGATATGACTTATCTAAAATAGTTTTAGATACAACAATAAACACTTTATCCGGGTTGTCAAGGCGTAACCGCCCACCGGTCTCACCGGGTTCGAAAGGTCCCGGGTCATTCGTGGGGCGACATCCATAACCCCGGCGCAATGCCCTCATGGGCACACTGCAAACCTTTCGATGCAGGGAGATGCCCTCGGGGCGATGGACCGTCTTCAAAGACGCCGTAAGCCGGCTGAGAGGAGGCTCGTACGGTTGAGGGTTGAGGCGGAATATCCCTTGCCGCGGTTTGCCTGGGGTGAGAACGGGCAGGGGGATCGGGCAGAGGGACCGGCATACGGCGGTCTGTGGCAGGTTTCAAAGAAGGCGATGGCTGGCTTCCGGCCGCGCGCGGGGCCGAAATCGAATTCACACCTCCTCCAACAGGCTTAGGGCCGTTTCAACCACATGTTCAACGGTGAATCCGAATTTTTCGTACAGGACCGCACCCGGGGCCGATGCCCCGAATCGGTTCAGCCCGATAACCTTCCCCGAATCCCCCACATAGCGATGCCACCCCTGGGTGACCCCCGCCTCAATGGCAATCCGGGCCTTGATCTCAGGGGGAAGAACCTGGTGACAATACGCATCGTCCTGGTTGGCGAAAAGCTCCCAGGACGGCATGCTGACGACCCGGACCTTGATCCTCTTCTCACCCAGTCTTTCGGCCGCTTGAAGGGCGATGTGGAGCTCGGACCCGGTGCCGATGAGAATGAGATCCGGGGCATCGCCGTCAGGGGCGTCTTTCACTACGTAGGCCCCCCGGACCAGGTTGTCGGCCCCGGCATAGAGAGAGCGATCCAGCACGGGCAGGTCCTGGCGGGTCAGGGCAAGGGCCACCGGTCCGGTCGATTGGAGTGCCGCCTTCCAGGCCTCGGCGGTCTCGTTGCCGTCGCAGGGACGGATCACGGTCAGCCCGGGAATGGCCCTGAGCGCGGCCAGCTGCTCCACCGGTTGGTGGGTCGGCCCGTCCTCGCCCACTCCGATGCTGTCGTGGGTAAAGACGTAGATGACGTTAAGGCCCATGAGGGCCGCCAGCCGAATGGCCGGCCGCATGTAGTCGGAGAAAATCAGAAATGTCCCCCCATAGGGAATCACGCCCCCGTGAAGGGCCATGCCGTTCAGGATCGCCCCCATTCCGTGCTCCCTGACGCCGAATCTCAGATTGCGGCCGGCGTAGGCATTTGCCTGGAAATCCGCTTCACCTGAGATCTCCGTCTTGTTGGAGGGGGCCAGGTCCGCGGAACCGCCGATCAGGTTGGAAACCTTCCGTGCAATGGCATTCAATACCTTGCCCGAGGCGACCCGTGTGGCCATCCCCTTGGGGTCTGCGTCGAAAAAGGGGATGTCCCCGTCCCAGCCTTCTGGAAGTGCACCGTTCATGCAATCATCCCATGTTGATGCCAGCTTGGGGAATGCCCCGGCATATGAACGGAACTTGTCTTTCCACGAATTCTCGTTTTCCTCCCCCTTTAGAACTGCGCACCGGAACGGGTCCCGCACCTGATCAGGAACCAGAAAGGAAGGTTCCGCGGGCCAGTCAAGGTTCTCCTTGGTCAACCGAAGCTCCTCCTGCCCCAACGGTTCGCCGTGGGCCGAGGACTTGTCCGCCTTGTTGGGGCTCCCGAAACCGATGTGGGTCCTTACCGCGATGAGTGAGGGCCGCCCTGTCTCCTCTCGTGCCCTGGCAATGGCCGCCTCGATGGCGTCCAGGTCATTTCCGTCTTCCACCCGCTCGACGTGCCATCCATAGGCCTCGAACCGGAGATCGCGCGCCTCGGTAAAGGCGATGTCCGTGGGGCCCTCGATGGAGATATGGTTGTCGTCATAGAGATAGATCAATTTTCCGAGCCCAAGGTGGCCTGCCAGCGACGCCGCTTCGTGGCTGATCCCTTCCATGAGGTCCCCGTCGCTGACGATCCCGTAGGTGAAATGGTCGACAATCGCATGTCCCGGACGGTTGAACCGGGCAGCCAGGAACCGCTCGGCAATGGCCATGCCCACCCCGCCGGCAAATCCCTGGCCCAGGGGGCCGGTCGTTATCTCCACCCCGGGGGTCAGGCCATGTTCCGGGTGTCCCGGGGTCCGGCTCTTCCACTGACGGAATGCCTTGAGATCGTCCAGAGAGAGGTCATATCCCGTCAGATGGAGGAGACTGTAAAGGAGCATGGACCCATGCCCTGCAGAGAGGACAAACCGGTCCCTGTCAGGCCACCGGGGATTGCGGGGGTTGTGCCGCAGGAAGCGGGTCCACAACACATAGGCCATCGGGGCAGCGCCCATGGGCATGCCGGGATGCCCCGAACGGGCCTTTTCCACCCCGTCCGCCGAGAGCATCCGAATGGTATTGACGCACAGCGTATCCAGGTCTGATATCATTTTTTGTATAAGCTCCTTTCAATTCGGGCTGAGATCCGATGTCCCCCCCGCACCCTCTTAAGGATCATTGGTATAAAGAAAGAAAAGACAAATATCGCCATGGCAAAACCGGCTTCGAGGGAGACCAGGTCGCTCCACTTCCCGGAAACCCAGACGTTTTTCAGGGTCCCCCCCAGGAAGGTGAGGACGAAGATAGAGACGGCCACCCCCAGGCCGGTCCCGAAGAAAAAATCCCGGAAATGGACCTTTGTCAGACTCAGGCCGTAGTTCAGCGGGGTGAAGGGGGAATTGAGAAGACGGAGGTAAAGCACCGTGGTAAACCCGTTCCTCTCGATGGCATCGTCATACCGTTTCAGCCGGTCTCCAATCATGGATGCGACAAACTCCCTCCCCAATGTCCTTCCCACAAAAAAGGCCATGCTGGCCCCCGCCACCGCGCCCAGCCATCCGCAGAAAAACCCCCAGGAGGCCCCGAAAAGCCCGGCGCCCAGGAGGATCGGGATGCTCGCCGGGACAAAGAGCGATATGGCCACGGCCTCGAGGAGGATGAAAAAAAGAGGCGCCCACCCCCCCGTCGCATTCAGGATGCGGCCCAGAGAATCGGGCGTGACCAGATCCTTTACAGACGTGAACCGGAAAAGACAGGCAGCACCCGCCAGCAAGAGGATGAGGACCAGAAATTTTCCCAGAGTTTTCGAGCTGATCGGTCGTTTTGAATCGAGCATCTTTCCCATCATCCCCATCACGGATCGGCAGGACCCCTCTTTACCAGCTTTTTGACGGGGAATCAACGATCAAATTCCGAGGTCAGAGACCAGCAAAGGCGCCGTCCCCATCCGGCATCCAGCATCCAGTATCCAGTCAGATCTTCCCCCTCAGTTTTGCCCAGATAAGGCCCAGGTACTCGTGCGCCGCAGCGCTCGAATCTTCCAGGGCATCCACATTGGGGAAAAACCATCCGGGCGTTACCACCGGTTCGCCGTCTTTTGTCCTTCCGGCCGGGGCAGGGATCGGGTCCATGCCGTGCTTTCTGAAGAGCGCTATGGAACGCCGCATATGGATAGCCGATGTAACCAGGGCAAAGGGGCGGTCCCCGACAATCGGCCGTATCAACCGGGCCTGATCCTCTGTATCATAGGAACCGGCTTCCAGGATGATGTCATTCCGGTCCACTCCGAGAAAGCGGGCCACATCGGCCATGACATGGGCCTCGGGAACAGGATCAAAGGCCCCGCACCCGGACAGGATGAGCCTGCTTTCAGGATGCTGACGGAAAATCCGAACGCCTTCCATGAGTCGAAGGAGCGACGGACAGGTCAGCCGGCCGGTAACGGGGATGGATGGATCCGCCATATGGCCTCCGGCCAGGACCACCACATAGTTCACCTCCCGCGGGGCAGCCGGGTCCGGGGGCGAGGCCCCATTTGGCATATAGGCCTCAAAGGGGTCCTTCAACGGATCATCGATGACCCTGGACACGGGAAGATAGCTCGCTGCCGTAAGAGAAATGAGTCCGAGCGTTATCAGGATCTTTCCAGTCATCTCCCGCCTGCCGCGCCACACCAGAAACAACCCCACGAAAGCAATCAGCAGGCACGCCGGCAGGGGAAGCAGCATCGAGCCGATGATCTTTTTGATAAGGAACACAGTCGGGGCTCCTTTCAAATGTCAATCGATGATTGTGGATGGATGATTAATGCACTCGTAAAAGGTCAAGATTTCGCGTTTTCCGTCATTCCTGCGAAGGCAGGAATCCGGTCCTTTCAATGGGTTCTGGGCCCCGGCGGTCGCCGGGGGGATGCGGTGCAAAGCGTTTTACGAGACCCTCATGATTGAAAAAAACCCGCCGACGACCCGCATGCAGTCCCGCGTTTCAGGGGGATCTACGCTTCACTCCGACCAACAGCCATGAGCTATCAGCCCGTATTCGGCATCCAGTCCCCTGATGGCAAAAAAAGGTTGTAAAGCAAAACAAAAAGAGTTACAAACAATCCCCGGCCGTTTGGGCCGGGTGCCGCGAACCTTGCGCGGTCCAAGTATTTCTGGGGGGATACGGATGGACGATATTTTAGACTTTTTTGTTTGCGATGCCTGCTCGAATAAAGACTTCAACCTGGTTTACAACTTCTGCCTCCGGTTTCATGGCGTCAATTTTTCTGATGACCTGATCTATGACAAAATTATAGAAGAGCGGTATCAGTGTACCGCGTGCAAGAAGACGTTTACCAAAAAGCAAGTGGAAGAAGCCCTGTCCATGCTTCGCAAAAAACGTAAAAGGTCCTAAAGCGTTATCTCATACTGCTCCATGTGGAAATTTTCCTTGCCCATGATGATGATCCTTCTGCCGATCCTTTTTTCCAGGTCAATAATCGACTTCTGTTCCTCTTCCTTGAGGGCCTTTTCTATTTCCGGGTTCACCAGGACATAGACTTTTTCACCATCTTCAGGGCTTGTGCACTCCCTCTCCAGGTCCCTGAATATCTCGTAGCAGATGGTCTTGGCCGATTTGAGGGTGCCCCGGCCCTCACAATAAAAGCAGGCGTCGGTCAGCAACCGGTTCAGGCTTGCGCGGGTCCGCTTCCGCGTCATCTCGATCAGCCCCAAGTCGGACATGGGGAGGACATTCGTCTTTGCCCTGTCCTTGGTCAAGGCCTCCTTGAGGGCCATGAACACCCGATGGCGGTTGGGGATCTTTTCCATGTCTATGAAGTCGATCACAATAAGCCCCCCGATATTCCTGAGCCGCAACTGATAGGCGATCTCCTTGACGGCCTCCAGGTTGGTCTTGAGGATGGTCTCTTCCAGATTTCTCTTCCCAACGTAACTTCCGGTATTTACGTCAATTGAGGTGAGGGCCTCGGTCAGTTCAATCACGATATAGCCGCCTGATTTCAGCCAGATTTTGGTCCCCAGAGCCCGCGAAATCTCTATTTCCACCCCAAAGGCGTCAAAGATGGGATCAGCCCCCTCATACAACTCGACCGAATACCTCAGCTTGGGGGCAAAGGTGTCGATGAACTCCATGATGGTCTCGTATTCTTCCTCGGAATCGATAATCAAACGGTCCACTTCTCTTGTGAACAGATCCCGTACCGCTCTCAGGGAAATGCTGAGGTCCTTATACAGGAGGCCGGGGCTTGTCCCCTTTTCCATTTTCGCCTGAATATTGCCCCAGAGCTTCAGGAGGAAATCCATCTCGGCCGCGAGCTTCTCTTTGGTTCCGCCGTCGGCAACCGTTCTCACGATAAACCCGAGAAAATCGGGTCTGAGCTTACGGATAATTCCCTTCAGCCGCTCTCTTTCCTCCTTGTCCTCTATTTTTCGGGAGACCCCGATATGGTTGACCGTGGGCATAAGGACCAGGTGCCTCCCCGGAAGGGAAATATGGGAGGTCAGGCGGGCCCCCTTGTTGCCAAGGGGTTCTTTCGCCACCTGAACCATGATATTCTGACCTTCATGGAGCAATTCCTCGATCTGCTGAGGGCTTTCATGGGACACATCCACTTGCAAGGCCTCGGGATCCGATTCCTCGCCCTGCCCGGCCTCCTCTCCGGCCAGGCTGTTCTCAAGCATCATCTGTTCAAGGTCTGAAAAACCTTTGTACACATCCGCTACATAGAGAAAGGCCGTCCTGCCCAGCCCGATATCAACAAATGCTGCCTGCATCCCCGGCAGGACCCTGGCGACCCGGCCGCGATAGATGTTCCCTGTCAATTCCTGACCGGTGTCTCTTTCAATGTGGAGTTCCACCACCGCATTGTCTTCCACAAGGGCGACCCGGGTCTCATAGGGCCTGGCATTGATGATCAGTTCGTTGGGCATGGTGAATGCCTCCTGGGTGTTGACTCATTGTAACCGTCGAGACGTTCAAACGTCCTCGGTCAGACTCACTGTCTATTCCAGGGTCTGGCCCGTCTTCATCACCTCCATGTTTCGGAGGTCCTCGTCTTTCAGTGCGAAAATGCCCTTGATAATCTCCGTCGGCTTCAGACCGGGACCCTCCCGCTCTTTTACGGTGAGGCGCACCTTGTCGGGAGGAACCAGCGAGATGTCGCCTACGAGGAGCCTGCCATCAATCTCATGTTCTCCATTTTTGCCTTTTTTGACAATTGGAAATTGGTCTGACCGAAGGAATTTTTCCAGGTCCCTTTCTTGGCATCTCATTCCGTCAAAGGTTATCAGAAACCGGCTTTCGGCGATGCGGACTCTCTTTTCACCAGGGGCGATCTCTTCCACAGACGTCACATCCACGCCCTCGGGAAGTTCGGCATTGATTCTCTCTTTTAGAGCAGCGACATCTAAAGGACCAAGGAATTCCGCATGCATCAGCTCCTCCATGCTTTCGGTCCCCACCGGAAGGGCAGTGAAAAATGAGACCTTGGGCATAGGGTGATACCCCTTGGAACAGGCCAGTTCCAGTCCGGCCCTGCGAAAGGCCCGGACGAGAACCCGTACAAGCTCCAGGTGGCTGAGATGCCTGGCACTCTTAAGCTTCCTGTAGGTGATGCGGCATCTCGTGGCAGATTCGGGAGAGGGCCGAGCCATGCCGGGGGCCGGATCGAAACCTTTCCCTGGGCATGGATGAAGGACCGGATCAATATCCTGATGATCGCATACACCGCACTCCAGACAGCGGTGCCTGCAGTCGCGGGTCAGGTCTGCCTCCCCGGCCTTTATCCATTCCTTTCCAAGGAAAGCCTTGGTTACCCCCGATTGAATGTGCTCCCAGGGGAGGGTCTCCTTCATCTCCCTTTCCCGGTAGAGATAAAGGTCGGGATCGACCCCGCAACGGGCAAAGGCCTCTTCCCAGACATCCTTTTTGAAATGCTCTCCCCATGCGTCGAATTTTGCCCCGAGGCGCCACGCCTCCATTACCGCGGGGCCCAGCCGTCTGTCGCCCCGCGAAAAAATCCCCTCCAGCCAACTCAATTCGGGTTGGTTCCATTTGACCCGGATCCGGCTTCTTTGAAGCCCTTCCTGGATCCGGTGTATCCGCCGCCTGCTTTCTTCCAAAGGGACCTGCGGGGTCCACATAAACGGGGTGTGGGCCTTGGGTACGAATGTCGATATGCTGACGTTCAGATTGGCCTTCTTTCCTTTTCTGCCGGCCAGCCGGGTGATCTGCTTGGAAAGATCGATGATATCCAGGAGATCTCTTTCTTCTTCATAGGGGAGACCGATCATAAAGTAAAGCTTAATCAGAGTCCAACCGGCCCGGTACACCGCCTGCGACGTTTCCAGAATATCCTTCTGTGTCAACCCCTTGTTAATGATTCTCCTGAGCCGGTCATTGCCGGCCTCCGGGGCAAGGGTAAACCCCGTCTTTCTGACCCGTTTGATCTGTTCCATCATCTCGGGATCCAGGCTGTCCACCCGGAGAGATGGCAGACTCACGCCGATGTTTTTGGGAGACAACCTGTCCATCAGATGCGTGAGAAGGGGCCCGATGCAACTATAATCACCGGAACTCAGGGAGAGAAGCGAGAGATCTTCATAGCCCGTCAAGTTGAGGGCGTTTTCCGCCTTTTCCATGATGGACCCAAGGCTCCGTTCTCGCACCGGGCGGTATATCATCCCTGCCTGGCAGAAACGGCAGCCACGGGTGCATCCACGGGTAATCTCAATGGAAACCCGGTCATGGACAAGCTCGGTAAATGGGACAATCTGGCGCTCCGGAAAGGGATAGACATCCAGATCGGGCAGAATGGCCTTTTTTACCTCCCGGTAATCGGCGTGAACCGGGACAATCTCCTCTACCCAGCCATGAGATCCATAACGGATCTCGAAAAAGGAAGGGATGTATATGCCCCTCACATGACGCAGGTCGTGAAGCAGATCTTTTTTGCTTCTCTTCCGGCTTTGCTTGGCCTCCCGCACGGCATGGCAAATCTTTAAGGCCACAGACTCGCCGTCGCCCACGACCATCAGGTCAAAGAAATCCGCAACAGGCTCGGGGTTGAAGCAGGCCGGCCCACCGGCAATGACAAGGGGGTCGTTGTCGGATCGATCCCTGGCCAGCAGCGGAATGCCGGAAAGATCCAGCATATTCAGGACGTTTGTGTATGAAAGTTCATGCTGGAGGCTGAAACCAACCAGGTCAAAATCTCTCAGGGGTCGCTCCGATTCCAGTGTCGTGAGTGGAATTTTCAGCCGTCTCAGCTCCGCTTCCATATCCATCCAGGGGCAATAGACCCTCTCAGCAGCCAACCACTCCAGGGCGTTGAGAATATGGTAAAGGATCTTCAACCCCAGGTGAGACATACCCACCTCATAGACATCCGGGAATGCGAGGGCAATGGATACCTCTGTTTGGGAAGGGTCTTTCCTGACAGCGTTGATCTCGCCGCCTACATAACGGCTCGGACGGGAAATGTCGGCAAAACAGCCCTGGTCTAATATGGACATGATATGGGTGCTCATTGCTGGTTCCTGGTTCCTCGTTCCTCGTTAGGGGTCGCGGATACACTTATCATCTTCTCACCTTCTTACCCTCTTACCTTCTTGTCTTTCGGCGGATTGCGGTTACGGGTTAGTTTCAGCTTCGAGCTTTCGCCCGGTTACTCGTTGCTCGTTGCTGGAAACTACATCCAGCGCGCAAGCCACAAAAAAGGCCTCTTTCCCTGCTCCCTGCACCTCACGTCTCACCCAGCCTCGCCCGGACAGGGAGCACGATCGTCATCTCGGCGCCGCCCTCGGGATGATTGCGGCCGGACGCCTTCCCTCCAAGCCGGTCAATGATCCGCTTCACAATGGCCAGGCCCAGGCCGGAACCCCTTTCCTTGGTGGTGAAAAAGGGGAGAAAAACGCGAGGGAGATCTTTTTCGTCGAACCCTTTTCCGGTATCACGAATCACAACCGTAACCTGGTCCGATCCGGATTCGGCCGCTCCATGGCCCAACGATGTGGTGATGGTCAGGGTCCCTCCCTTGTCCATTGCCTGGGATGCATTGAGAAAGAGATTCCAGAGGACCTGCTTGAGCTGACCTGGATCCGATTCAATAACAGCGGGATCCTGAAAATCCGTGACGATGTCTGTTTCAGGATGGCATCCCTGTCTGTTTTTGAACAGCTCCAGGGACTCGATGATCAACTGATTCAGGTCCAATTTCGTCAGACTGGGTCTCTGGGCCCTGGCAAAGAGGAGAAAGTCTCCCACCAGATCGTTCAGCCGTTCTGTTTCTCTCAGTATAATATCCATGAGCCGGCTGTTGACATCGTTCTGCTTGATTTCATCTCTCAGCATTTCGATGGACCCGCTGATGGATGCCATGGGATTCCGGATCTCATGGGCCATTCCCGCGGCAAGCTCTCCGATAAGGGCCAGGCCTTCAACCGCTTTCATCTCTTCCTGAATCTGTTTCATCCGGGTCACGTCCTGGAGGATGAGAATCCACCCTCTCTGTTCACTCAACGCATACTGGAGAGGGGAGATAGAGATCTGTAAATGCATCTTTTTTCCATCAGGCGTTAGGCAGCCAACATCGGTCAGTTGGGCCTGCATGCCAGGTGGACCGCTCGAAATGAAGGAGGGGCTGCTCAGGTGTCCGGCCAGGCGGGGCAGATGGTCACGGATCGGATGCCCGCAGACCCGGGTTGCCGCTAAACCGAACATCTTTTCCGCAGCGGGATTGAACAGGAGGATCCTTTCCTCCTCATCCAGGACAATCAACCCCGATGTCAGGCTCCCGATAATGCTCTCGTGGAGGATCTCCAGCCGGGTAAGGTCGCTTTCCTTGACCTTCAATGCGGCCCGGCTCTTTCTCGCCTGCTCCGAGAGAAAGCTGCTGAGATACCCCACCAGATAGAAAGCGGCCATGTTTGCAGCGATGGTGAAAAAGAGGTAATAACTCTGATACTGGGCAGGATAGCTCAACCGGCTGGATAACGGGTGGATCGCCCCATAATAGTGGAGATCCAAGAGCAACCCATAGAAAATGCTGCTGCTGGAAGCCACAATCATGCCGCCTCTCCGGTAGAGGAGGATGCTTCCGCTGAATATGCTCAGGATGTAGAGGAAGGAGAATATGCTCTCGATGCCACCGGTCGTGTAGATGAGGACCGTGATGATGAGAGTGTCTGTCAAGAGCTGAAGATATGCCTGGAACCGGATGTTCTTTGACCGTTTCAACAGAAACACGTAAATAATACTGATGAAATATACGCCTGCGAGAAGGAGATAGTGGGAGGTGTGGATATCCCCTGAATAGGTACGGCTCGCCCGAACCTGGATAAAGATGAGGGCACCCAATAGAAACGAGATGAAAAGCACCCTCAAGAGCATCAGGACCTGAAGTTCCCTCAGGAGTTCCTCTTGAGGTGTTTTCTGTTCAAGGCGGGTCATGTTCTGGAGTTACGATCCCATGGCAGCAGCCATACTGAAGATGGGCAGGTACATGGCGACAACCAGCCCGCCGATAGATCCTCCGAGAAATACCATGAGCAGGGGTTCCAGCATGGAGGTCATTGCATCCACTGCAACGTCCACTTCATCGTCATAGAAGTCGGCAATCTTTTCCAGCATGGTATCCAGCGCCCCCGTCGCCTCGCCCACCGCGATCATTTGAACGACCATGCTGGGAAATATCTCATTTTCAGAAAGGGGTTCGGCGATGGGCTGCCCTTCGGCGATGCTTGAACGGACCTCGAGAATCACCTCTTCGAGAACCACATTGCCTGCTGTCTTGGCAACGATCTCCAGGGCCGTAATGATTGGGACCCCGCTGCTGATCATCGTTCCCAGGGTCCTCGAGAATCTGGCGACCGCAACTTTTTTCAATAGAGGGCCGAATATGGGCAGTTTCAGTGCCAGGGTGTCCGTGCTCTTTCTACCTCTTGCGGTGGCCCGATACCTTTTAAACAGGAACACGCATACCACCAGGGCGCCGATCATGTAGTGGATGTTGTTTTTGGTGAAATTGCTCATTGCCACCACCACCTGCGTTGGCACGGGAAGGGCCTTGCCAAAGCTTGCAAACATCTCCTGAAATACCGGAATGACAAAGATCATGATCACGGCGATAACGATGATGGCAATCGCAACCACGACAATCGGATAGGTCATGGCCCCCTTGATGCGGGACTTGAGCTTTTCCGCCTTCTCTATATAGGAGGCCAGACGCTGGAGGATGGTGTCCAGAATCCCTCCCACCTCACCGGCCGCGACCAGATTGACAAAGAGGTCATCGAATACCTTGGGATGCTTCTCCATGGCCTCGGCAAGGCTGGATCCCCCTTCCACGTCCTTTACAATCTGCTTGAGGATGCCCTTGAAGGTCTTGTTCTCGGCCTGGTCTGCAAGGATCGTAAGACCCTGAACAAGGGGAAGTCCCGCGTCGATCATGGTGGAAAACTGCCGGGTGAATATGACGATGTCCTTGTTGGTCACTTTGGGCTGCATGAAAGAGAGACCTTCAAAGAGATCCTTTGGCTTGGCCTTGAGCTTTTTGACCGTAAGGTTGCGCCGCTTCAACTGGAGGGCCGCCGATTTTTCATCCACCGCCTCCAGTTCTCCCTTTATGACCCGACCTTTCCGTGTCTCCGCAGCCCAGGTATAGACCGGCATTGCCATTCTCCCTTAAAGGTTTTCAAAGCCAACAGAATGCTTGAAAACCACCATTGCTTTTGTTGTTTCCTTTAGGCTTTGTAAAAAAACCTGGTCGAGAATAGATAATATAACCCTCCCTGTCAAGAGACCTGGCCTGCGCCCCCAGCCCGGTCCTCGCCGGCCGATCGAAAGTATACCCTCTCAAGCGGCCTCGGATGCTGCCGGGCCGTCTCCCGGTTCGGCTATCCCGGACAAGTGAAGGCCTCCACACGATAAACCGTTTTTGGGGCTTCGCCTATGCATCCTCCTGTTTTTAAAGTGTTATTCAATCAACAATCATAAATCCCATATCTATCCAACAGGTTGCAGTTTGAAATAGTCTTTGATCTCATTTAGAGAGATATCGCCCGATCTGCCGAGAAACCGGTCCTTTGCCGCCATCACCCGTCGCACCGACTGATGGAGACGCGTCAGCGGCACCTCTTCCCGGAGAAGACAGTCCCTCATTCGCTCCATCCCTTCCAAAACAGCACCCTGATCCTTGCATATCAGCAGAATGTCGCACCCGGCCGCGAATGCGGCCACAGCGCCCGCGGCCACGCCCCACCCCTTTTTTATAGCACCCATTTCCAGATCGTCTGTGACGACGAGTCCGTCAAACCCCAACGTTTCCCGTATCAGCCCGGTGACGATCCTGTGTGAGAGGGTCCCCGGGTATTCCGGATCGAGGGCCGGATAGAGGGCATGAGACGTCATGACAGCGGCAACGCCCTGCTCCATGGCAGCCCTGAACGGAGGGAGATGAAACGCTTCCATTTCGTGCATATCCGCTTCGATGGTCGGCAGGTCGTGGTGGGGATCACGGGTGGCCCTGCCCAGGCCGGGAAAATGCTTGGCCACCGCCATCACCCCGTTTTCCTGAAGGCCTCTCACCACACACTGGCCGAGCATGGCAACCCTCTGAGGGTCGTCGCTGAATAACCTTCCGTCCAGGTGCTGTTCAGGGGCCCCCATCCGGACGTCAACCACCGGCGCCATATCCATGTTCAGCCCGACCAGCCTCATCTCTCTTGCGGTTGTCTTACCGAACGCCTCGGCCCTCTCTGTTCCATCCGGGTCGCTCCCGATGACGCTGTTGCCGGGGAACCGGGTAAACGGTTCCTGCAATCGGGCGACCCGACCGCCCTCCTGGTCAACGGCCAGGAAGAGGGGGATACCCTGGCTGTCCATGGCCGCCCTCTGCAGCCGGCTGCAGAGGGTGGCTACCTGGATGGGACCTTCGATGTTTCGTGAAAACAGAATAACACCTCCCAGGGCGTGGTTCCGGATCAGGGCCTCCGTCTCCCTGTCCATCTCGGGCCCGGGGATTCCGGCCATGAACAATCTGCCGATCCTCCCATCCAGCTCTGAAAGATCCAGGGGGGAATGCATCTATCGGTGTTCCTCCGATTTTTTAAGTAATATTCATTGACATGCCTGTTAATGGTGTATAATCACTTCAACACAAATGCAACGGAAAAAGACGTTATGAAGGCAATGATCCTCGCAGCAGGCCTCGGAACCCGGCTGAGACCCCTGACCCTGAAAAGGCCGAAGTCCCTCATGCCGGTGGGCAACCGGCCCATGATTGACCGGGTTATCGATTACCTCAGGCGATACGGCGTTCGCGAACTTATCGTGAACGCCCATCATCATAAAGGGCAGTTGGCAGCCCATCTGGACGGGGGACGGCCTTTCGGGCTCAAGATTCAGGTCAAGGAGGAAGCCCGCATCCTGGGAACGGGCGGGGGCATCAAGAACACCGAGGGCTTCTGGAGTGATGCGCCCTTCATCGTCATGAACAGCGACATCCTGACCGACATCGATCTGGCCCGGGCACTCCGGGCACATCAGGAGAGAGGCAACCTGGTCACCCTGATCCTTCATGACTGCGAACCCTTCAACCAGGTACGCATCAACGATGATTTTGACATTCTGGATATCGCTTCCAAGCCCGGCCCCGGCAGACTGGCTTTCACGGGAATTCATATTATGGAACCGGACCTCCTCTCCCATATCCCCTCGAGGGAGTTCTCCAGCATTATTGATTGTTACTTGAACCTGATCAGCGGGGGGCATCCGATCAGGGCCTATGTCTCCAGGGGCCATTACTGGCGGGATGTGGGGACCCTCCGCAGTTATCTCCTTGCCAACCGGGAGGCATTGCACGGCCATCGCCGGTTGTCCGGACCGGGCTGCCGGATCCATCCCTCTGCCGCGATAGCGGACTGGGCCGTCATGGGCCACGGAACCGTCATCGAGGAGGCGGCGAAGGTAGGCCGGTCGGTTCTCTGGGAAGACGTGACCGTCAAAAAGGGGGTCCGCATAATGGACAGCATCGTGATGTCATCCCGAACCGTGGCCGAAGATCTGATCGGCAGCGTCCTATGAACCGAGATCTGAAAACAGCCATCCTGAAATCCCTGAAAGAGCAGGGCCATTCCCCGGACCCAATTAGATTCCAGCGTCTTGCAGGGGACGGGTCCAGGCGCATCTTCTGGCGCATCGTCATGCAGGAACCAGGGACCTCCCTCATCGCCATGTCCAATCCCCCTGATGATCCGGCCGTCAGTCGCGAGAACCGCGCCTATCTCAAGATCGGCATGCACCTCCGCCAAAGGGGGATCCCTGTCCCGGAAATCTATGGATACGATCTGACATCCGGCTGGTTCATCATGCAGGACCTGGGGCATAGGAACCTGCAGGATGCGGCGACCTCCGGAGATGATCCGCTGCCCCTGTATGAAAAGGTGCTGGGGCATCTTTTCCGCCTCCAGATGGAAGGGGCGGCCGGCTTTGACCCTTCGTGGTGCTGCCAGACAGGGCGATATGACCGGACCGTCATGCTGCGATACGAGGCGGAGTATTTCAAAGAGGCCTTTCTGGGCCGCTACCTGGGGGTCGCCGCAGACGGGCCAGACCTCGGTCCCGCATTTCGCCATCTGGCGGAGACCGCTTCTGGGGCAGATAACCGCTTCTTTCTTCACCGCGATTTCCAGTCGCGAAACATCATGGTCTCCAGGGGAAACATCGGGTTTGTGGACTGGCAGGGGGGGCGACTGGGTCCCCTTGGATACGATCTGGCCTCCCTGATCATCGATCCGTACACCCGGCTTTCCCGGGCGCAGCAGAAAACGATCTACGAACGCTATCTGGACCTGATCAAGGACCACGATCCCACATGGGCCGGGGCGTTTGAGAGATACTATCCCTACTTCGCCATTCAGCGAAACCTCCAGATGTTAGGGGCCTTTTCCTATCTGACACAGGTGATGAACAAGTCCCATTTCGAGTCATATATCCCTGCGGCGTTACAGACCCTTGAGGCCTTGCTCCACCGGGTTCGTGACCGGGAGATCTCCCCTCTCAGGGATCTGGTAACGGATTTGACGGGCCACAAAAAAATTCTCGACAACCCCGGAAGAGGGGGGTAAGATTTTCGCGGATAACGGATACCATGCTGGAAAGGATGACCGATGGCGAAGAAAAGACTGTTCGACCCAGGGGACATGGTAACCACCTTCACGGGGCAGGCCGGGATAGTGATTTCTGAGGCAATGCTGGCATCGGCCGGAAACAGACTGAAGGAGGGAAAACGGCCGGGTCATTATTTTGCGCCCGGGTGCTGCCATCATCCCGACTACGTCGTTCAGATCCCGGTCCTGTTCGAGGATGGGACGTATGATCTAATGAGGGCCATGAACATCCGGAAGGCCCCTGATATTGCCGAGTCAAAAAAATCGCGCCTTCAAGGGCTGATGCATACGCTTACAGGCCAACAGGCGGCCCCTGACAAGGAGGGAGACGAATGAACGAGTGTATCTTCTGCAAAATCGTAAAGGGGGAGATCCCCAGCTTCAGGGTATATGAGGACGAGAAGGTCCTGGCCTTTGAGGACATCAACCCGATCTCGCCCGGGCACACCCTCATCATCCCCAAGCGACACGCCAAAGACCTGTGGGAGATTTCAGACGATGACCTGACGGCAATCCACCTGGCATCCAAAAAGGTTATTCAGGCCATCCAGACGGCCCTGAATCCTTCAGGGGTGGCCTGCGTTCAATTGAACGGTCCGGGCGCAAATCAGGTGGTGTTGCACTATCACCTCCACCTGGTCCCCAGGATGGCCGGGGGACCCGAGCTTCCGGTGGCAGCCTGGGAACTCAAGGAAGGCGACATGGAGGCGATTCAGAAGACCGCGGCCAGGATAGCCGCGGCCATACCATAGCCCCGGGCTCTCTTATTCCACCAGCTCCACATTCCAGTAGAGATAGTCCCGCCACGATGTGGGGACCTCTCTGAACCCGATGGTGACCCTGAAGGCGGGGAGCCATGTGGGCCGGGCAGGCTGGCGGATCAGGGTCATATTCGCCTCATTCGGGGTACGGCCCCCTTTTTTCCGGTTACAGTCCGTGCAGGAGGTGACAATATTGGTCCAGAGGGTTTTCCCTCCCCGGGACTTGGGGATGACGTGATCGTAGCTCAGCTCCTCCACAGGGAGTCTGCGGCCGCAATACTGGCACTGATACTTGTCCCTGGCGTAGATATTCTGCCTCGAGAACTTCACGGCGTTCTTCGGCTTCTTGACCATCCTGAGGAGTCGGACGACAGACGGCAGCTTGATGGTAAAGCTGACCGAATGGATTTCCCTCCCATATTCCTCAAGCACCTCCACCTTGCCCAGCATGGAGAGAGTGATCGCCTTCTTCCAGTTGATGATCTTCAAAGGCTCGTAGGTGATATTCAGAAGCAAGACCTGTTCCATTTCCCCGTACCCGCCGAATCGGTGCCAATGCCGAAAGAACCATCTGCCCATGCCGGGCAGCAACGACGTAATACAACAAATGCCTGTCCATACAGGCATTTGATATCGATACAATAAAGTTTAGCACAAATGAAACCAAAAGACAAGCATAAAATCCAACAAGGGTATATTTTAGCCGCACAAAGCTGATTTGTGACGGTTCACGGCTGCAGCGGCCTCGCTGATTCTGTACGCAACGTTTGCAGTGTACCCGTGAGGGCATTGAAAGGAAAACGCCGAAACGCCGGCAATAGGAAAAACCGGTGAAGCCCGATGGCATTTACCTGGGCAGTATATTGGGGCCGGCAAGTCCCCTCAGCCTTTCCCGCTGCCAGTGAACCGATGGCTCCATCAGTCTTCTCTGCTCTTCCCCGCTCAAAAGGCGCATCTCCTTTACCGGCGGGGGCGAGGGGACCGAGAGGACCGTGTCCACAGTCAGTTCATCCTGGATCCCGAGGCCGGCCGTGGACCGGTTCATGTGACAGGCCGTACAGGCCCGGCCGAACGGAGCGATGGTATGGGGCACGTAGGGCATGAACGCCCAGCCCTTTCCGGAGCCGTCGCCCCTTTCGGGGGCCGCGCTGTCCAAGGGAACATTCCCTGCTCGATCCACATAGCTGATGAGATATTGGTAAAGGGGGCGCAGGATGGCATATCTGCCGACATGGTCCACGCCCAGGGGCATGGGTTCCCACCGCCTGAAGCGCCATCCCATGGACCAGATCCCTCCCCTTTCCAGGCCGGACAGATAATCGACCGATACCGGATAGGCTGTCTCCGGGCGCTCGGCATAGGTTTTCAATTTCTTCTGGAGAAAGGGGTCCCCCTGGACGCTGAGAGCCCGCCACTTGTAGTCATGGATACGGTCTTCACGCATGACGCTCAGCCCATGGTCCTGAAATGACCACTGGGCATGGCAGGCGCTGCACCGGACTCTGGCGTGGGCCTCAATCCGGTGGCCGGTTGAATCCGGACGGAATCTCGGCAGCGTCTGTTCCCCTCCGCGGTTCTTTCGAATAAAGAGTGCCCCGGCCGGGCCCTTCCGAATCGCCGGGTTCGTCAGATCCGCGGGCTTTCCACCAAATCCGCCGTGACAGTCGCTGCACGACCGTTTCGGAACCTCCATCTGGAAACTGTACACGCGGCCGTCCCCCATGACATCGCTTCGGGTGTGACAGTCGATGCACCAGAGGCCCCTTTCCGCATGGATATCCCTGGCCAGTCGGTGATGATCCAGGCCATAGATCATCGGTTTGAGACTCCCGTTTATCATGGGCGACCGGTACACATCGCTGGTGTCATGCTCGAACAGCCCCTCATAATCGGCGCCCACATGATTGTGGTTGTGACAGTGGAGGCACTGATCGTTCGGGATGCTGGTTGTAAAAGTGTGCCTGACAGGATATCCCGTTTTGGAGCGATCGATGACCGGATCGCCGCCCTCATATCGGCCCTCATTACTGTACAGCACGTGACACGCAGCGCAGCCGGTGGCCCTGTAGAGTCCGCGACCCTCCGGGCTTTTTCCGTGGATATGACACCTGAGACATCGCCTTCTTAAAAAATCGTCCGACAGCATGGCCGGGGTTTTCGGCTCGATTTCCGCTTGGGGCGTGGGCAAGCGCCTAAGGGGCCCGCTCAGCCCATAAGTGGCCGGGGTAGCCGTCTCCTGTGCACCCCAAAGGTAACGCGTCTGGTTGATCACCCCGGCCATGGTCGAATGAAGGGAATTGCGAATCGTCTTGATTTCGGTTTCGTGGCATGGGCCGCAGAAGACCCCTGCCTGTTCAGGGGTGGAAGGATTCCGCACAATTTTCCGATGATCCGTAAGGGACTTGGCTTGTCTGTCCCCAGGCGGCAGATGGCAGTCAGCACATGATAACGAGTGCCTCTCGCTGATGGATTCGATCCCCTGATGACAGCTCAGGCAGTCGGCATAGTTGATCCTTTCCGATGCCAGGGTATGGGAAAAGGAGCTGAAACAGCTCAAAACAAGCCCTGTCATCACCAGCCGGACGGCCATGATCCTCAGAGCGGGCTTGCGAGGGGAGGGCCTTATTTCAGACATGGGAGTCCCGCCGCCTCCTCTTGGAATCGTCCCTTGGATTCCTGAAAGTTCCGATAGATCGGGTCATCATATGTCGGGTGACATCCAAGACACGGCGCCACCCCGAGAATCCGATCGATCTCATCGCCGGTGAAAGGTCTCACGCCGTTTTTGAAACCGGTCTGGAAGGGCTCGCCATCAAGGCTCACATAGGCGTCTAAAGGATGCGAAAGGCCGAGGCCTGAGCCAACGGCATCATAGGTCGGCCTGAATATGCGTCTCCCCTCTTTCTGATGCAGGATACCCTCACCCAGGCCCACGACCTTGGGGTCTTCATGGCATTCCAGACAGGTCCTCGATTTTGCGGCAGTGGTATGAGGATCAAATGCCGACAGGTTCTTGACCTTGAAGGATTGTTCCTTCCGGTATTCATTCGATTCGTCGAAGACAGAGACAAACATCTGGCACGGAGAGAGGGGAAAGACCTCACGGTCCTCTATGATGCCCAGGGCGGGCCTTGAAAAACGGATATAGGAACGGGCCTCTTTCCATCTGCCTATCGATTTTTCCTTGGTCAGCCAGTCTGTCTGCTGTTCCGATTTTGTATATGTCAGGTGGCACCCGTAGCACTGGGGTATCCAGGCGGCGTGACACGCCTGGCAGGAAAGACGTTCATGCCCCTTCAGGCGATGGTGCGGCTTCTCCGGCAATGTCACGTTCATTTCAATGGGCAACCCGTCCATCTTGCGGTAGAAAAAGGTCGTTCGCTTCTCCTCCTGCAGGTTGTAGATGGGGGTTCCCTTTTTGGTGAGGCCTACCGATTTTCCGGCAACGCCGGGGACCCGTTTATTGAGAAAGGCCAGTCGCCCGGCAAGGGTATCGGTTGTTTCAATCGGGGAAAACGTGGGAGAATGACACGCCTCACAGGTGATATCCGTTTGATCTTTCATGTAATCATAGGCCTGTCCATCCCCCATCAGCCCGGTAGCCGTATGACAGTCGATGCATTCCATGCCGGCATTTCTGAAATGGACATCTGCCTGAAGATTCATAAAAAAACGATTTCCGGAAAGTTTCCTCTCGCTGAGGCCGCTCCCCTCATAGGGCGTCCCGTATCCCGCGGATTCGAACCTTCCGAAATAGGAAAGCCCAATCCTGGCGGACCGGTTGTGGCACTTGGTGCAGTTTTCGGAAGGGATCCTCGTTGTCATAACCGGGTGTTGGATCATTCTGGTTTTTGGGTCTTCCCTTTTCTCCTCATCTACGACATGACAATCGCTGCACCCGCCTCCCCGCCGGGCGACCTCGCCCCTCCCGTCCCCCCTTGGCTTCCAGAGATGGCATCCCCCGCACAGTTTTCGATAATGGTCAATGGCAAGGTTTTGCGGGGATCTCTTTTCGTAGAGATCGCTGACACGAAGATCCGCGACAACTGGAGACGCGTCTTTCAGGTCGACCCTCTGGAGCCACTCCTCTTGAATGATACGGATCATCCCGCTGTTGGTGGCCATGACGCTCTTTTTCACCCGATCCACCATATCCGCGTGACAGCCGGATTTCCCGCAGGTCTTGTCCACAACGCGGAGATCGCCCGCGTTTCGAACCATGCCAAAATGGGCCCTGTCCCGGTCGGATGAATACCTGTTTCCCAGGTGACACACAGCGCATCCAAAGGCAGAAACCGGGTGAGAGGGATCCGGATCTTTCATCTCCTTGTGGCAGAAGAGACACCCGTCCTTCACCTCTCCCGAAGGCCGCTCGATGCCGCCCTCCTTGAGGATCAGCACAGTGCCTACCAGGCAGATGGAAATGAGAGCAAGCGCTTTTTTCATTGCGTTCAAGAAATTTGATGTTCAGGATACGGCGCCATTGTGCCTCTCAATCGAGCATGCGTCCACACCCTTGCGCCTCTTTCAATAATCCTCATTTTGGCTTTCGCACATAGGTGAGAGGTTTGTCGTGGGACCGTGAGGCCATTGCCAGGAAAAACGCCTCATCACACGGTCGCGTGATCATTGCGATCTTGACAAGAACTGCCGCTTGCCCCTGGATTACAACGTCCACAGCCACATTAGCCTTTAACGTTGGACCCCGAACCCGTGCGCCTTTACAAAAAAAGAGGCATTCCATCATATTGAATGGAATGCCTCCTCTTTAACCCAGAATCAAATTCGGGTCTAAACGACCGTTACATTCGCCGCAGCCGGGCCCTTTTGACCCTGCTCTACATCAAAGGTAACGCGATCGCCCTCATTGAGGGACTTGAAACCTGTCGCATTGATTGCCGAATGATGGACAAAAACATCCGGCCCATTTTCCTGCTCGATAAATCCAAACCCTTTTTGGTCGCTGAACCACTTTACAGTTCCATTAGCCATTGTGACAACCTCCTTTCAAAGAATTCTCATAGTTCCAGACTTCAGGCTGCCACTTTAGCAAATGGAGCTTTCCTTCAGAGCGAAACCGACCCGCCAGATAAGGACGGGCCATTTATGATTAAATTAAATGTTAAACCCATTTTCCCGAAAAGTCAAGCAGAAAGAACTGGTTTGTTATGCCGGGATCGAGAAAAATGGGTTGCGGAATGAAAAAAAATGCCCTATGTTCGCCACAGCATCCATTTCCCCGTTTCAGTCCAAAAAGAGATGAGGCGTCCTCCTCGGGTGCAATGATATCAGAAAATAAACTCTTTTTAAATGAGCCGAGATGAACAAGATCAAGATCATACCCTTTGAAACCAGGGAGCAGGTCCTTCAGCATGCCCAACCCTATCTGGATTCCGTAGAGCTGTTCCTGGAAGAGCGGAACAAGGCGGTGCCGCTCCTTCTAAAGGCATTGAAGCATGCCGGCCGCGAAGCGAAGCACGAGATCATGCTGCTCCTTGGCAGCTTTGCCAAGCAGGAAGTGGCCTGGCCCCTTTATGAGATGATGATTGACGCCCATGAATCCGAAGACAGCAGGCACGACGCCTCGATTCAACTGAGCGTCATCTTTCCTTTTTTGAAAGATCCCCAGCCGATCATCGACCGACTTCTTCGAGAACTGACCCACGAAGACCCCCTGATGCGGATGAACGCCGCCTTTGCCCTGGGGTGGGAAGGAAACGCCCAGGCCGCCATTCCCCTGATTGAACGCCTGTACGATCCGGACACCCGGGTCCAGCAAAATGCGGTCAATGCCCTTGCCAATCTGCGCGATGACCGGATACTCAGCCTAATGCTGGAGAGGCTCGAACATGGATCGCGGGACCAGAAGCGCGCCATTCTTTTCAATCTATGGCGCTTTTATTCCAGAAGGGACGAGGTGATCTCCGTCTATCTGGAGTACCTAAAGCACGAGGATGATGATCTTCGGTTTGACGCCCTGGTGCTCCTTGGGCTGGTCACCGACGCCAAGACCCATCTGGAGGTCTATGCCCGGGCCCTCTCGGACGCAGACCCGCGAATCCGCGCCCTTGCCCTGAGAGAACTGGCTGAATTCGGGAAAGAAGCGCTTTCAGAGATCAAGGGGATGATCGAAGGGATGCTTTCAGACCCCGAAATGGGGGTCAAAAGGGCGGCGATGGCTGTCCTGAGGAAACTGTAGACCAGTCTTTCTCCAATGAAGATTCCTTTCCCGCTCACCAACCGGTCATGATTTACATCCCCGAATTTGTTGATAACACCTCATCAGCTCACCCGCTCATCAGCTCATCAGCTATAATCTGTCAGCCACAACCAAAACAGGTTCCCGAACTTATAGACCCCTTCATGAATCAGGTTGAACCGGCTTCCGCGCAGGTCCGTGCACGCGACCGGTATCTCTTTCAGCCGCATTTTGTCCCGGCTTGCCCGGTACACCATCTGGACCACATAAAAGGTCTGATCGTCCACATACGGGAGATACCTCAGCGCCAGGTCCTTCCGATACCCTTTTGCGGCAATGGAATAGTCGTTGAAATGGATTCGGAGAAGGATCCCGGCCAACCGGATAAAGGAGATGCTGGCTGCCCTGCGGATCCATGTCCGCCGCTGGCTTCCGGTGATCTTGGACCCGATAACCAGGTCATATTGGCCGAGCAGGCTGCACGCCTCCCCGATAAACCCCAAGTGGATGGAAAGGTCCATATCCACGGTCACGATCCGGTCATACCGGCTGATCCTGACCCCCTCCTTGAAGGCCCTCCCCACCCCCTTTTGGGGAAGATGAAAGAAGCGGACCCGGGGATAGGTACGACACAGCTCTCCCGCGATATGGACGGTCCCGTCCGTGGAACCGTTGCTCCCGATGAGGATCTCATACGGCCGGCCCAGGGTCTCCAGGTACGCGCGAAGCCGACCCGTGTTCGAGGCGGTCAGGGTCTCCTCATTGTAGACCGGCACAAATACGGTCACTCCCGCCCCATCCGTCATCGCGTCTGAATCTCCTTGAGCCGATCTCCGGCAAATCGCCCCCACACCTCATCCGGGAAGTCCAGGGCCGTTTTCATAAACCACTCCCGCGCCTCCCCCATCCGGCCCAGGTTCAGATAGCAGATCCCCATGTGATAACAGACCTCTCCCGCCCTTCCGGACTCCGGATACTCCTCGAGCAGGATGGCCAGCTCGCGGATCGTATCCTCCCACTTCTTTTCTCTGAAGGAGCACATGGCCAGGTGATAGCCTGCCTGATCCACGATCAGGGTCTGGGGAAACCGGTCCAGCACCTCTTTAAAATAGTGCCTGGCCGTCCCGAAGTCCCCCTTGGTAAAAGACTGGATCCCTTTATTGTAGGAGAGCACGGGAAACTCCGGGGAGAGCCGGACCAGATAGAACCCGGCCCCCAGGCATGCGATTCCCATCAGGACAAGGATTCCCTTGAGGCACCACCGGTCGAACCACGCAGAGATACGGTTCTCCATGCGCGACAGGTCCCAATACTTCAAAATTTTATCTCCGTGGCTCTGTGGCTCTGTGTGAGACATCCTTCGAAGGAGGATATACAGGATCGCCAGGAGGGTCATGGCCCCACCCGCATAATCGGGCCAGGTCCGGCCGTAATGGAGCCTGACCTTCGATGATTCCGGGTAGATGAGCATGAATGCAGGAGAGGCCAGATAGATCCGGTCGGCGCCCTCCACCTGCCAGTTGGGATGGTACGAGACCTTGACCATAAGCGGCGTGCCCGGCGCAGCCCCTTCGATAAGGATCTCTTCTTCGCTGACGGTTTCCTTCAGCATGCCGCCCCCGGGTATCGGTTCCCTCGGGAGGTCTTGAACATCCAGCGTCTCCGCGGCCGCCCTGTGAAACCTCCGAAGCTCCTTCTCCCCCGCCCTGTCCGTGAACACCAGGGGCACGTCAAGGTCCCCCAGCCGGAACCATCGATAAAAGATCCGTCTCCAGTCGCCCCCGCTCACCAGGACCGGCCGGAAGCCGACCGGCGTCACATAGGCCCCGGCCTCGGCCTTGAGGGCATAGACCTCATAGGGACCGGCCCCATATTCAAAGCGAAATTCCGGAGAGGCCCGCAGTGCCTTCTTTGTCTCGGGCTCCGCGGCAATGAATTCCCGGACATTGAAAAGCCTCAGGTGCCCGGCCCCTTTTTGGAGGTTGAAGCGGGAATAGGAATAATCCGGTATGGGCGTGGAGGCCCGCTGGGAGATCTCGGACTGGATATAAAAGATGAAGGGCACCGACAGGCTCCCCTGGATATAGACCCCCTCCAGGGTGGACCGGCCCGAGAAGAGGGGAAGCGACTCAAAGGCCCTGACCGTGCCAGCCCCCCGATGGATCATGCTGTGCTCATAGACCACCCTCGGATCATTGGGGGTCCCCTTCAGGAACCGGTTGACCGACAGGAACGGTTCCCACAGCCGCCGGCTCTCAAACCCCGCGTAGTTGGAACGGATCCAGTTGCGTACGAATGTCTCCCGGCCGTCCACCCACAGAAAGGTCAATATAAGGGCCATGAGGGCCGCCAGGACCGCCGCCGTCCTGTGGGAAGCGATCCAGCAGAATATCATGGCCCCTGCCGCAACCAGAAAAAACTGGAGAAAGGGAAGAAAGCGGATGTCAACCACGCCGATCCGGTATCCGATAAAATAGAGCGCCGCCGCGCACAGCGCGGAAAACCAGATATATGCCCAGGGCTTCAGGCCGAGGGCACGGGGCGATCGCACCTTTTTCACCAGGGCCCGGACCGCCCCCACAATCCCTAACCCCATAAATGGATAGAGAATCACCGGAAAGATCTCTCTCCCGATCTGTTTCAGGTCAAAAAAGATCCAGAGAATGCTGAAACGGGTGGTGTAGGGAAGAAATAGAATGAGCGGGATGAGCCAGAAGGCCATCAGGAAAAAGGCCAGGATGTGGATGTGAAGCAGCGTCTTGAGGTTGCGGCCCATGTCCTTCCCGGTGAAGATGAAAAAGACAGAGGCAAACACGGCAAAAAGGAGGGTGTACCCGTGGCACATGCCCACCAGGGCCAGGAGCAGGGCGCAGCCCAGCCTCCCTTTCCGCTCGTTGACGGCCCGGTACACGAGGCCCAGCCACAGGATCGCCAAGGCGAAACCGAGGCTGTAGCAGAAGGTGCCGGCCAGGGTGCTGGGGATGTTCCCCCCCCACATGGAATTCCCCTCCATAAAGAGAAACGGGAGGGTAAACAGGGCTCCCATCACCGGAACCGGGAAGGGTTGTCTCAACAGGCGAAAGTAGAGATAGGTGCAGATGGGGAGGAGGAAGGTCCCCAGGACGGTGACGATCTTGAAGGCGATCTCCAGCGGCATGACTGCGGACAGGAGGGCCATGAGGAGAAAGGGGAGGGGAAAGTAGTTTTGCAGGATGGGAAACCCGCCCAGATTCCCCTGGCACCATCCGGATATCTTTCCATGGGGCAGGAGATAATTTTTCAGATATTCGGCCGTATAATAGTGGGACCCGGTGTCCCCTCCGGTGGTGAGGGTCCTTGAAAAGAGGAGGCCGGGCTCAAAATAGGAGAGGAGAAAGGCCGTGATCGCGGCGAGAACGACCAGGTCCGTTATCATGGACATGCAGTTCCGAAGCCGTAACGGTGCGTCATGGGGTGGTTGATCGGTCCGGGGGTCCGGTGGTCCGGTAGGTTCCATGGATTGGGCTATCGATCCGTCTCGTCCGGGTTTTTCGTTTTGAGAAAGGAGGCCATGTCATCCGCATACGCATGGCTGAAGAAGGTCCCCCGGTAACGACGCAGGGCCTCGGGCAGGCACCGCAGAAAGGCGGCCACCACCTCCGGGTCGAAGTGCGTCCCGCTGTCCGCCTTCAGAATTGAGATCACTTTCTCTGGCGGCATCCCTTCGAATCCCATCATTTCGCCGTTGTTGTATTTGGGATAATCCCTTCGGGATGTCAGGGCATCGAATACATCGGCCAAGGCCAGGATCTTTGAACCCAGGGGGAGGTGTTCCCCGCTCAACCCGTAGGGATAGCCCGTGCCATCCATCTTCTCATGGTGATAGGCAGCCACCACAGGGACCTGGCGGAGGTGTCTGGGAAAGTGAAAGGTCTCGAGAATGGAACGGGTCTTGGCAGGATGATCGTCCATTTCAGCCCGTTCTTCCGGGGTAAAAGGGCCGTCCTTGAGCAGGACACTGTCCTTTATGCCGATTTTCCCGATGTCGTGCAACAGGCCCGCGTATTTGATCACCACCCTGTCGTTCTCACTGAGATGCATCTCCCGGGCAATCAGCAGGGCATACTCGGTCACGCGCTGGGAATGCCCTGCCGTCAACGGGTGTTTGGCGTCCACGGTTGCCGCCAGGGTCCGCATGGCCCCCTCAAAAGAGGCCTCCAGCTCATCGATAAGGAAGGAGTTCTCCAGGGCGATCCCGGCGGATGAGGCGAGGGAAATCAAGAAATCGGCGTCCGTCTGTTCAAAGCCCCCCCCTCCCACCTTGTTGATCACTTGAATCGCCGCGATCCGTTCTCCCGAGCGGTTGGTGATCGGGACGCAGAGCACGGCCCGGGTACGGAAATTGTTTTTGAGGTCAAAGCTCCGGTCAAAAAAGGGGAGATCCCAGGCATCCGGCACATTGATGACCTCGCCGGTCTCAGCCACCCGGCCGCTGATCCCGTGGCCCAAGGGGAGACGGATTTCATCCACCTTCTCGGCCACCTTGGTCCAGAGTTCCCCCAGGTCCCGGTCAATGATATAAAGGCTGGTCCGTTGGGCCTGCATCACATGGGTTACCTTGCTGATAATCAGGGGAAAGAGGCGGTCAAAATCGAGTTCCGAGCTGAGGTCCTTGGCCACGCTGAGCACCGTGGAAAGCTTTTGGTTGAGCCGGACCTGTTCCTCCAAAAGACGCTCGTTTTCCCCCGCCAACCGCCGTTCCTTCAAGATCCGGCCCAGCTTGGTCTTCAGCTCGTCGTAAGTAAACGGTTTGGTAACATAATCCTGGGCCCCGGCCGCCATCACCTGGTCGTAGGGATATTCCATGTCGTATCCGGTAATAATGATGAAGGGCATATCCGTCCAGATCTTCCGCGCCTCGGCCATGACCTCCAGCCCCCCCATCCCCGGCATGCGGATATCGCAGAGCACGATATCGAAGCGTCTTCTACGAATCAGGCCCATGGCCTCCATCCCGTCGGCCGCCTCCTCGTAGGGGTAGCCGAGGCCCTTAAGGACATCCCCGATAATCCCCCGCACCTCCGGGGCATCGTCCACCACCAGGATCGCCTTCCTACGGGTATCCGTCGCATCCGTCATGAACCGCCTCCCCTAAAACTGCATAGCGCAACCCATCCCGCCCAGGCGGGACTCACACAGAGGCACAGAGACACAAAGATTTTTTTGTCCAAAGGCTATTACCGAATAACGGACTACCGCCCGGCAGGGCTTGGTCTGTTCTGATCCTGAATCCCTTTACACCCTATGTTTACGCGAACGCAACAACCGTTTCAATTAAAAATTGAAGCCATCATGCATCAGGTGGTATAGTGTTCAGGTCTCGGGCAGTTGGGTTCGTTGGGTTGATTCCCCGGATTCGCCGTGACAAACAGTTGCCGAACTTCTTTGCGTCTTCGCGTCTTTGCGTGAGGCTCTTAACAGAGGGTATGACATGGTCAAAAAAGCGTTCTTCTCGCTCATGGTCGGCCTGTCGACCTTTTTCCTGATCCACTTCATCTCCACCCAGACCACCTTTTTCACCAGCATGGAGCGCAGCCTGCTGGATGGATTCTATTACATGCGGGAGCCCGGCGTCAACCGTCACAACCGGCTGGTTTCCAAACGGGTGCTCCTCTTGGGCTATGACGAGAAGTCCCTTGGCGTCATCGGCAAGTGGCCGTGGAAACGGTATGTCCACGCCGGGTTTCTGGATAAGATCGAATGCTTTTCTCCCGAAACCGTGATGTTTGACATCATGTTCATCAAGCCGGAATCGATCCCTCGGTTCCTGTCTGAAAAGGCGGATCTCCACCCCGAGACCCGGCGCCAGGTTAAAGAGGCCTTCTATAAAATGGACAACGAGTTTACAGAGGCCCTTAAAAGGTACGACAATGTCTATATAGACCTCCAACTGGTCGAAAGCCCCCGTCCCGAACTCCCGGAAGAATACCAGAATCGCATCTTGTTCAACGAGTCGATCATCCGCCGGCATTCCCAACCTGTCAGGGACAACAAGGGTCTCGTTACGTTTCATTCCCTCGAGCCCATTATCGGTGATTATGTGGAGAACGCCCATCCGGTGGTCATTAACGTGCTGCAGGACGACGATGGCGTGATCCGGTATTTTCCCCTCTACTACACCTATCAGATGATGGACGGTTCCAGCCGGAACCTCTTCACCGTGGTCCTCTCTCTCCTCCAACGATATTATTATGCGGACCCGGCCGACATCGTCATCGAGCCCCACAGGGTCATCCTCAAATCCGCCAAGGCCCCGGGCCTCGACAGGAACACGGGTCAGGAAAGGGTTTCGGTCCGCGATTTCAAAGAAATCGCCCAACGGATCAGCAATCCGGGGCCGCCTGAAACCTATCGATACAACAAAAACCTGTACCGCTTCCTGGTCAACCAGGTGGTGCTGGATCCCCTGAATGAGGATAAGCTACCCCATTTTCCCCTTCGATTGCTCAAGAAAGGCGACCACCTCCTCGAGATCCTGGACGGTTGGGAGATCTACCATGCAGCGCGTCATGTGGGATCCAAGAAGATCGACGTCATCTTCCATGACCCAAGGGATATCACCATCGAGACGCCTGTCAATGGCCTGTTCCGCATCAACTACGCCGGAACGGAAAAGCGCTTTTTTATCGATCCGGATACGGGCAAACCGCAGGTCCACACCACCTACCCCACGGACAGCTATGTGGAGGTCTATTCCCTGGATCCCCTGCCCGATATTCCGGGGCTCACCCCTTCCGGCGCCATCGAGCCGGGATACGACTCAGCCGCCCTTGAAACCTGGTTTCGCGCCTTTTGCGAGAAAAAAACCCACGACATCTACCGGATGGCCCGGGAAGAACTGGAAGGCGACCACGACGACGAGGCCCGGCTCCAGGCATACATGAACCGCCATCCCGCGCTGGGAAAGTATTTTTTCTACTATCTTTTCTTTGAAAACGCCCATGCCGGGCCCGGCATGCTCCAAAGCCTTATCGAGATCTATCCGGCCTTCGGCAAAGAGATCGGCCAGGACCCGGCCCATTTCCTCAGCGAAAAAGAAATCGTTCTCGCCCTCACCGAGGCGTACCGAAAGCAGTTTGACAGGTACTACGACAAATTCATCTTCACCGGCGCCAACGCCACCGGGCTCGGCGACGTCCGCCAGACCCCCTATGGCGCCATGACCGGCGTCAACGTCATCATGAACGCCTTCAGCACGGTGGTCACGCAAAACCCCCTCCGGGCATCATCGGACATCCCGCGCCTCGATTTCCTACTCCTTTTGGGGATGTGCCTCTTGTGCAGTCTCCTTTACGGGCTCATCAATATCCGGATCGGCGCCATCCTCTTCGTCCTCCTCTTCCTGGGGACCTTTGGAACGGCCATGGCCCTCTTCTGGTCCCGATCTCTCTTCCTGAAAACAACGCCCCTCGTCCTTTCCAGCGCCGTCATCTTTGTGGGCATGGTCATATACAAGGTCCTGACCGAGGAAAAGGACAAGAAATTCCTCAAGGCCACCTTTTCGAGCTACCTGGCCCCCGAGCTGATCGACGAGATGTACCGGAGCAAGACCATCCCCACCCTGGGAGGCGAGGCCAGGCCTGTCACCGCCTTCTTCACCGACATCCAGGGGTTTTCCACCTTTTCGGAAAAACTCACCGCCCAGCAGTTGGTGGAACTCCTCAACGAGTACCTGTCGGCCATGACGGACATCCTCATCAGCGAGAAGGGGACCCTGGACAAATATGAAGGGGACGCCATCATCGCCTTTTTCGGGGCCCCCATGGAGATCGCGGATCACCCCCTGAGGGCCTGCCGCGTCGCCGTGGCCATGCAGCAGAGGCTTCTGCAACTGTGCGAAAAGTGGCGCAACGAAAGGCGGCGTCCCGACGCCCCCGATCGCAACACCAAGGGGCTGGACCCCGGGGAGTGGGCCCCCGGGGACAAGTGGCCCGGGATCGTCCACCGGATGCGGATGCGGATCGGGATCAACACCGGGGAGATCGTGGTGGGCAACATGGGGAGCGCCATGCGCATGAACTACACCATGATGGGCGACCCGGTCAACCTGGCCGCCCGCCTGGAGGCCGCAGGAAAACAGTACGGCGTCTACACCCTGGCCAGCGAACATACCCTGGCCTTTGAATTTCAGAACGAAAACGGCGAGGGCGTCCGGGCGCGGGACCTGCTGGAGACCCGCTTTATCGACACCATTGCCGTTGTCGGCAAGACCGAACCGGTCCGGGTCTACGAGGTGTGGGCCATGAAGGGGGGCCTTACCCCGGCGGAGAAGGACCTGGCGCGTATCTTTGACGAGGGAATGCAACACTACCTCAATATGGAATGGGATGCGGCCATCGCCCGGTTTTCCGAGGCCCTCACGCTGGAGCGGTTCGCGGACGGCACGACCACGCCCTCCCGGGTCTATGTGGAGCGGTGCAGACGCTTCAAGGAAAACCCGCCGGTCGGTCCGGGACAGGCCTGGGACGGGGTGTTCCGCCTCACCCAAAAATAGCGGTTCCCCTTGATATTGCTTGACATCTCTCGAACAAACGAATAGAGTTTGCAGCGCGCTCAACGATCTTATCGCATTACGGCTGATAACCACAACAATATCAACGGTATCGTAAATCACCTTCGGGATCCCAATGACGGGCGTTTCCATAGGAATGCCATTTTATCTGTGCTCATCGTTGAATGGGGGCCGCATGTCATCGTTAAAGCCACGCTTCACCGTCGCCACGGCGTTCCTTCTGTTGTTTGTCCTCTTTCCTCCCGTCTCCCATGCCCGGACCTTCGCGGACCACGCCGGGAACTCCCATAAAGACGCAAGGCCTGCGGAAACGAAGGGACTCCGGGTCGCCCAGTCCGCACAACAGCAGGATGAAGCGCCCCCGAAGAACCCCCTCGACTATTTCGCCGACGGGATCGAAGGCCTGGAAATGCAGGACTTTGAGGCGGCCGGACGATCATTTCAAAAGGCCCTCTCCCTCGAGCCGGAAAACAAGGAATTTCTATATCACCTTGCCGTTGCCTATGCCCGCACCAAGAAGGAGGACGAGGCCCTTCGCATCTTTGAATCGCTCCTTGAAAAAGACCCTCGGAATTACTTCAAGGCCTATTTCGATATCGCAGGCATATACAGCAGCCAGGGCCGATACCAGAGAGCCCTGGACGCCCTCAATTTAGCGGAACAGGCAGAGCCGGCCAGCGCCCGCGTCTATATTGAAAAGGGATATGTTTACAAGAACCTTAAAGAATATGAACAGGCCATCCACTCCTTCAACAGGGCCAAAGAGCTTGACCCCAAGGAGACCCAGCTGGTCTATTACATGATCGGCGCGGTGGATCTTGAACGGGAGCGGTTTGAAAACGCCGATCTCATGTTCAGGAAGGCCGTGGAGGTCGCTCCCCAGACCCCCCTCGGTCAAAGCGCCCACCAGACCATCCCCCATGTGGAGCGGGCCGCATGGGCCAGAAAACCCTGGTATCTCACCACCACCCTCAACTGGGGCTACGACGACAATGTCCCCCGGAATCCCATCGAGGAGATTACCGGCGGACCGGTCAGCGGGGGCCTGGGCAAGGGCGACCAGTTTGAGACCTTCGTTCTCATCGGCGGATACAAATTCCTCAATCGAAAAGACATGGAGATCGGGGCCGGCTACTCTCTCTTCAGCATAGGGTACAGGGACTGGACCGAAAACAACGTCACCGCCCACAGCCCCCATGCCTATTTTCAGGGGAACTTTCATCCGGTTTATTTCCGTTTTCAATACGATTTCAGCTACTTTTATGCCGGGGGCGAAAAGCAGTCCGTCAACCCCCCCATCTATCTCACCTTTGCCAACAACTCTTACGCCAAGATGCGGATGCACAGCTTTGTGCCCACCATCTCCATCCTGGAGCCTTACGACCTCAGGACCGACATCAACTTCAGTTATCAGATAAAGGACTATCTGGACGGGGTCACCTCGGACGCCTCCCGGTACGGGGCCGACATCACCCAGTCCTACAAGATCCCGGGGACCGAATGTTTTCCCAGGATCGGCTACCGCTATGCGTATGAACAGTCGGGCGACAAGAGTTCGATCTACCGCTACCACGAATTCTTCGTGGGCCTGAATACATCCATCTATTGGGGGATCACGGGCGATGTATCCTTTGCGTACATGCGGACCGAATATCCTGAATTCAGCGTTCCCGTCACCGAGAGAGATGACAAGACCTATACCCTGAGCGTGATCCTGAACCGGTACATCGTGGAACGCCTCCTCCTCACATTCAATTACCTCCACATAAGAAACGACTCGGATTACTACCAGGACCGAAAGGACCTGTATACATTCAGCAAGAACATATTTATCCTGTCCCTGACGTACAGTTTTTGAGACTTGAGAGAGCGCAGCAATGCCTTTAGGCATCACACAGAGTCACAGAGCCCACAAAGAGAAGGACATCCAACTCCATGAGTTGATGGCATCTTTGTGTCTCCGTGTCTCTGTGTGAGAATCCTTTGGTAAGGACACCCTGATGAAAACAAAAATGCGGACACCGGTTCCGAAAATGGCCCTGTGCCGGGGGATTGCCCTGGCCCTGTTCCTCCTTGTCCTCCCCCTGACGGCCCATGCCGCCGACGCGATCGGCAAGGTGACGCGGCTCAGGGGGACGGCGACCCTTGTCAGGCAGGCCGTATCCGGCCCTGTGAAGGTGGCCGTGGGAATGCCCGTTCTTCTGGGTGACCACATCAAAACCGGCCCCGATTCCATGCTCCGCATCGAACTCAAGGACGGCAGCATTCTGACCATGGGGGAAAAGGCCGACCTCAACCTGGATCAGTTTGAATTCGATGCCAAGGAACAGAAGCGGACCGCATCCTTCAAGGTGGACATGGGAAAGGTCCGGGTGTTTGCCAAGGACCTGCTGAAGTTCAAGAAAAAGGATTTTGAGATACGGACCCCGACCGCGGTGGTGGGGGTTCGGGGGACCCTCTTTCTGGTCTGGGTCCAGTCCGACACCATTACCCAGGTGATCTGTTTCGAAAATATGGTTCAGGTCGCCAACGTCCTCACGCCTCAACAATATATCGACCTGACCCAGAATTTCTCCACCGACGTCCTGAAGGGAAATAACCCCTCCATGCCGATCCTGTTGACCGAGGAGCAGTTCAAGCAGCTTCAAATGGAATTCGGCGACACGACCACCACGGAAGCAACCACCACGGAAGCAACGACGACCGAGGCGACGACCACGGAGGCCACCACGACGCAGGCCACCACCACCGAGCCCACAACGACCCAGAAAAGCCTTTTAGGGGCCACGACCACGAGTTCGACGACCAGCACAACCACCACAACAACCACCACGACTACGACAACAACCACGACCACCACGACTACGACCACGACGACGACAACAACCACCACGACTACGACCACGACATCCACAACATCCACGACTTCCACCACGTCAACGTCATCGACCACATCCACAACATCGACGTCATCGACATCCACTACGTCCACTACGTCCACCACGTCCACGTCAACGTCATCGACCACATCCACAACATCGACGTCATCGACATCCACTACGTCCACTACGTCCACCACGTCCACGTCATCGACACCGTCAACATCAACGACATCGACGTCCACAACATCGACATCCACCACGTCGTCAACATCCACAACATCGACGTCCACAACATCGACGTCCACAACATCGACGTCCACAACATCGACGTCCACAACGACCACATTGCCAGGACCGCCGGTTCCGCCCTGACCAGGCCGAGACGCCCGGATTACGAAAGCCAGGGGAGTTCCCTGGACGAATGGAGAGAAAATCTAATAGAAATCTATAATGACATGACGAACAGCACCATGTAACTACCCCACTGCCAAAATGGAATGCCGCCATGACCCCGCTCAAACTGCCCATAGACCTGCAATCCTTTGAGATTATCAGACGTGAGGGGTTTTTGTATGTGGACAAGACCCCCTGGATCCACCGGATGCTGGCGGAGGGCCGTTATTACTTTCTGGCACGGCCACGCCGCTTCGGCAAGACCCTCATGGTCTCCACCCTGCGAAACCTATTTGCCGGAAACAGGGACCTGTTCAAGGAGCTTTGGATCGACACCCACGGCAACTGGTCGTGGGAGACCTTCCCCGTCATCCTGCTGGATTTCAACGCCATCAGCCACGATACGCCGGAGAATTTCAAAGCAGGCCTGACAGACCGGTTAAACCGGATTGCGGACGAATTCGGCCTGAAAACCGAGACAACACTGTTGAAAGAACAGTTTCAGAGTCTGATCCTCTCCCTCTATCGAAAGGCCCGCAGGCCGGTGGTCATCCTCATCGACGAATACGACAAGCCGATCATCGATCATCTCGGAAAAGGCGATGCGGCCCTGGACATCGCCAGGGCCAACCGGGATATCCTCAAATCCTTCCTGGGCACCCTCAAAGGGGCGGATGTGGCGAGTAACACCCGGTTCGTGTTCATCACCGGGGTCTCCAAATTCAGCCGGGTCTCCATCTTTTCGGATCTGAACAATCTGATCGACATTACCATGGACGATCGGTATGCAGCCATGCTGGGCTATACGGAAGAGGAGCTTTCAGAGAATTTTGCCTGGCATTTGCAGCGGCTCCACGAGCGTTTGAATGTGTCCCTTTCGCAAGTAGTTGAGCAGTTGCGAGGCTATTATGACGGCTATCGGTTTTCTGAGGCAGCCATTCAGGTGTACAATCCATTCTCCCTGCTGAGGGCACTCGAACTGGGCCGGATCAAGAACTACTGGTTTGAAAGCGGTACGCCCAGCTTCCTGATCCATCTCCTCAGGCAAAGCCAGTATGATCTCCCTCAAATTGAGGAGATGCAGGTGAGTGAGCAGATCTTCAGCGTGTATGAACTGGAGCGGCTCAGCATTCAGGCGCTGCTGTTTCAGACAGGGTATGTGACCATCAAAGATGTGAAGGACAGGCTGTTCACGCTGGGGTATCCCAATCAGGAAGTCAAGACGAGCTTTGTGGAGTCGCTGCTGTATTCGTTCGCGCCCCCTGAAAAGGCCGATGGGGTTTCCCGGTTCCTTCTTCTGGCAGGATATCTCCAAGCCGAGGACATGCAGGCCTTTTTTGAGACGGTGAACGCCATTTTCGCCTCCATTCACTATACCCTCAAGGGCGCGCCCAACGAGGCCTGGTTCCACACCCTGTTTTACCTGATGGTGGCGGCCTCGGGGGTCGACGCCCAAAACGAAATCCTGACATCCAGGGGCCGCATCGACCTGATCGTGCACTTCCCCAACAAGATCTGGATCATGGAGTTCAAGTGCAGCCAGTCCCCCGAGGCCGGCCTCAAGCAGATCCACGAAAAAGGCTATGCGGACCCGTACAAGGGTCTCGGCAAGAAGCTTCTGCTCCTGGGCGTCGGATTTGACCCGAAACAGCGCCAGGTATCAGGCTGGCAGGTTGAAACCCTGTGAAAGGGCATCCTTGGGAATTGGGTTCCCCCGGTCAGGCGCCGGAAAACCATCTTCTTCTCTTGTTTCACCGGGGTGTCTCCGTGTGAGGCCTTTTTGGTTCCGGGGTTCGAGCTCAACAGCATCCCCCATTCACGCATTCAAGCGCTCTGCCGGAGGAAGATTATGAAATTCCAGATGTTCTACAAAAAGAAAGGCGGCTGGTATATCGGCCATATCCAGGAGTATCCGGTTTATGAAAGCCAGGGTCGTTCCCTCGACGAATTGAGAGAAAATCTAATCGAGGTCTTTAATGACATCAATAACGGGTTGGTCCCTGACGCTGAACCTTTTCAGTTGATGAAAGTCGCCGTTTGAAAAGAATTGCTTAAAAGACTTTCCTAAGCGTATTTTGTATCTTCTCAACAAATCGGGGGAACGGCTTCCCCCCAAATGGTGATGGATTCCAGCCTTTTCTGGAATGACGGGTCGTTGGACTGTGCGTCATTCCTGCGAAGCCTGTCCCAGAACCTGATCCGGGAAGCTGGAATTCGGGGGGCCTGTCCCTGATTATTGAGATGTTACGCAAGAAGATGCTGACTATTTGAAAACGTTTCATCTCCGAGGGCGATAAAGCCTTCGCTTAATTTGTCGCTTTTTTACCGGATAGGAGGAATGACCGTGCGATACCCAAGAAAGCCAACCCCAGTCTTTGTTGCACTCCTGAGCTCCTTTTTGCTCCTGTCTTTTGCATGGATTGAACCGGCATTGCCAGCCTGGACCGGCTCCACCTATTACGTCTCGCCTGACGGCAGTGATGATACAGGCGACGGCACGGAGGGAAATCCCTGGCGGACCATCGGGAAGGCCGTTACAGAAGCCTCTGCCATCAATAACGACATCATCGAGGTGATCAGCGACGAAACGCCCGCAACCGACGACTATGTTGAAAACATTCTGGTCGATAAACCCGTTACAATTCGATCGTACGTTTTGAACACCTATGACCCCAGGGTCAAGGCCAACGATTACGCTGAACATGTTTTTTCCGTCACCAGCGACGGGGTTACCATTCACGCCCTGGAGATTTACGGGGCTGCAACTAGTGGAAAAGCTGGGATATACCTGAATAATGTGAGCGGCTGCACCATTTCACAGAATGCATGTGGTTGGGATTCGACCACTTATTGGAACATGATCGGCATCCTCGTTAATGGCGGCAGCGGAAACCGGATCTGGTATAATAGCTGTTCGTATAACGGGACGGGTGTTTCGATCCAGGGAAGCTCGGAAGGAAATACCATCTCCGGCAATTACTTTGGATACAGCGGCATTGTAGGAGTGGATGTCCTCTCGGGTTCCAACAACGTCATTTCAGGCAACACATTCTATCAGAACGTCTACGGGGTGACCGTCGGAGCGAGCTGCCAGGGGAACGAAGTGGCGGGCAATGATATCGAAAGCGTCGAACAGGGGATCGGGTTCTTTGCCTCCGTAAACCGTTGTTATTTCAATTCATTTGACACTATAGCCGGCAGCAACGTGTCCTCATCTACTGAAGGCAACCTCTTTGAACCCCCCACCAAGCTGGGCTATTGGTACAGCTCTGAACTCCGAAAGGCCCCCCTCGGCAATTACTATAACGATTACGGCGGGACAGACTCGGACGGCGACGGGATCGGGGACGGGGCGTATATCGGCGCAAACTTCAACGATTACTATCCGTTGATCGGCGCGGCAGACCCAGAGATCTATACGCTTGACGCGTGGTTTTTGTCCAATCCCGTGATGTATAAGGGCGACATGTCCAAAATAGGGGCTGCAGTGACCATTGCTCCGGAAAGCAGTCAAGTGTGGGCCGATGACAGTGCCATGGGCGAGGCCCGGGATTTCGGCGCCGGGGTAGCTGCAGAACAGACCACCTGGACGGGCCGGCTCAGCTTTACCGACGCACCCGCCATGAATGATCAGTTTACCGTGGACATCGGCTATGCAGACGACAGCACGGGCGCCAATTTTCAGGCCATGGGCCCCGAGGCTGTGGTGACCGGGGACGGGAATACGAGTCAGTTCACCTTTGCCACAAATGCCCAGTCCTTCACCGTGCCGGCCGACAAGCACCTGGCCGTCCGCATCACCGGAGCTTCGGCCAACAGCGGCCCGTTCGATGCTCGGGTCGGCGGCTCGTGGAGCTATATCTCGGCCCCTGTGGAAGCCTCTTCGGGGGCCACCATATCGGGTACCGTTTTTCGCAGCGATGGCGTGACAACTATCACAGGCGTGGAAATCCGTGTGGCCGCCTGGTCGGGGGACCCCTGCAACGAACCGTCCTACCACGGATATGTGGACATCAATCAGGTAGACGGCACCTACGCCTTCAGCGGTCTCCCAGCCGGAACCTATTTTCTGAAAAGCGACACCTACGAAAACTATCTGGATATGTGGTACAACCTGAACGGAAGCACCCTGAACTGCGCCCAGGCCCAGGCCATTGTGGTTGAAGCGGGCCAAGTTTTGCCCGACATCGATTTTCAACTGGACCAGGAAGCTACTGTCTCGGGTACGGTTTATGACAGTGTAGGTCAACCCATTACCAACACTGAGATCACGGTTATTGCCATCACGGGCGACCCCTGTGGTACACATGACTGGCAGGGATCGGCAGACGTCAACCAGGTGGACGGCACGTACACCATCCACCGACTCCCGGCCGCAACCAACTACCATTTGGAGACCGCAACCCAGGCGGGCTATCTGAATGAATGGTGGGGATCAGGCTCAAGTTCTCCCAACTGCGAAAATGCTGGTGCCTTTGCGCTTGCAGAGGGTGACGAGCCTGCTGGGATGGACTTCCAGTTGGATCGAGAGGCCACCATTTCAGGGACGATCTTCGGGGCCGACGGAACCACCCTGATTACCGGTACAGAGGTCTGTGTGAACGTCTATATGGGTAATCCGTGCGGAGTAAAGGAGTGGATGGCCTCTGCCTGCACGAATCCACCCAGCAGTGCGAGCTATACTGTTCGCAAGCTCGTGGCAGGCGAATATTACCTGGAAACAGGCGGGCAGGAAACCTACCCGAACGAATGGTGGGCAGATCCCAATAGTTCGCCGGATTGCCAGAATGCCATGCTAATCACCGTCGCAGAAGGGAACACCCTCATGGGGAAGAACTTTCAATTGGGTGGTCCCACCATCACTTCCTTTACACCGGCATCCGGAGGTACCGGAACCGTCGTGACCATCACCGGCACGAATTTCACAGGCGCAACGTCTGTCATCTTCGGAGGCACAGCCGCTGCCAGCTTCACTGTCAACTCGGCTACCCAAATCACCGCCACGGTAGGAACTGGCGCCACTGGCAAGGTGAGCGTCACAACCCCAGGCGGAACCACAAATAGCACAGGAGATTTCACATTCATTTCTGCCCCCACCATCACCTCCTTCAGCCCCACGTCCGGCGGCACTGGAACAACCGTAACGATTAACGGAACCAACTTCACTGGCGCAACCGCCGTCAAGTTCGGTGTAACCAACGCATCCGCCTTCACAGTCGACTCCCCAACAAAAATCACGGCTACCGTTGGTAGCGGCTCTACGGGCAAGGTCACGGTTACAAAAGACGGAGACACAGCCACCAGTACAGGGGACTTCACCTATATCCCCGCCCCTACCATTTCCTCTTTTACACCCACCTCCGGCGGTGCAGGGACAATCGTTGTGATTACCGGGACTAACTTCACCGGGACCGAGGTCAAATTTGGAGGAACTGATGCTGCGAGTTTTGAGGTGGATTCATCCACTCAGATTACCGCGGTGGTCGGAAATGGATCAACGGGCAAGGTCACGGTCACAACGGATGGGGGCACAGGCACGAGCGCAGGGGATTTTACCTACAACGGGGTGTATCCATCCGTGTACTGGGTCGATATCCAGAATGGAAGCGACAGCAACAACGGGAGGCAGGAAACGCCCTGGGGAACCATACATAACGGCATCCTCCAAATCAACGGCGGGAGCCCCGGGACCGCCTCCTCTCAGTATACCCTGATCGTCAAAATAGGAGGCGGGACCCATTATAGTACGGGAACCGGGGAGCCGGATAGTGAACTGGTTGTCTCTCAGGACTATGTGCGCATCATCGGCGAGACCGGGAGCGGTCCGGTTATTGATGGAACCGGCGCCGAGAACTGGACCACGGGTCTGACCATCGAGGGCTCCCATGTCAGAGTGGACAATCTGTATATCACCAACTTTTCCGCTAATGGCGGAATGGGGATCGAGTTTAATTCCGGTTCAGATAATATTGTTGAAAACTGCAAGCTCTACGGGAACGACGAAGGGGTGAATTTCGGTTCAGGCACCAGCGACAACACTCTCCAAGACTGTGAGATCTCCAAAAACAATAGGGGCGTTGTGTGCTACAGCAGCAACAAGATTATACGGAACACGATACATGGCAACCAAAATGACGGGGTCTTCGTAGAGAATGCCAGCCCGGAGATACGCCGAAACGCCATTTACGACAACACCTTCGGCATTTGCGTCAACGGCAAGGAGACCGGCACGGCTTCTCCCCTCATCGTGAACAACCTGATCTATGAACACACGGCTGACAAGGTCGACTTCGGCATCCACCTTGGGGGCAGCGATACATCCGCCATAAATCCAAAAATATACCATAATACCATGGATGGCGGTACCTATGAGGGGGTTCTCATCGAGGCATATGACAGCAGCGCCATCAATCCTGAAATCAAGTACAATATCATCACCAATTTCGAGCAGTACGGCATAGAAAACAGCGGCGGGAATCCGGTTATCGACTACAACGATGTATGGAACAACGCGGGCGCTAATTACAAAGACTGCACCCACCTGGGCCATGACATCTCCGAGGATCCACAGTATGGGAGCTATCAACTCAAGAGCACGTCCCCATGCATCGACAAGATTCCAAAAAGCATTCCCCCCGGCCCGCCGGCCGACGATCCGGTGGTCATAGACTATGAGGGCTTCAAACGGCCCAAGGGGGATGGGTATGACATGGGGGCCTATGAGTATGTGGTGGCGACGGCCACCTTTAATTACACCCTTCCCGGCGGGACCGGGGCCGCGACGGACTATCGGATCTTCACCGTGCCCCTGGATCTGGGAAAGGGGTCGAACATGCTGGGCCAAATGGAGGCGGTCCTGGGGACATATGTGGCCGGTGGAAAAGGCCGATGGCGGAGTTTCGCCTACCTGGGCACAAACTATCTTGAGATGAATTCCTCGGGGTTTGCCAATCTCGACATTAAGCCGGGCAGGGGCTACTGGATCATCACCCTGGATGCGGACGTGATCCCCTTTCAGGGAAGGCCCGCTCCCGACGGGATTGACCACAGGATCGTGCTAACGCCCGGCTGGCACCTGATCGGACTACCCTGGATCAGCACCGAGATCAACCTGGGGAACATCTATGTGAGAGACTGGATGAATAAATATCCCATTACCAGCACCGATAATAATCTGACCCAGAGGTTTGTATGGGATTATGCGGGGGCCTCAGGATATGCCCAACGCAACTCGGCCACCTACGCCCTCCAGTGCGGGAAAGGCTACTGGATCAAGGTCCTTGCGGATCACTTTGTCACCCTGATTATCCCGTCTGAAAACCAGGCCCCGGAAAGCCTCGGCCACACGGCCCCCGAAAACCTCTCTTCGCCTTCCGGCGATGGCGAAGAGCCCCCGCCGCCTCCGGGCGCGGAGCCCATCCCCGGCGTCACGTTCAACAGCCCGGCCGGGTCCATGACGGTCGTGTCCGGGACCCCGGTATCGGTGGCCGTGACCCTCGACGCAGGGGCCTGGGCCGGTCGCGATGCCGACTGGTGGGTGGCGGCCCACACGCCCTTTGCGGCACCGTACGACTGGTACTCCTATGTGCACCCCCAGGGATGGCGGCCCGGGATCCACAGGTGCGTCAAGACCCCGCTGTTTGACATTG
>Ga0209164_1000448_pt1 | contig 98907 bp, 70 predicted proteins | sample MTBNYHSulfiMetaG_FD_187458 | JGI IMG/M metagenome (GOLD analysis project Ga0209164, IMG submission 187458) | Enrichment culture microbial communities from rom New York Harbor, USA that are MTBE-degrading - MTBE-NYH (New York Harbor Sulfidogenic)... | ecosystem: Environmental > Aquatic > Marine >...
CATGTTACTGTTGAATCGATTTTTTGACGTGTTCGGTATTTACCCATACTCTATCAAAAATCAAAATTATGTCAAAGAACTTATATATTACGGCACTATTGCCGCCTAAAAGTTTAACGAACTATTGTAAATATTAACAGATTATAAAAATTAAATGAGAATTAAACCATGAAAAAGCTATTTGTATTCTTAACCGTAATCGGATTGCTTTCCTCAGTAGCATCTTTTGTTGCTCATGCACAGGACGCGACTGCAGATAATGCAACAGAAGTGAAGGAAGCGGTAAGCCAGGCAGTTGAAACTCCTTCAGCACCTGAAACACCTGCTACAGATCCTGCCAAAGAGGGTGGATTATCTGTATTACATAAAAGTTTAAAACAGAAATTCATTGAAGGTGGAGCATCATTTATGGGTGCTGTTTTATTAACATTAATCTTTGGATTGGCGCTTGCCTTTGAAAGGATCATTTACTTAAACCTTTCAACCACCAATACTGAGAAACTTCTTCAACAGGTTGAAGATGCACTTGAATCTGGAGGGGTGGAATCAGCAAAAGAGATTTGTAGAAATACAAGAGGTCCTGTCGCCAGCATCTTTTACCAGGGGCTTGACAGAATTGACCAGGGTATTGATGTTGTGGAGAAATCAGTTATATCATATGGCAGTGTCCAAATGGGACTTCTTGAAAAAGGATTATCATGGATACAACTTTTTATTGCCATAGCACCTATGCTTGGATTCCTTGGTACGGTTATAGGTATGATTGATGCTTTCGATAAAATCCAGATAGCAGGCGACGTTTCTCCAACACTTGTTGCCGGAGGTATCAAAATTGCTCTTATCACCACTGTAGGTGGTCTTATAGTGGCAATTATACTGCAATTGTTCTACAATTATCTTGTTTCACGCGTTGACAGTATAGTTAATAAAATGGAAGATGCTTCCATTTCTCTTATAGATATCCTGGTTAAACAAAATCTTAAAAAATAAAATTATGTCTGTTTTCTCTAAAATAGCATCTGTTTTACTTTATATCGTGTTCGGAATATCTATTGTTGTGATGGGTTTCTTTTATTTTGGGGAGCAACTGGTAAATGAGACTGCCTATAATGCAAAGAAAGCAAAAATAGAAACACCTGAAGAACCCGTTTTCGGGAATGTTAAGACGACCGTAGTAAATCAAGATACTACCGCCATTGACAGCTTAACCACAGCACTTGAAGATTCAACTGCAGTTGACAGTGCAGCACAGGTTATTCAACCATCAGCTGTAACTCCGCCAGCATCAACAGATGCAAAACCGGTTAAATTCTCATTTTTTGAGAAACTTGTATATTTCAGAACCGATATTGCATTAAGCTGGGCATACATCCTGATCGTGATAACCCTTATTGTTGCTGTAGTTTTTCCCATTGTTTTCATGTTCTCAAATGTGCAAAACATGATAAAGACTCTGGGAGTCCTTGTGGCAGCAGCAGTTTTAATAGGAATAGCCTATATGCTTTCATCAGGTACACCGATATATATTCCCGGATATGAAGGAACAGATAATTCAAATCCATCTGTACTTAAGTTTATTGATACAGGAATATTCATGACTTATTTTATTATCGGATTAGCCCTGTTGACAATATTATATTCGGAAATCGTAAATTTATTTAAATAATATTGAAGAGGCAGATTAAGTTTTAGTACTTGATTTACCCCTTAAAAAATATAAACCATGGCAAAAAGAGATATTCCGGAAATAAATGCCGGCTCAATGGCTGACATCGCTTTTCTTCTCCTGATATTCTTTCTTGTGGCCACCACTATGGATGTTGACACGGGAATTACTCGCCTTCTTCCCCCAATGCCTGAACAAGAGGAAGAAAAAGAACAAGTGGATGTTAAGGAAAGAAATGTGCTGGTTGTTTTGATCAATAAAGATGATCAACTCATGGTTGAAGGTCAGATCATGGATCTGGCAAGTCTTAAAGAAACCACAATCGAGTTCTTCAGCAACCCGAATGATGAAACCCATCTTCCTGAAAAAGAAATGGAAACTATCGAATTCCCTCCGGGACAAACAGCGAGGTTTTCGGATGGCATGGCGCAAATTAGAGTTTCAAAAGGTGTTGTTTCCCTACAGAACGACAGATCCACAACATATGGCAAATATCTTCAGGTTCAGAATGAACTGGTTGCCGCTATTAATGAACTTCGAAACCAGTTTGCCATTCAGAATTTCGGCAGAAAGTATGATGATCTGAATCCCTTGAATAAAATTGATGAAGGAATTATAAACGGCATCAATAAGGTTTATAAAATGAACATATCTGAAGCTGAACCTAAAAATATAGGAGGAGTACGATAATGCCCAAGTTTATTAAGAAAAAAGAAGCAGGAATTAAGGCTATTAATACTGCTTCATTACCTGACATAGTATTCATGTTACTTTTCTTTTTCATGGTGGTAACAGTTTTAAGAGAAACTGAAGTGCAGGTTTCCGTGGCTTTACCCAGTGCTTCCCAGGTTAAAAAACTTGAGAAAAAATCTTTGGTCAGCTATGTTTATATTGGCAGACCCATCAGACAATTACAGGCCTTATATGGTATTGAACCTATTATTCAATTAAATGACAAATTGATAAGTGAGGAAGGCATTCCGTCTGAGTCTATTAAAGATTTTATTCTTTTTGAAAGGGAAAAACTTGATGAAGCTGATAAGAATAAAATGACAGTTTCTCTCAGGATAGACCAGAATATTCCTATGGGTAAAGTAACCGATGTAAAACAAGCTCTCAGGATGGCCAATGCATTGAAGATCAATTATTCCGCAAAAAAGATCTACGAAAAACTGAATCGTTAACTACAATTAAGATTTTCAGTTAATTACTATTCTTCCTGAGATATTTTATACATATCTTCTTACTGGCGGCAAAGGCTTATTTTAATATGGCACTTTACTTCCGGAAGATCTTTTATCTCCTGTTTTATCCGTATTCATTGACTCAATTTTTTCCAGACGTCCTGTCCCTACGCTAAAAATAATGCCCCAGAAAGAGGTAAAGAGGGTAATAAGATAAAACACAAGACTCAGTGTTATGCTTGTGTTACCGTTAAGATGTAAAATTCCTGAACCAAATAAAAATGTTATTTCCCTTGATCCTGCCCCCCCAATTGTTATTGGTAACATAGCCACGATTGAGGAAATCAGAAAAAGAAACAAATATTCAACAGTGTTCTGATCCTCCCCGGTCGCTTTTAAAATACAGAAAGCACAGGAAAGTTGAACTATTTGTACAATCAATGATAATAAGCTTACAGAAAAAAAGACCTTTTTCAGATAAGGAAAGAACAACGCAAAAAACAGGAAAAATAAAATACCGGTCAAAGGTATTCCCAGCCATACTAAAGATTTGTTAAGAAAGGGGAAAGTAAAATTTATAAAACCTGCCAGGAACATTGCAAGACATGATAAAGCAAAAACTCCGGTCAGCCGGTCGTTTAAAACTGCCCAGAAGATCTTCCCCGCCTTTACCTTATAAAGTTTATTAAGCAAATAGATCTTATAACCATCTCCTCCTATTCCTCCGGGAAGAAAAAGATTGTAAAACATACCAAGCAGGTAAAGCTTCAGATTGTATATCTCTGTGAGTATAATCCCTGTTGCATTAAAAAAAAGATTCAGGCGGAAAGCTGCTATTATTTTCGAAATGATAAACAACACCAGGGCAGCGAACAATAATAAGAAGTTGGAGTTTCCTGTAATCAGCAATACCTGTTTAAGTTCGATTTTTGAGAAAACATAACCAAGGGCAGCTAATGAAAGAAAAATCTTCAGGAGGGTACTGGCTGTTTTACTGAATTTCAGCTGCGACATGGATTATATTTTTTATTTTATAGGGGGTTTTATTTTGTGATTCATAATATGTTCGCATCAGAATATCAGCAAACAACCCAATGGTTATTAGCTGAAAGCCTGTGATAACCAATAGCACTCCAAGGATAAGCAAAGGCTTTCCCCAGATATCATTCCCCATGATTTTTAAGACCAGAAGATATAAATTTATCAGTACACCGATCAATAAGATCAATATTCCCCATGTTCCAAAAAGGTGCATTGGTTTTTGAAGATATTTTTTAATAAAGATCATAAGAAATAAGTCAGCAAGAACCTTAAATGCCCGGTTTATTCCATATTTTGATTTTCCAAATTGTCGTGGTAAATGATTCACTTCCACCTGTGTGATCCTGGCGCCTTCCAGACTTGCGAGGACAGGGATAAAACGGTGTAATTCACCATACAGGTTCAGGTCCTTGGCCAGGTCGCTTTTAAAAAGTTTCAGGGTACAGCCATAATCCCGGATCTTTACTTTTGTAGTTTTTCTTATAATTGAATTTGCGATAAGACTGGGAATTTTTCTCAGGATCATTCCATCTTTACGATTTTTCCTGAAACCGGCTACCATATCCCATTCTTCTTTTTCAGCTTTTTCAAGCATTCCGGGAATATCTGCCGGGTCGTTTTGCAGGTCGCCGTCAAGCAGGACAATATATTCACCTGTGGCATGTTGAATTCCAGCTGCAAGAGCAGAACTCTGGCCATAATTTTTTCTCAATTTTATTAAAGTAACATGGGGATTTCCTGAAGTCAATATTTCCTTAACCGTATTATCTGTTGATCCGTCATCCACATAGATTATCTCGTAAGCTGTTTCTTTAAGTGCTGCGGAGATTTTCCCAATAAGAGGTTTAATATTTTCTTCCTCATTATAAACGCATACAACTACGGAAATTTTTATCATGGGATAAATCTGTCTTTAATATTTAATTAAGTTGTATTAATCAGACGCGTAAAGATAGTAATAAAGGGAACTAAATGATTTAAAGATATAAATAATGTGAAGGCATAAGCCAACTCTGAAAAGATATCTTTTCAATATTAAAAGAAAGAATTTCTACAGATTACTCAGATTATCAATTAATTAATACAAATTAATTTGTGAATCTGTGGCGATATTTGAAATAATATGACTTTTAGGAGTGGACTCAATCAAGAGTGTTTAAAATATCCTTGAAATGCCCGATATTTTTGATTCTTATCACATTAGCAGGAAGTTTCTTTTCCTTTGTATCCTCTTCATACATGGAAAATAAGATTTTTTTGTTTGCAAATGTTGAGGATAAGTTCTGCAGGTATTCGTAAACATCGAAACCGGCTATTTTCATGATGAATGTAGTCAAAAGGATATCACTTTCTTTTATTTCCATGATATCGGTAATATCATTGAACGGGACTGATTGGCCAAGGTAGATTACTTTATGGCCGTGTTTTTTAATTATATAATGATAAAATAAAAGACCGATTTCATGCATTTCCCCTTCCGGGAGGAATAGCAAAAAAGATTTTGCATCAGGTTTTTCAGATTCAACGATCCCATCGATAGCTAAGATCATTTTTTGCCTGATGAGGTTAGTGATAAAATGTTCCTGGGCAGGATTGATTGCACCTGTTTGCCAGAGAATCCCTATTTTCCCTAAGAATGGATATACTGTATGCATGATTGTTTCCTCGAATCCGACCTGCAGGATAAGATTGTTCAGTATTTTATCGAATCGTTTCTCGTCAAGTCCAACAGTGGAGATAACCAGGTTATCAACCTGTGTTTTTGTATCAAACTGCTTATTTGTTATATCAGTAACCTTCTTATAGATCTCCTCATTTGTAAGTTTAGCGATACGGGATATTTTATATCCATTCCGGTTAAGTAAGGCTATATTCAGAATTTTCTTCAGATCTTCATCTGAATAGAAGCGGATCTTTGTCTGAGTCCGGCGTGGTTTCAGGAAATCGTATCTTTTTTCCCATATTCTCAGAGTATGAGCTTTGATGCCGGATAACCTCTCCATATCTTTTATTGAATACCTTGCCATATTTTTGTTGAAGATTTATTGTAAAATAATAGGTTAAAACAATAACAGAAGGAAAATGTTCATTTAAATGTTCAAATAAAGAAGATCAAAACTAACTATTTAAAGTTTTATCTTTTTTTTAAGAATATCCGACATTTTTTTCCTGTTAGGGGAAAATAATTTAGCCCACTCTGAAAAATCTATATTAAGATTTTCAATGTTTATCCCCCCAGCCCCCTAAAGGGGGAGCCACTAAAAATCAGCAACTTGTAAAAAATCAGCCCACAGGCAGGCAGGGGAAAATGACTTTTAAGAGTAAACTCAAAACTTATAAAATTACAATATGATGAGTTGCTCTATTTCAAATGATCAGTTTTTCTGATCAGAAGAAATAATGGGGTAAAGTTAAAGTATTTTTTTATTGGGTTTAATCATAATGTTTTAAAAACATATATGAATATTTTTTTAACATAATTTAATAGTCTGATTCACCGGCGGAAGGTTTTTTCCAGATCATCATTACTCCATCCCGGAAAGGTAAAAGCAGGTTTTCCACTTCAGGATCATCCTGAACCATCTGGTTGAAATGGAGTATCCCCCTTGTTGATTTATCGGTATTTGCTTTGTTTTCAATCACTTTACCATCCCATAATACATTATCAGCAATTAAATACCCGTTTTCTTTAAGGAGTTTCTTTATCATAGGGTAGAGAACCGGGTATTGTTCTTTGTCGCTGTCAAGATATACCAGGTTGAATGTATCCTGCAGGCCGGGAATAATTACCTCGGCATCCCCGTTAATAAGTTCTATTTTATCTGATAATCCTGCTTTCTCAAAGAAATGGAGACTGATTTCCTTTAGTTCATCGTTTTTTTCAATAGTTACCAGTTTACCCCCGGGTTTCAAGCCCCTTGCCAGGCAGATAGCTGAATATCCTGTATAGGTTCCTATTTCAAGGATTTTTTCCGGTCGTATCATCCGACTGATCATTTCGAGAAATTTCCCCTGCACAGGTCCTGCTGTCATTCTGGGATTTACCGCATTAAGGTATGTATAGCGATAAAGTTCTTCGAGGATTTCATCCTGGGGAGTAGAGTGATCCTCAATATACTCTCCAAAAATATTTTCAGGGTCAAACAGTTCCATCAGGTGTAACTTAATACAGATAATTGTTCGGGTAAAAATACTTCATTTGTAATAGAGAGAATGTCGGATACGGTAATTGCATCAATTTTCTTTCGGATCTCATTAAGATCATCAAATTTATTGAACAGAAGAATGCTTTTACCCATAGAAAGCATAAGATGTTCCCTGCTTTCGGAGTTTATTGCCAGGTGTCCGAGGACTTGTTTTTTTGCTTTACTGAGCTGAAGGGTTCCAAGGCTGTTTTTTCTCATTTTCCCCAGTTCTTTATATACGAGCGACAGGCTTTTCCCGTACTTATCCTTATCACATCCGAAGTAAACAATGAAAATCCCGGTATCGGAATAGGGGATATAGTGTGATTCTACATTATATGAGAATCCATTTCTTTCACGGAGGCTCATATTCAGGCGGCTGTTCATACCCGGGCCGCCAAGGATATTATTTACCAGGTGGAGACCTGTTCTGCGGTTGTCGTGATAATTAAAGCCAAGGTTCCCTATGATACAATGTACATGGTGGGTTCTTTTATTGACTGTCTTTTTTTCAGGCAGGTAATTGTCAGGTGATTTCCTGATCCTTGTTCTTGATTTTACAGGAAGAGAGCCGAAATACCTTTGTACAATTTTAATTAATTTATCAAATTTTATATCCCCGACAGAACAGATAACCATCTCAGAAGTAGCATAGTTACACTGGATAAAATTGAGAATATCATGTCGAGAAATACGTTTAAGACTTTTTTTATTTCCCAGGATACTTCTTCCCAGGGGATTTCCCCTGAACGCCAGTTCTTCAAACTCATCAAAAATAAGGTCAGAGGGAGTATCATTGTATGACATGATCTCGTCGATAATCACATTTTTTTCTCTATGTATTTCCTTTTCAGGGAATACGGGGTTGAAGCAAATATCATGTATCAGTTCGACAGCTCTTTCATAATCATGTTTAATGAAAGCGGAGTATATGCAGGTTTCTTCCCTGTTGGTATAGGCGTTTATTTCTCCACCCACGTCATCGAGCCTGGACAGGATATGCCATGCTTTTCGTTTTTTTGTACCTTTAAAGATGAGGTGTTCAATAAAATGGGCCATGCCGTGTTCATTATCCAGTTCATCCCTGGAGCCTGTCTGAATAATAATTCCCAGGTGTGCGACGAGTGATTTGTCGGATTTATGAACGAGCCTGATACCGTTACTGAAAGTATGAAGGGAGTATTCCATGGTTGAAAATTACACAAAGGTAGTTTAAAAAAGGAAGCGCGGAGGCGCAAAGGCGCAATTATAAGTCTAATTATTAAGATAATATTGCGTCTTTGCGTCTCTGCGCTTTTTTTTAAGTTTTTATTTTGGAGAAAGTATTTTTTGTCTAAATTTGCACCACTTTAAATGATGGTACCATAGCTCAGATGGTAGAGCACAGGACTGAAAATCCTGGTGTCCCTGGTTCGATTCCAGGTGGTACCACGGAGATAAATAGAAGACCCTTGCAGATCAATGATTTGCGGGGGTTTTTTGTTTTTGGAGGTGACGGAGGTAGGTGCTGGATTTGGGGAGATGCTGAAAATCAAGAAAATACTATAATTAAGAGGTGAAAGATATTATAAAAAAGCTCTCTTGCGAGAGCCGGATCCAACGATTTCTCACGTTAGAGGGGTAGAACTTTGTAAAGATAATAATTCAATTAATAAAATCGACCTTTGATTATACTATTTCAAAAATAGTGAGTTATTGAAATTATTTAATTTTGTCTTGTTTAATTTGCTTTACAAGCTGTTGAGGTATAGGTAAATTTAATTGTTGAAATTGTCTGCCCCATGAAACACCGTGACATGATTCGTATAATTTTACAAATGGAGTAATATTAAAAAATCCATTTATTAATATATAAGCTTCCCAAAGTAAATCTCTTAATGGTGCTTCTGCAACTTGAACATTCAGTTTTAATGATTTTAATTTATCATAGACTAATGGTCTGGAATGCAATAAATGTTTATCGTAGTTTGAGAAGTAGTTAACAGCTTTTTTTATTGTGTTTTGATTTATTCCATTCTTAAACATGTATTGCTTTAACCAGGTGCCTACCAGTTCTTTAGATAACTTCTCTGAATCGTCACAAAGTTCTAATAAATCAAGGGAATATTTTTCAATTAAGGGAATATAAGCTGGTAAGGCTTCAGGCCCCTCATCAATTATAATTTTTTTCACCTTTTCAAATCCTCTTTTAATTGATCTGGCAGGAATTCCATTTATCTGGGGATCAATAGGTCCTAAAGTTGCACTTGGGTGTAGAATTATGTTATCACCTGAAAGTGCTAACATTGTTGCGGCAGAATAAGCAGAGTGGGGAATTAGAAAATTCACTTCTTTGAATCTATTCCTTAGAATGTAAACAATTCTTTCCGTTGCATCTGGTCTTCCGCCTGGACTATGAATCAACACATCGATAGAGTCAGATCCATTAATATGATTTACAAGGTCGGTAAATCCATCTACATCATTGATATCAATAAGAACTGGAGCACCCTGACCAGATCCATCAACAAACTTTGATGCATATATTATAAGTGGTTTTTTTCGAACAATTTCAATGTCATTATAGCAAGCTTTCCTTAGTTGAAATAATTCCTGCCCGGAAAGTTGTTTATTTGAGCCTAAAAAATTGTTCCAGTCCTGACTTGTTTTAAAAGTTTGTCGTTGAGCCAATTGCATGCGGGGAAACTTTAAGATCAATAGTTGATTGCGAGGTTTCTTTATATTCCTTCATACGACCTAATGCTTTGTCAGTTCTGCTAATTAATTCCGAAACTTTTTTATAATAATCGATACTTTTAAACAAAGTCTCATTATGGGGCAAATCTTTATCAAGTAAAGTTTTAATTATATCTGAATCTTTCTTCATAATCATATTTTCAGGTTAACATTCAAAGTTACAAAATGTTTTATTTAATCCAAAAATGTCACGATGACTCTCTATTAAAAATCAATTTTCAATTCATAATTTTAAACCAAAGGTTCTCCGCATTTGGCACAATATAAGCGGGCGTTGTCTATTATAATCTTAATGTAAACCCGGAAGGTATCATTACCACACTTTTTATAAAACTGCTTTTCTTTAACAGACTCATTCTTCTCGTTTGGGGTTTTCCTTTTCATGGATATATTTTTTGGTTGTTATCTAAAATTTCTATTACACTGGTAATCGATATATTTATGAGAACAATTATGAGGTAAATATACTCAAGAATTTACAAGTCATGAATTTTTCAGCCCGCCTTCATTTTATTTCGGATTCTTTATTTTCCCATTATCATATAGTTCATGCCACGAAGCATTAAAACCATTAATCAGATTAAGTTTTTTTGTCCATGAATAGCCTTTGATTTGTTTCTCACGTGCAATGGCTAATTCAATATCTTCGAAAATTTCATAGTAAACCAGCTTGTTTACATTGTACTTCACAGTAAAACCGGCAATTTTCCCTTTCTTGTGTTCATGTACTCTGCGGCTAAGGTCGTTGGTTACGCCGGTATATAGTACGGTATTGTTTTTAGTGGTGAGGATGTAGACATAGTAGAGGTGGATTTTTTGCATAACTCTGATGTTGAATTAGAAATGAGTTTTTGCTGTTTCAGGTGAGATCCCTCGCTATCGCTCGGGATGACAGTCTTTGTTTCGGTAAGGGAGGTGGTGGTTGGGTGGGCGCAGCCCACCCAACCACCACCTCCACCTAACCACTATATGCACCTGTCATTCCGAGCCTAAGCGAGGAACCGAGCTTTAGCGAGTTCGCCGAAGGCAATCTCCTCTTTTTAATAGAAACTGCGAACAATAATTTCACAACATACTATTTCTCTAAAGTCAAAATCCAATTAACCTCAGCATTTATTGCATCTTCACGGCTTCTACTTGCGCTTCGAAACAGAACATAAATAATCACCAGCACTAAAAACACCAGTAAGCATTTACAGAAAGTGACTTGTTGTAACGAGGAATCATATAAAAAACACCAACCTGAAATTATACCTAAAATGATAGCTGCCAAATTATTTAAATGCAACCAGTAGAAACTCCAGCAGCGTTGAGAATATTTGAGAAGCTGTTGTGGCATTTTCTTTCCGCGGATTAACAATTGATATAAATCAAAAATATTTCTATAATCGCTCTTACTCAAAGTTATACTCTTGTTAACTGCTTTTTTTATATTACATATTTCTTTATATTTATAACCTGCAGGTTTAAATCTTTCTAATAATATTAAAAGAAGGATATGAATGTAATTGTACTTATTGATATCATCTGGAAAATAAATTTTATACCCCAACAGATTATGTAAAAAGTAATATGTAAGAGTAGCGATTAGCATTCCCACAACCGGACTTGCGAAGAACACTGAGATTATAGAAAATATTCCAGAGCCATTATTACTGCAATATAAAAGATTGCGAATCAGCTCAGTACCACCAATAACATAAATAGTGAAAAGAAAAGTAAGTAAAAAAGTCCATCCGGGAATTGAGTACCTGAGGTATCTTATTGAGTCCATAGTTTTAGTAGTTATGGTTTATGTTATTTCAGGTGAGATCCCTCGCTATCGCTCGGGATGACAGTCTTTGTTTCGGTAAGGGAGGTGGTGGTTGGGTGGGCGCAGCCCACCCAACCACCACCTCCACCTAACCACTATATGCACCTGTCATTCCGAGCGATAGCGAGGAATCTCCTCTTAATTACATTAATGCTAATAAAAGATCATTTAACTGCCTCTTCTACAATTTTTATTTCTTCTTCGGTTAACCCAAAAAGATGATAAACCATTTGATCAATTTGCATCTCAAAATTGAATGTATCAGATAATGGGTCTTGCTTTTTATAATGCATAATTTTTTCTGCTAGTTCTATAAAAAACTGCTGTTGAACAATACTTATTTTAGGAATTAACAAATCTCTTAATTCTGATAAAGTAGTTTGTCTAAAATCATCTTTTGTTGCAATAGATGAAAGATTTATATATAGATAAGAAATAAGCTTACTTGCAAGAATCGATAAAATATATTTTGCCGAAAAATCTTTATCCATAGGGATGAAAGGATTAATATCTTTTTTAAAGACCAGTTTTTCTTCAGTATATCCGACAGACAATCGATTTTGTCTATTAATAATTCTTCTTATAAGGATTTTTGGATTAGCCTCATAAAACTGTTTTAAAGTTTGGTGATCACTTAATGAAGTAAGAAAGGTTTTCTCTTTAATTAATTGGTAATTATAAACATTCCCTTTGGATAGGAATGGATAAGAGTTGTTATCACATAATTCTGATTTAATAAATCTACCTCCAGATAATCCTTGTGTAGAGATTGTTATTTCCCCAAGTTTTTTAAAGCCATCTAAATCTAATCGTTTTATTATCCTATTAGCAATAGGATTTAGTATAATTTTATATTTATCAGGAAGTATTAATTCATTTTGTATTATAGAGTATGTAAAGTTATTGAGGTTAATATTTTTAGCTTTTTTATCGAAACAATATATTTTATAATTATTTGTACTTCCATTTATTAAACTATAAATTGCAGTCTCTACATATGCATCTTCAAATATATTAAAGGGGAGATTGATAATTTCGTTTATTCCTTTTTTTTCAAATAACCATTTTCTAAGTATTGAATAATTTTCCCCAGTTTGCCAAGTAATGGGCGCAATATAAGTCAATAGACCCAAAGGTTTTAATTTTGTAATTCCTTCAATAAAAAACATTACGGAACTATCATATTTTCTTTCAAGTTTGTTGAATTTATTACTAAAAAAGATTCTTTCACTTAAATTATAACTTTCCAAAGGAATATACGGTGGATTCCCAATCACCACATCAAACCCCACGAACTCCCCGTCATCATTCAGTACTTCCGGAAATTCAAACCTCCATTCAAAAGCATGCTCGTAAATTTTATTATTCTTAATTTCTTCCAGCTCGTTTTCAATCTTTGTGATCTCATCGGTGATCTTCTTTACTTTTTTGTTCCATTCGTCTTTTTCTTTTTGTGAAAGAGCAAACAGACTGGTCTGGGAGGTGAGGGTTGTCAGTTCTCCTTTAAGCTTGTTCAGTCTGATAAAACGCTTGTCGCTTAAAGCCACTTCACTCTCAAAATCATTCTTTATCTGTTCTATCAGCTTCCGCATAGAGGCTTTCTCTTCCTTGTTTTCTGCGTTCCGGTATGTCATTACAGCGGCACGATAGCTGTCAATGCTCCACTTGCTTCTCTGAAGAGCTTTTTTAATATCAGCATCCAGAGGATAACGGCTTATAAGCGAATTACCGCATTTGATGTTGATATCAATATTGGGAAGTGTTTCCAGTTCCGTAAATCCGGATTCAGGCTTGTAATACGCATTTTTCAGCAATTCAATCCAGAGTCTCAGCCGGCATATTTTTACCGAATTCGGATTGATGTCCACGCCAAATAAGCAGTTTTCTATGATAGTCTGCTTCTCATGAAAGAGAGTTTCCTGTATTCTCTGGCTTTCCGGATTCTTAGGATGATATTCAAAGAATTCTCCGTCTTCATCTGTGATCACAAGCTCATCATTGATCACTTCCACATGATAATCCCTTAAAACTTTTCCTTTTTTATCTGCAAGTATCTTTAGTTCTGATTTAATAGCTATGATCTCATTAAGAGCAGAAACAAGGAAATGACCTGATCCCACAGCAGGATCACAAATCTTTAAACTATTTATAAGCGAATTAGCTACTGCTTTATCTTCAATATAATTATAAACTTCTTCAATATTATCACATTTCAAGCCTTTTGCTTCATTGAATTTTTGTACCACCGCTCTCCGTATCGTCTCTCTGCACATATACATGGTAATGAATCCCGGCGTAAAGAAAGAACCATCCTTATATCCATTGATCTTTTCAAAAATGAGTCCGAGCACTGAAGCATTGATAAGGGTTTTATTCTCTTCCGAGATTTCTTCTTTTCCTTCGCTTGAAAAATCATACGCATCCAGGAATTTCAGCAGATAATACAATGTGTTTTCTTCTCCTTTTACCTTACTACCCAGATTATCCTTTAATACTGTACTGCTGAGTACCGGAAGTTTACCGTTATCATCCAGATTGCTTATTCTGACGGTTTTATGCTCCAGATCACTGGGCTCAAACAAAGAGCTGTTCAGGTAAGGAATATTCCCAAATACCTGCCTGATCCTTTCATTGCGTTCTTTTTCCTCTACTGCCAGCACATGAAAGAAAAGTTTGTTTAATATGTCGAAATCAGCAATTAAAGAGGGATTAAGAAATTTATATTTTTCATCTCCTTTATGATACCGTATTAATTGTCCTTCCAGTAATTTCAGGAACAATATCCGGTTAATCCATGTAATGCATAATTCCAGTGCAACGGAGAATAATTGTTCTTCTTTGTTTGAGCCGTATTCGGAAGGTTTAGAAAGCTGATTCAGACTGTCTTCATGTTTCAGTATGTTGATAGTGTTTTCAAGCAATGAATCCGGATTCCTGGTTTTTTCAGCTTTTCTTCCAATAAGCTTCTTCCCTCCTTCCTTTGTTTCTTCCAGTCCTATGATATGCAGTAATTCGTTATAGAATCTTCTGTCCAGCGTATTACTGTCATTGGAGAAAGGAAGTTTCAGCAGATGTTCCGGCGAAAAGATTTTATACAGGCCGATGAGTTTGGCATCGTCCTTTTTATCTGTGTTACTGATGATATTCCTGAATTCCGACAGATCAAACCATGTAAACTGTATCGCTTTATCCAGGTTTTCTATGAATGGTTTTGCTATTTCATTGTAGAAAAAGTCAGTTTTGGTTCCTGATAAGGCATGTTCTTCAAACTGTTCAAAGTCCTTTACCAATTTTTTACTGGAAGCGAATAGTTTTTCAAATTCCTGAGCATTGAAAATAAACCATTCATTCAGGTCTGTTACAATAAGATGTTTAAGTTCCAGGTTTTTACCTGTGATTCTTTCCCTCAGATAGTAAAGGAGAAGTTCATGAACTGCTTTTGCATTCAGATTTTCTCCGGAAGGCATTTCAGCTTTATTGCCAGGTCTTTTGGTTTCAATAATAACTCCGACGGAGCTTTGACTGTTTTTTCCGTTATGAATGACCAGGTCTGTCCGGCCTTTTGTGTTGATATAATGATCCGGTTCGTAATAAGTATTTCTGAGAAATCCAGCAATGATGTTTTTGTGATGTTCTTCTGATTCAGAAATGTTAATATGGTTGTAGAGCTCTGATATGTTGGATTTAAAGAGTTCAATATGGGAACGGACAGGCTTTACTTTTAAGTAAGCTTTATTAAGGGATTTTCTTATGGGGAGAGGTTCCGGAATCATTTACAGGATTTGTTTTGGAAGCACAAGTTATTAAAAATATCATTAGATTGAGGATAAGAAGAGAGATATATGAACTTTCATCCTGCTGGCACCAATTTCACCTAAATATCCAATTATCAAAAACTGAAGATATTGGGAAGATTAAATAGTTCAATGCGACTTTATGATCTTAATCATCATTAGTGTACACTTAATCCATCACACAGCGCACGGAAAACCCAAGCGACTTATTGAAACTAACTCTGTCCAATATACTGGAATCGTAGTATATGCTTCGGTAGTAAGCATAGGTTGAAGTGGACTCTGAAGTACTCCACCAGAAACCGATTTTCCCAATATAACCGAAATTGCCATCATGTAAAAGGAAGCCTCCTGGAAGTGCTGTAAAGTTTGTTTCATTGGTTGCTCCTGTATTCGGGCTATTCCAATGGATTGTATCGATTTCTTTTAGTTTAGCTCCGGCAACATTACTACCTCCCAAATAATCTGCTAACTCTGTCCATTCAGCGTCAGATGGCAGATGCCAACCTGCAGGACATACACCTTTAACTCCACTTGGATTTAAATTGTTGCTTGAGGCTCCATCCACTGCTGCGGACCAATTGTATAACACACCATAAGTAGTATAATTTGTTGTTGCTTTAGCATCAGCTACGTTTGTACCATTATAATCGTAAATATAATAATATGCATCGGTTATAGAAAAGGTTCCGGAGCTTGTCACACTTGGCAAATATTTCAGATTTTCTGCCATCCATAACTGATCGCCAATTTTAACAACATTATAATGACTACTATCACGAAGATCAGTAAAACCATTTGCTATTAAATTAGCTTCTTCTCTTGCTTCTAATGCTTCAATTTTTGCTAATAAAATATCTACATACGATTTTGTGGCAGCATCTTGTTCATTGATGGGGTCGGCAAGGTTTGTAATGTTTGCATTATTCATATTCTTTGTAGCATAATCCTGCAAATCGATGATTTGGCTTTCTGTTATTGATATTCCTGTTGATTTATTCCATGCAATAAAAACTGGATCAGTCTCTGTCATATCTCCGCTTACTTTCTCTGCCGTTTTTGAATGCATAGCATATGGGACACTTAACAACTGGCTTATTCCTGTAATTATGTAATTTGTATCACCATCTGGATCAGTTTCTGCTTTAATAAAAAACAGACCATTTCCCCAGTCAATAACAGAAAAATCATGGCTTGTGATTCCGGTTCCAATTTCAATAGAAATCACACCATTGGCGTTTGTAGTTGGTGTTTGAGTTTCAATATACACAGCAGTACCATCTGCCGAGCCTTGCAATATGCTTATTTGCATTCCTATTTGCGTGTTAGCTACTAACTGGCCATTGTTATTACGGATTACTGCCTGATAGCTCATTTTTTGAGGAACTTGAGAAAATGTACCTAAGGTAAATGAAATTACCATTAAAAGAATTAATAATTTTTTCATTTAAAAAAATTTTAGTGATTGTACTTATATTTAATTCCTGTATATAACCAATTTAAAATAGGCATGATAATAATAAAAGAGTAAGATAAAATAAACGAAATTAACTAATTAATTCAAGTTGCTACTTTGTAGAGTTATTCACTAAGAAATTTATTCACTTCATCACGTAATTTAGGTAAATGGTTTATTACTATACTCCAAACCAGAACATCTGATATTTTATCATAGCCATGATTTATCCTGTTTCGGGTGCCAATTATTTTTTCAGTGTTTTTAAAGTTGAAATAATTCTCGGCGAAGCCTTCTACCCGAACAGCATACATATTTATTTTATAGGCTCATATTTAAAATTCTTAAACCTTACTATTCCGTCTCCCATTGATACCAAACCTACCCGTAAACTTAAAAAGTCACTTAATACATTATGATGATAGGCAGATACTTCAACAGAACTTTCTAATTTAATCCATTCTGTACCATTGTTACTGTAATACATATCAACTGTATTATTAATATTTTTAAGTCTCAGGTAAACATGATTGTCTATTACGTCTTTCTCAGCCGGGTATTGCCATCCTCCTATATTTGCCAGGATGTTTTTATTGTCTGCCAGTATTCCTGAATATTTCTTATGATTGTAATAAAGCACCAATCCACCAATAGCATCACCTTCTATCTCAAGTTCTACCTGAGCCTTATAGGAATGGTCAGATGGTATGCAAAGAAGTGGAGAACTTTCAGCCACAGACTCACCCTTAGCTTTAATTACAATACTATTGTTTGTTAAATTAAAACGACTGGTATCGTACTCACCGAAAAATTTCCAATGAGGTTTTAAGGTGTTACCCTCAAAATTATCGTTTAACGAAAACACATTGTCAACGATTGTTTTTGAAAGTTTTTTAATTGGCTCATCTGTTTTAAAATTGTCAGGCGTTTTAAACCATCCGTCATTTGTCCATTCAACGGGTGCAAGTAATGTCTGACGTCCCATGTTATGATGGCCATTTTCGTATCCATGAAATATCATCCACCATTTATTGGAGGCATCTTCAAAAATCGTGGCATGACCAACTGACCACCATTTATCAGAATTACTTTGTGCCCGGATGATTGGATTAAAAGGAGAATTTTCCCAAGGCCCAAAAGGCGATTTTGAACGGGCAGAAATCACCATATGTCCTGTTGCAGGGCCAGCTGTTCCTCCTTCTGCTACAGTAATGTAGTAGAAATCACCACGTTTAAATAGTTTTGGCCCTTCCAGGCAGAAGCATTCAATTGTCCAATCTCTCGGAATTGGCCAACCATTATAAGTATGTTGAAAATTACCTGTTACTGATAAACCATCATCGGATAGGGGTACGTAACCTCCGCTACTGAAATATAAATATCGCTTACCTTTGTCATCGACAATATGACCCGGGTCAATATTACCGACTTTTAAATTTATGGGGTCGCTCCATGGCCCGCTAATGGAATCTGAAACCACAACATAATTTGTGTTGTTGGCTGGGAAATAAATGTAGTATTTGTTATTGTATTTTACTAATTCAGGAGCCCAAACCGAACCTACATATTTAGTCAATGCACTCGTAACAGGATCCCAATTAATTAAATCTTTTGAATGCCAGATGGTCAATCCGGGATAATATTCAAAGGAAGAATGTACAAGATAATAATCGTTGCCATCAACCAAAAGACTTGGGTCCGGGTAATCACCTGCAAAAATTGGATTACTAAAAAAATCAGATCCCATTTCATTGATTTTGATCTGATTTTGTGCATATGCCCAGGATGTCAATTGGTAAAGAAATACAATTATTAAGATTTTCTTCATATATCAATTAGTTTGGAAAGCACAAGTTATTAAAAAATATCATAATGTTGAAGTTGAGAAAGCGAGATATTTGAACTTTCATCCTGCCAGCATTATAAATCTATTCGATTAAAAAATCCCTGAAATTATCTGAATTAACAAGCCTGCATTCAGCATTGTAATTGGTGGTAAAAGTCTTTGAGAATGTCATTTTTTTCTTTGGATTCCATTTAATCTCATACGCGTAAATCTGATTACCAATCTCTTCAATATAATCTATTTCCTGCTGTTGGGTTGTTCTCCAAAAATAAGTTGTTGCATAAATGGTATTATTCTCGAGATATTTTTGTCGCTCGCTAATTAAAAAGTTTTCCCATAATGCTCCAATATCTTGTCTGACCGATAATACTAATTAAAAGATCATCAAACAACCTCCTCAACAATTTTTATTTCTTTTTCGGTTAATTCATTTACTTACAAAATCAAATTACAAAGTTTTTATGGGGTTCGAATGAATGTAGGCAATCAATATTTTGATATTCAAATTAAGTTATTCCACGTCCCACCAATTTTCTATTTTTGATTCTTCAATTTTCATAGGGCCTATGATCTCTCCCAATGGAGTGACAATTCCCTTATAACCTGCTTCAATGGTAATCTTTTGCTCTATTAGTAAACCAGTAAGATCAACAATCCCCTCATTTACAATAAGAGTAGTGCCGATAATTGAATCCTGAGAGACAGAAAAAGTTGTTCCTCTCACGCCACAGATGGCGAAAGGTGTCCTCATCTCAAATTTTGCTCTCCATTTCTCCTGTTGATTTTTAATCGAATTCTCCAGGCTTATTAACTCCTCTTGAGTTTTGGCTGACATATCGTCAATAATGCTATTAGTAACATAAGCATTTCCCCTGAGCAGTTTTGGAACTTGAGCACCTTCCTCATTAGTTACGATATTAACATAGGAATTTTCTCCAATGATAATATCCTTTCCTCCATTCTCAAATTCATAATGTAATTTCAACATACTGCCTTTATGTGTATAGATCCAATCGCCAGGGGCCAGATCCAAAGGTTGTTCCTCCGATAGTTTTCGAATGGAACCATCAGACTTTACAACTCGGACATCGCCTTTGAAAGATGTTATTTTGCAGTTAAATTGAATTGATACTGACCATTTTTTTTTATCATCAAGACTTTTATAGGTTAGATTTTCGCTTCCTTCCAATTTTTTGTAATCCCTCATCATCTTTTCATGATTAACCTGCGCAATGGAATCATTATATTTTTTGAGGCTTGCTTGTTTTAATGCAAGTTGCTTTTTCCTCTCTTGTTCTTCATTTTCAAGTTTCTGCTTATCCTGGGAAGATGAAGAAGAAAACATTGACTGAAAGATTGTTTCCATGATTACTTGTTCTGTGCTTTTACTTGAAGAGATCTTATTTGAACCCGAATTTGCTACCCTGTTCTTGTATACGGGGCAATTCGGATTTGTATGAGCTGATGCTGGAGCACTGCATGGTACATTACACGCAGCACACACACAATTTTGAGCATTTAAATTAAATGCAAAAGCTAATGACATACTTGAAAGAACTATTCTTGATATTATTTTATATGTTTTCATGCGTACAAATATTAATTATGTTATTGCAAATCAATAAGTTCTATTTACCTGTCGGCAAATGAGCATAGCCTGCCCCGAAACTTCGGGGGAACCTCCATGTTTGTTCATGTCCTTGTTGTGTATGTTAGTGCATGAAGGTTTCACCAGAATAAAATTTAGTTATATGCCTGAATAATATTTAGTTACAAATTGATGTCTTTGTGTATTTCTGTTCATTTTTCAATATTTAATTCCCATTCATATATTTTGTCTTGTGCAGCTCGTGCATCTTCTGTTTCGGGAACCAATAACAGGTATTTTTTCATATTTACAATTGCATATAGATAGTATCCTTCTTGCGCTGAGATTAGCGCCAGATTGAAATATGCTGCCGGGTAAGCAGTTGGGTTTATCTCAATAACTTTATTGTATAACTCCATTGCATCGGAATAATTTTTTTTCTCATTCATTGCATTTGCCTGGACAATATACTTACGTTGTTCTTCCGTAACAACAGGTTTTACAGAGAGAGAATTATAATCATTAACAATTTTATTGAAATCCCCCCACATTCGCTTATATAAATATTTGTTCTGAAGTTGAATTAATTCATTTTGTGATGTTAAATTTAAAATCAGAAGATCCCCCCAAATTATATTTTTATTGGTCCATCCACATCCTGCAGGAGGCACAAAAAAAATCACATATTCATTATTCTTTTTGATTTTTTCAAGGAGGGAGACAGATCTGTCTCCTTTTTTAAATGAAAGGTTTACAGTATTATCTGCAATACTTACACTCTCAGGAGATTTTAAACGGGCATAATATGGTCGGTTTTGTAAATATTCCTCACCATTAGAATGTGAGTAAGTACCAGTGAGATAGTAAAATTCCAGATTTTCTTGTTTAAGAAGCTTAATAATCCTGTTTTTTATTGAATCCGGATTTGTGGCTGATTCTGTGTCCTGAGCTTTAAGATTTAATGGAATAATTGCAATAAGTAATGTGTAAATAATCAAATATGTTTTCATTATGTTAATTTATGTTTATAATAATACGATACTGTAATAACTGTTGTTTTAAATCTTCTTCTTATTTATTTTAATAAACCATTTGTGCGGTTTGATATGTTTTCTCAAATGTCATAATTTATTTTAACTTAAAAAAATACTTCCGTATCTCTCTCTTACCATAGTAAGGTATTTCAATTTTATCCACAATCTTTAACCCCGTTTTTTTAAATAATAAGCTAAGCGAACGTTGCGTAAAAGGTTTATAAAATTCACATCTTATGTTGAAGTTTCCAAGTGCCTGAATTTCCGATTTAATCAATTCATTGATGTCAGTATGCGGATTGGGAAAATGCTCGATCACATAAACTGATCCTGACACTCTCCGGGCTTCATTTAACACTGTCCCCGGATCTTCACAATGATGTAATGTTTCATTTAATATGGAAACATCAAATTCCAGGTCCCGGAACGGTAATTTTCTGCCATTGTAAATTACAAACGGCAATTTTTTTCTTTCCCTGATATCAGCTATATCTGTAGTAATATATTTAATCTCAGGAAAATTCTCAGCAAATATATGAACAGGAATGGAAGTCCCGGTTCCGATATCAAGTACGGAATGAATACCTTTTAAATGAGGTTTGAATAATTCAATAAGGTTAAAGACTATATCTTCCAACGATTTGCTAACCATCTGAATTTATATTATCAAATTCCAATCTCATATAACCTGAATAGTTGGGCATTCCACTTGTTAACCTAAATAATACTTCATTTAGAAAGGGTGAAATAAGCTATTCAGATTTTAAAGTTATTAAGAATAGAACCAATAATAGATAAAGTTTCCCGGTTATCAGGCCAGGTCAATGTAAAATTTAATTAGTCATTATTGAAACTATTAAAATCAAATGTATTATTTATCAGCCTTGCAGAATGGTGTACGGTAAGAATTTCAATGCTGAATCAGTCCAGATTACTTTAACCATTTTTTAAGCTTTTTTTTCGCTTCTTTTTGGGTATAAGTCCGTCCATGAGCAGAATCATCCAATCCTTTTTGTAATTTCTCCATAAAAATCAGATGATCAATAACCTGGTCAATTGTGACATTCTCAGGCAACTGTTCAAATGAGTTTACGATCTGAGTTTTTGTTAACATAACTTTATTTCTTTTATCCCAAAGATAATAAATTCAGATCAATAAAAAGTCTTGTGAATTTAAGGTTTTTGTGGTATTTAATTTATAGTGTTCAATCTATGAATGGACGGGTTCTTTATTATTCCATTATCATATAGTTCATACCACGAAGGATTGAAACCATTAATCAGACGGAGTTTTTTCATCCTTGAATAACCTTTGATCTGTTTCTCCCGTGCAATAGCGAATTCAAGTTAAAGGATTCTTGCTATTTAAGAGGAAATATTTCACTATTCTTTACTAATTACAGCATTACTGCTAATTGAGAGGAGACCCCTCACTATTCGTTCGGGGTGACAGTCAAAGTTCCATTTCAGGAGGAGAGAAGCGGATTGGGCGGGTAAAGCCCGCCCACCCCGCTTCTCTCCTCGTTATCTCCTTAAAAGCTTGTCATCCCGAGCGTCAGTGAGGGATCTCTTCTTTGATGGCAGTGTTTCTATCATTGTTAGCACCAGCGAGTAACTGAGCTTTAACGATCTCGCTGAAGGCAATCTCATCTTAATTACATTAATGCTAATTAAAAGATCATTAATGTCAGAAATTACCATATCCACCAGTCCGCCCCGGCGACTTCCCTCCTGGCTGTTGGCTTCTGGTTACCCTTTGTTAACTGCTCTACTTCGGTTATGGAATATTCTTTTAATTCACTGATTGTAACCCGGTTATCTTTGTTTTTATCTGCAGCCATGTTTCGCAGTCCATTAATAATGCTGTATGTGAACACCCCATTATTCCAGGTCGCTGATTCCAGCGCATAACCTCTCCCTGCTGCTGCAGAAATGGCTACTGTCCCTGTTCCCTTGTCCAGACCTGAAAATAATTCCTGCATTAGCTGGAAGGAACTCTTAAGATTTACCCCGGAATGGGTAGAAATACCCTTTTTACCACCGAAATCATAAGTCTTTACCATCCCTCTTGATTGCACATGCTGCCATGCTCCGGTTCTCATTGCCAGCATTTCTGCTTCTTCGTCCTTGTCGTACTCCCCGCTGTGACATGCATCCATCATAATCAGCTTCTTCCTTGCAGGAATACTGTCTAAAAGGTTTTCCATATCATCAAATGATATTCCTTTTTCTTCAGGTTTGCTGAAATCTATGTTTGATGTAGCGAAATAAAACTCTGCTTCTGCATTTAACAAACCGTGTCCTGAGATAAACAGTACTACCTGGTCATCAACATGAGTTGACAGGAGTTTTTCCTTCAGTGTAAAGAATTCTTCTTTTCTTGCATGTACGTCAAATAAGGTGTCAATGAAGATATGATTGTAATCAGTCTGTTCTCCTGTTTTTGAAATGAACATGGAAACAATATCTCTTCCGTCTTTTACTGCATACTGAAGGTCATAATACGCATCCTCGTATTTTGAAACGCACATGGCGATCACATATAAATCAGGCTTGACCTCATTTTCAGGCAGATAAATGACCTCAACGAGTTCTTTCAGGCTTTCTACTCCTTTTTCATTGGTGCATGAGACCTGTATCTTATTTCTTCCTGCTGAAAGGGTCAGGTCAACGGTTTTGACCAGGTTTCCCGAAACTTCATGGCGGACGGAGATTCCGTTTTTACCGGCTACCGGTACATCATTGATCCAGACATTATACCTGTCAAGAGTATACAAGCTATCAGAAAGACTGACCACCAGCTTTTTATTAGGATCAGCAACGGACACATTATATTCTTCTGCATTAATGATCTTTGCTTCCGGAGTATGCCAGCCGGAGCTGAACATTTCCTCGGTAAAACCTGATTTTTTCAGTCTTTTCAGGTAAGCCTTCCTGTACATCATTACCAGGGCGGAATCAGTATTTCCGAGCTGTTCCAGCACTTTGTCCGGCCGGTTATACTGGAGATCCCACTGGTCGAAATCATACAGCTTATTACCAAGTCTCCATGACAGGCTATTAACACCCCTGGGAGATCCCATGTAATAACCTGAAGGCAGAATAAATACATAATCATCTTCGTCCACTGCCACAAATGATACTTTCTCCTTCCCGGTATTCAAATCGTGGAGGCTTATTTTTGAATTTTTATGGCTGACAATTATTCCCCTGTTCCAGTCAATATCTGAGGGAAGTGCGGACCCTATATCAATAGTCCGTAACAGTTCTCCCGATGAAGCATTCCGTAAATCCAGGGGTTCATACTTCGTAATATATCCCATGTCGTTTGTCCTGAAAGAACTGGTAAGAATAAACCTGCCATCTGCGCTAAAAAGTGCAGACTCTGCGAATCTTTCAGGATCTACCCACCCCAGGTTGCAGCGGAGAGAACCTGTATTGACATCCCAAAGTCTGAAAACCTTCTCATCCGATAGTGTAAGTATTTTCGTTCCATCAGGGCTGAATGGAGGATTTATTGTTCCGTTGACCGGGATGGTTGTCCCTTCAAAGGTTTTCCCTGGTAATCCTGTATGTGTGTCAATTAATGTGGTACTGGAAATGATACTATAATCATTTGTATTTTGCATCATGTTTCCCTCATCTGTCTGTATTCGGTTGATATCAATTGCCAGGTATTTTCCGTCCGGACTAAATGGGCGTGATGATATTCCCGCTGATTGTATTTCATAGGGAATGTCAGCAATCTTATTACCCCTGGCAGAATTCCAAAGCTGTATACCTGATTTTGAGTTGGTAGCAATCTGCTGATCATCCGGGCTGAATACCAGGGAAGTAAAACCGGATTCATAATCTATTTTCTCTTCGGCAAGGGAACTGGTAATTTCCTCGCTTTCCGTAACAGAATTTAACAGCTCTCCGTTATTCACATTCCACAGGCAGCTTTTATTGTTAAAGCTGGTAAGAAGCCTGCTCCCATCGGAACTGAAGGTATATTGAGCTCCTTCCGTAATAGGGAATTCTATGGAGGAAATCTCTTTACCTGCCTGAACATCCCATATTTTCAGTCCTGTATCCATTATTTCATACAGATGGTTACCATCAGGAGTGTAGTCAGCGATCATTTCAGCATTTTCCATTTCCGGCAGCCATTCTCCTTTCTGCAGATCCCAAATTCTTTGGTTCCCATTGTGATTTGCAAGGATAGTTTTACTATCAGGGCTAAAAGGTCCTGTTAAAACCTTGCTGGTGAAGAAAAAATCAGTTGACTCCGGGGGTGCATTTTGCGGTTCGAAAATTTTCAATACCTTCCCGGTATTACTCTCAATAATAGTAGTAGTTCCGTCATATCCGGCTAAAAGAATATATTCTCCGTCAGGACTGAAAACAAAGGATTCCAGTGACAGGGGATCATTTGCATCTTCGTTCGGTGATGCCGGCATTCCTTCCATGTTGAAGGAGAGATCCATTGCATATTTCCAGTCAAATTTCCGTATAGCTTTCAATAACTGAAGATCCCAGAGTTCTAAGTTCCCTTTTGTTGTGATGTTCATAAAATACTTACCGTTAAGGCTGACGTGTTGATCAGGGAAACAGGGTTCTCCCAGGGTGAATGTACGGAGGTTTTTCCCGTTCATAACATCATAAATCCGTATCATTCCATCAAAATTACCGGTGATGATCTTTCTCCCGTCAGAAGAAAAGCGGATCAGGGAAGGAGGTATTAATGCAGTTCCGGCATCAGGCGGGATGTTGCAATCAAGGGTGCCCGTTTTTATGTCCCGGATATTAATTTCACCTGAAGTAGAGAACGTAATGATTTTAGTATTATCAGGGCTATAGACTTCACCGGGGCAGGACTGTTCATTGAGGAAAAGAATAATGTCCCCTGTTTTTGCATCCCTTACCAGGACAGAGCTGCCGGACCCGCCAGGAAAGTCCATTTCTTCAAGTGCCATGGATACCAGCATCCTGCTGTCAGAACTGAATGGATTTTCAGGAAGAGTTTCAGAAGGGCCGAGGGTATATAGCAAAATCCCGGTATTAGCATCCCAGGCATTGACTTCCGTGCCATGACTGCGTGTAATTATTATAGTACCATCAGGAGTGAGAATGGATGGTTTCAGCATGGTTTCACTATATTCAGGAGGGAGGATATTCACTTCACCTATAGAGCAGATATCTCTTCCTGTATTAAGGTCCCATACCGAGGCAGTGCCATCGCTGGCAACGACTGCAAGTTCATTACCGCTATTGCTGAACACGGCCGAAAGCACTGGTGCAGCTGATCTGAGAACATACTTTAATTTTCCTCCTGATATATCAAAAATCTTAACAATGGAATCATAAGGAGTATACCATGAAATACAATGGTTGCCGGGACTGAACCTTGCATAAAATTCGGTATCATACCTGACTTTAGTAATGGAGGTATCCCCAAAAACAGAATATAACAGGTTTCCGGTGGTGGCATCCCAGATATGAGCCGTTTCATTTTTTGTACTGGTAAGAATATATTTCCCATCTGTACTGAATTCTACAGCATGAACAAGGAGCCGATGGCCGGAAAGGCGGGCTGAGAGTCTTCCATTCCTTATATCCCATAAACGTGCAGCCCTGTCCCAGGAATCTGATACAATTTTATTTCCGTCAGAGCTGATTTTTGCTGCAGAAAGATATTTTGAATGTCCTTCAAGTGTATGCTGCAGGCTACCTGAACGGGCATCATAGATCCGGGGTACCTGGTCGAGGGATTCAGACCAGAGCCCCAGGCTTGCATTTGCCGCAACAGCAATAAAATTACCGTCAGGGCTGAATGCAGCAGGATAGCTGCCAGGCAAAGTATACCTGATCCTGTTCTCTTTAATATCCCAGATTTTAATACTGGCGTCATAGGTGGGGATGACAACCAGGTTATCATCAGGGCTGAAAATGAAATCATGTATAGCCGGAGCCGCAATGTTTTCAGGGGGAATTAAGATCATTATCTTTCCGTCAGGGATATGCATAATTTTTATTGATCCTTCTTTTGAAAGAAGGGCAATGGCGTCTCCTTTATGATTGAGACGGGAGAATTCAACCGGATCGTCATTGCTGTAAATACGTTTTCCCTTGCCGGTATCAAATATTATCAAACCGGCATAAGAAGAGGTTATGAAATAATTACCGTCAGGACTAAAATATCCCTGGTAGTCTAAATCCACAAGTTTTTCAAATTTCCGGATTATTTCCCCGTTTTTTGTATTTGCCAGAGTGAGATATCCGTCATTTGACATGAACATAATCCTGTGGCCGTCCTGACTGAAAGGACAGCCATATCCGTATGCTCCCCCGAAAATAAAAAGCAGCTGCCAGGTATCGTCTTTCAGCCCCCACAGGTAAAGGCTACCGGTTTCTGAATCGCTCATTTCATCCCAGGTTAGCATCATGGAGTGATCGGGACTGAAAACAGTTTTTTGATTTAAATAGACAGGAGATACAATGGAAGACAGTAATTTCCCTGTTTCCATGTCCCATATTTTCATTGTATTATCCCTGGATATAGTAAAAGCTTTCGTTCCGTCATTACTGAAAGAGGCAGAGAAAACATTATCTGAATGTTCCTGCAGGTCATATAATAATTTACCTCTCCGAGCATCCCAGATCTTTGCTGTACGGTCTTCTGAGGATGTGATAAGGAAACGGTTGCAGGGGCTGAACACCATATTGTTGACATTGCCCATATGCCCAAGTGGAAGGACAAGTTCCGGTTCCTGGGAAAAAGTATTAATAAACATTAATACAGAAAGTGAGGAAGTAATAAACAGTTTCATTGTCTTATGAAGTTAAGGGACATTTGTTTCGGAGTAGACTCAAATATATATCTAAAAAATTTAATTAATCCCCTGTTTGAAAATATTTTTATTGGGGAAAAGACTTCCTGCATTATAAATCATACCTGTTGCACATTAACTAATTAAATTACAGAGTCGCAACTACCAAAATAAAAGGTAACCCGATTGCAACGTTCCGCAAAAGACCTGTCTTACAGCGTCGAACAATGAAAAACAAACACTGCTTGTTAAATATCGTGAGTTCCATATAATATTTACAATTATTACATGTTAATCCAGAAAGGTTATTTTTAACTGACCCACCCCCCTTGCCCCCTCCCCTATTCAAAGGCTACTCTTTATACTTAAATTTAACAATTGATCAAATTGTTTTGTAAATGCTACAAATGATAGCAGCGCTGCTATTAGATAGGAGATCCCTCACTGGCGTTCGGGATGACAGTATTCGCCTCTTATTTAGGTGGTTGGGAGCCAGGGAGCGGGTTAAGCCCGCCCCCTGGCTCCCAACCCCAGCGGCATATGCAAATTGTCACCCCGAATGTCAGTGAGGGGTCTCCCTGTCTTTAAGTGAGAGCTTTATTATTTTCACATCATTTACCCTACGGAGGGTTAAACAGGGAAAATGATACTTTTTCTAAGAATATGGTACAAAGCACACTGTCATTATTTGTTCTGTTCTGAACAAACTTATATATAAAGAATAGCTTTGAAAAAGGTCGGGGAACAGGGAGGGCGGGTCAGGTAAAAACACAAAATTTGCATTCTAAATATTCTTTATTAGATCAATATCTCATTCCAAACTTCCGGGTATATCCAATTACAGGGAATGTAATAAAATTATCTTCCTCATATTGGTCTACATACCAGAGTGCAGGATTATATTTAGCCGGAACAGGCCCGAAAGAGGTAAAAAGATATGTTAATCCAAGCTGCCAGCTATTAGTATCATTTTTACGATTAATAAACCTGAAACCTGTCATTCCAAAAATTGCAAAAATATTCCGGTTAAATGTTTCCTCCCTGTAATCATTTATATTAGTTGCAGTTTCCTTGAGTGATACCTGTGATACATAATTTTCAGTAATAAAATAAATGTGATCTGAAAACTCTGCAAGTCCTGACAAGTTAAGTACCGGTGTATGTGATTTGGAAGTGACGTCACCCTCGCTTGTAAAAAGATATCCTCCGCCAATGGTAAAATTTTTTCTTTCTCCACCTCTTGTATATGTTGTGTATAACAGGTTTCCCAAAAAGTTTGTACCCCAGGTTCCGATCATTAGTAAATCGCCAATTGCGAAGGTTGAAATATCATTTACCGGAATGGATAATTTTGGAGTTAGATAAAACGGCCAGCCGGAAACAGTAGTACCCATTCCGATAGAAAAATTATTACTAACACCATATTGAACATCATGAAGGAAGAAGTAAAGAGTGTTATAATAAAGTTCTCCTTCTTCCAGGGTAAAAGAGGAAGGGGAAAAGAAATACCGGGTCTTATGTATACCTGGATCGACTTTTTCAAGAGGGGTATCCCTTAACTGAGGTGGAGAAATCAGTTCTTTGGGGGATATTTCCTCTGCCGGTAAAGATTTAACCGGCTCTATAATAATTTCCGAAATGGCGAAATATATTAGAAGAGCTTTTTCGGTATCGATAGCTGTTATTATCTTAGTCCCAAGATTTTTAATGCCCGCTGATTTTTCATTGCAATCATCTACAGACAGAACCAGTTCATTATTTTGAATATATGCGGAAGCAAACCAATAATCACATTTTTTTTTAAAATTTACTATGGAAGTAAGTTCGATATCATCGCCTTCAAATCTGTCTTTCAGTAATGATTCCACTTCTGAAGTAATCAGTCCGGATCTGTCATTTAATACCAGTTTGCTTTGAGCTTTAATATTTGGGAAAGTAGTTATTCCTAACAGGATAAAAGAAAGAAGATGTAACTTTTTCATAGAACATAATCCTCCCTGCTTAAAACGATATTTACGATTCTTTGTGATTAGAATCAAAATTAATCTATTTATCTAAGAAAATCAATAAGTTAAATGATAATAAGTTAATTAAATATTATTCACTCTTACCCTTAATCCTGCCAGGATTCAGGATTTAATATTAATTTTATGCATTAGTAAATATGAATTATCAGACTGTTGGTGTAACAAAAAAGAAATAGATTTGTTATTTTAATCCGGCAGGTAGTATTGAAAAAGTAAAATCACGAATGTCAGTTCCGTTAATCCAGGTTGAGAATATAAGAAAATCCTTCAGGAATGTTCATGCTGTGAGGGGGATCAGCATGAAAGTTCTTCCGGGAGAATTTACGGCTTTATTAGGTCCGAATGGTGCAGGAAAGACAACACTCGTTGAAATGATCGAAGGAATACAAAAGCCCGATGACGGGAGCATTCTTATTAAAGGGATGCCCTGGAAGGGTAATGAATTCTTCCTTAACCAGGTTATTGGAATTTCTTTACAGGAGACATGGTTCATTGAGAAACTTACAGTATATGAGACTCTATGCCTGTTTGCCTCTTTTTACCATCTCAGTAAATCCAGGGCGGGTGAGATATTGTTTCTTATAAATCTTGAGGAAAAGAAGAATACGTATATAAAGAATCTTTCCGGGGGGCAGAGGCAAAAGCTTGCACTGGGGATTGCCCTTCTAAACTTCCCCGAGGTGTTGCTCCTGGATGAACCGACAACAGGATTAGATCCAAATGCCCGGCATGATATCTGGGAAATCCTGTTGAAACTGAAGGAAGAAAGAAATACTTCCCTGGTACTTACCACTCATTATATGGAAGAGGCAGAATACCTGTGTGACAGGATCATTATCATTGACAAAGGGAAAATACTGGCTAAGGGTTCTTTGCAGGAATTGTTAACAGAATGTGAAACAAGCGAAATTATAGAAATAACAGTAAATAGTGTTTCTTCATATAATTTTCATCAATTACCCGGTGTACTGAAAACGAACTTTAATCCGAAGGCTAATCTTTATTCCCTTGAAGTAAGAGAAATAATAGAAACACTTCCTGTTTTGTTAAAGGAGATGGACAAAGAAGGTATTCATATCAGGAGTTTACAGTGCAGGAAACGAAATCTTGATGACCTTTTTACGTCGCTGACAGGCAGACATCTAAACGCTTGAAAAATACAATTTATGAATCATCCTTTCATACAGTTGACTATTTCCCAGATAAAGGAATTTTTCCGTGAACCCGGATCTGTTTTCTGGTCATTTGGATTCCCTATCCTTATGGCTCTTGGTCTAGGAATGGCTTTTTCAGGAAAGAAGGAAATTATGCACGGGGTTGCCATTATTCCAACATATTCAATTGAAGGGAGCATTATTGAGAAGACAATTTTTGGCGGAGAAAGTATGAAAGATACTATTATTGAAAAGAGATTTGAAAATGTAAATGGTAAAACAAGATATGTATATTACATAACATCATGGGAGGATGCCGAAATATTACTAAAACGGGGGATCATCAGTGCAATTCTTTCGGAAGATGAGAATGGGATCAGGTATCATTACGATCCTATGAATCCTGAAGGTGAGCTTATACAGGTTCAGCTTTCCAACTTTTTTGAAACCGGGAATCTCGGGCAAAATACCGGGGTAATAGAACCGCTGCAAACAATTGGAATGCGATATATTGATTTTCTGATACCGGGATTACTTACCATGGGGATCATGATGTCAGTAATGTGGGGTGTATGTTATGCATTAATAGAGAAAAGATCGAAAAAGTTGCTCAGAAGAATGGTTGCCACACCAATGAGAAAAACTCATTTTCTCCTGGCGATCTGGGCTTCCAGGCTTATCCTTACATTTTTTGACAGCGTGGTATTACTTGTTTTTGCACATTATTTCTTTCATATTACCATACAGGGAAGCATACCGGCGTTGATATTATTACTTCTAAGCGGGAATATTGCCTTCTTTGGACTTTCGATCCTTATTTCCTCACGAACTGCCAATACTGAGGTGGGTAATGGTTTGATCTCATTCATTACTACTCCAATGATGGTTCTTTCCGGGATATTTTTCAGTTATCAGAATTTCCCTGCATGGGCTATAGGTGTTATTAAGATCCTTCCCCTGACAAAATTCACTGATGAAGCACGCAGTATAATTAATGAAGGAAGTGGTTTATTTGGCTCACTGGACGGGGTAATTATGCTGATCTTGTTTGGTGTGGTAACATTTCTTGCAGGGACGAGAATTTATAAATGGTATTAGGATTGGTGAATTATTACAGATTGTCTGTTAATCATTTTGTTTAAATTTATTTATGAACCCACTCTGAAAATTATAATTGAGTCCACTCCGAAAAGTCGGAATTACGATTTTCAATGGTTTTACCCCCCCCCAGCCCCCTAAAGGGGGAGTGATTGAAAATAAGCAACTTGCAATAAGTTACTTAATGGATTTAGGGGTGAAAATACTTTTTAAAGTGAACTCATTTCTGACAGATAACTACAAATTCCCTTGAGTTGCTGGTTAATTCATTTCCCCTGTAATCTCCGAGAATGGTATATTTTTTAAATTCCGACCGTTCCACCAGGTGTTCCAACTCATACCTGAAAAAGAATCTTAATGGCACCTTCCATTCTTCAGACTTCTTTTCATTTTGCTCATCCCATTCCAATCGGAATGTAATATTTATCAACTGATTTATCAGATCCGGTGAGGTGGAAACAATCCGTTTGATTCTTTTCCCCTTACTATACTCACCTTCAAAATCAACATAATTATCAAATCCTTTAATTAACTGGTTCAGATCGGGGATAAATACATCAAAAATAAACTTGCCGTTTTTGTTTAAATGCCTGTAAACATTATTAATCGCCCTTATCTGTTGGTCTTTTTCCAGTAAATGCATCATGACACGGAAAGGGGCAATTACCAGGTCAAAGGTAAAATCAAAATTAAAGTCCATTACATTTTGCAGGCTGATCCGTTTACATTGATCTGGTGTAAGTTTATTTTGTAACACATTGATCATTGCAGGACTGATATCCAGGCCATAAATATCAGCTCCCTGTTTAAGTGCATTAGTGAATAACCTGCCGGTACCTACTCCAACTTCCAGTATCTTTCCTTTTGTTTGCAGGATCTCATTGATAAAATACTCATTATCCACCCCATCTCTCTGCTGGTGATAGATAATGTCATAAAACCGGGCAAAATTTTCCGGGTATTCGTGTATCATGGTCTTAAAATTAGTCCAGTATTTTTTCCATCCTCATCATTATACTTTGGAAACCGGATTTTTTATAAAAATCAATGGCATCGCTGTTAAAGTTCCAGACATTTAAATCTATGTATCTTATTCCTTTGGACCTGCATACTAGTTCCAGTTCCTGCATAAGAGATTTTCCTATTCCTTTGTTTCTGAATTTCCGGTCAATGCAAATATCATCAATAAAGAACCTTGAATGGTCATGTATTAAAGGATTATTTTTGAAAGTTACAATTTTTATAAAAGCATAACCACATATTATTTTCTCATTTTCAACAATATAAATTTCCTGGTCATGTGAATTGATTATCTTTTGAAATTCATCCTGAGTGATGGGAGAGGCTGATTTTTTATAAAAATCGGGACGGTTTTTATGATGAAATTCATGAACCTGGTGTTTTAATTTCAAAACAGGATCGAAATCTGAAAATGTCGCTTTTCTAATGTTGATCTGCATATTTTCTTTAATTGTGTAAGAGATTTATTTTATTCATTGAACAATGCATCTGCCGGACAACCTAACTCTCTTTGTTTACAATATTTGCAGGTCAGGCTACCGCGGATAAAACTGTTTCCCATTGTAGTTAGCAATATCAGCAATAATAAGGCAGATAAGAGAATAATATTAAATTCCAGTATCAATAAAATGATCCCGATAATAACCGGAACCAGTGAAACAAGCATATCCGGGATCATATCTTTCCATGTCAGTTTTTTCGTGCAAAATTCTGAAGGATTTCCTTTCCTGAAAAACCAGGAACTAAGCCGGCCTTTGCCAAATCCACATGTTTTTCCCCAGTAATAGCATTTTGTACAATGATATTTTATTAGCCTGTACTCGAGGATAAAAACATAGAGCAGATAAAAAAGTGAAAATACCAGACCCAGTTTTAAAATGATCAGGAAGCCAAGTGTGTACAAGGTTAATGAAAAAATGCCTGAAAGTATCACTGTGCCTGTCGGGTAGTTTTCATATGACAGCGGTGTATTCATAATTGCTATAGTAAAATTTAGTAATGATCAATAATAGGTATGTAAATTTATTAAAATCTTTAATTAGGGATTTGAATAAGCAGAAATCATTTTTAAAAGTTTAACATAGATAAAGACTTGGTATTCACTGATACTAACAAATATTACATAAGGCATTATAATTCAGTGCATCAGGCATACTTGCTCATATCTAATTTAATAAGAGCATTTTTTGATTTTTCGGAAAGAAATGTTTCAAGTAATTTTTCTAATTCCTTGTCAGAAATATTCTCAACACCATATTTTCCCGTCTTTGGAAAGATGTGTAAAAATGTTAAATCATGAGTTTCTGAATTAATTAAATATATTATTCTATATCCGGAACTTTTACCAACATTTAATGAGGAATTTGATAATCTGGTTTTTATAATTCTTAAAGGAAAAATTTCATTAAGTTTGGTTGGAGTATTCCACAATTCATTAAATTGTTTAAAGTGAAAGAAATCTTTAATGTCGGTTCTGCATTTAGAATAACCATCTTTAGGTTTTTTACATAATAAATTTACAGAATTTTCAAAATCAGAGGTACAATAATAATCCATTATCTATTTTTCAATAATTTTAGACATTAGATTATTTATTTTTTCATTTTGAGGAATATTAATATATTTAAGATCAATGTCTTGAATAATTTCTTTTAATTGTTTTACTGAATTGAAGAAAATCCTGGCAGTAGACTTTATACCAGGATAAATGTGGTTTTTTTTAATTACAGCGACAAACTTATTTGCAGAAGACAATAAATCAATCAGTGAATCCTTAATATACAAAGACTTTTCTTTAGAATCTTCAATCTCAACAATTAAAGATTCATTTAAGTCGTCAAATTTTACTATTATTTCATTAATTTTTTCTTTAAAAAGTAAAACTGTATCAAGATATTTATTAGTTCTTTCTTCTTCAGACTCCAAAGAAGTGTCAACTATTACTTTTTCAGTAGTAGCATAAACATCTTGTATTTTATTTTCAATTGTGTACACTTTTAACTTTTTTACAAAAATAATCTAATTTTTTAAACGGAAAAAATGCAAAGTTATTTCCAATTATACATTGAAATAATCTGATAAGCCTGAAAGTCCCCAGCTATATATGTTAATACATTGTTAAAGAAGTGATAATAATTCCTCAACCTTTTTAATTTAAATACTTTTACTCTTTTATTCCGGATGTGCAATGAAATGAACTTATGATATCCGGTAAAATGATCATTGAATATATATTGTATTTTATATCTTTGCCGGTCAAAATATTTACTATAACTGCTGTTTATTTTGTGTTATAAATATTTTCCTCGTAAAACGGGGAACAAACATCAATAAATTAAGTGATGATAAAATAATGTAAGACGGATGAGAAAGTTGAGTTGTATTATTCTGTGGATTTTATTGATAATAGATTTTCCATCACATTTAGTTTTCGGACAACCTAAAAATACCCAGGTAACAGCTTTACCTGTTACAGGTAATATAACCGGAAAGGTTATTGAAGCGGAAAGTAATGTTCCTCTTGAATTTGCAACAATAGCTGTATACTCAGAAATTGATTCATCTCTTGTAACCGGAGGTATTGCTGACAATAAGGGTGATTTTAAAATTGGTCCCTTACAACCCGGAAGGTATTATATTGAAATCCGGTTTATGGGATATGAGAATTATCGAAAAAGCGGGTTAGTCATTAACAGGAAGATATCCACTATTGATCTGGGAATACTTGAACTTACGCCCGTTGTGGAGAATATATCAGAAGTAACGGTAATAGCGCAAAATAAAGCAATTGCTTATGAAATTGACAGGAAAGTCATAGACCCATCCTATTTCCCTGCTGCTGCAAATGGAACAGCTGTGGATATTCTGGCCAATGCCCCTTCGGTAACTGTTGATATTGAAGGCAATGTAACATTGCGTGGAAGTTCAAGCTTTACTGTTTTAATTGATGGAAGGCCGACTCCTTTTGATCCTGCCGAGGCACTTCAACAAATTCCTGCAAGTACTATCCGGAATATTGAGATCATTACCAATCCTTCAGCAAAATATGATCCAGACGGGAATGCCGGAATAATTAATATAAATACGAAAAAAAGCCGGCTGGAAGGATTCAGCGGGCTTATAAATACTACGGGAGACACCAACGGTTCTGTCACCGGAGATTTTTTACTGAACTATCGCCAGGGTAAGTTTAATTATTTTATCAGTGCAGACAGGGCAGAACGTATGGGAAGAGGTACCTCTGAAACCATGACTATGACAATTGATAGTGATACCAGTTATACACAATCAACAGGCAACGGCAAAAGAGGGAGGAATTCCAATTCGTTTAAAACAGGATTCGATTATTATATCAATAATTACAACACATTGACTTTCAATGTTGACTTCAACAGGAGATCAAGTTTTGAATATTCCACACTTGATTTTGAAGAGTCAGACACAAAGGGATATTTTCTTGAATCCTTTACTGATAATAATAGTAAACGTTTGGGTAATGATATAGCATTTTCACTTGATTATAAAAAGACTTTCAAACGGGAAGGGCAGGAACTTACAGGATTTATTTTCTATGAAACCGAAAATGGTAAGGAAAGTACGTTTTACAACCAATATGATGGAGATAACATACTTATCAGTGGCTTAAAGAGCTGGGAAGTAAGCGAAGGAGAACATGGTTTCCGGGCAAAAATTGATTATATTCATCCCTTTACAGGGAAGAAAAAACTCGAAGCAGGTTTTCAATCGAGAGTCGATAAACAAAAAGAGTGGAATGATATTCATTGGTTTACCGTTGAGCCAGATAATTATCAACCCTCATCGACTTCTCCTTATTATACGATTACAGACTTTTCACGTGAAATTCATGCTCTTTACGGGATCTTCAGCAATTCTGCCGAACGCTGGAGTTACCAGTTGGGATTGAGAACAGAATATACCAACCGCGTATTAAGTTACAGCGAGAATATTAATAACTATAAAGTACATCGTTTCGATTATTTTCCAACAGTTCATTTTTCATTTCAACTTCCTCATGATCAACAGATGATCACCAGCTATACCAGGAGGATTGAACGTCCCATGGGCTTTATGCTGGAACCATTTATCACCTATGAAGATGCTTATAGTGTGAGGTCAGGGAATCCTTCAATATTGCCAGAATATATTGACTCATACGAACTTGGCTATCAAAAGCAGTTTAAAGAAGGTTTTATTTCTGCTGAAGGATATTTCAGGCAAACTAATGATAAAATTGAAAGAGTTCAAAGCGTATTTCAACCTAATGTTCTGATGAGAAGTATTGCTAATGTTGGAACAGATTATTCAATGGGAGTAGAATTGATGTTAAATCTAAAACCCGCAAAATGGTGGATGCTGAACCTGATGGGTAATATATACAGGTACCGTCTTAAAGGAGAATATGATGATGAGTCTATCAGAACTGAAAGCAATAACTGGGACAGCAGGTTTAATAATACTTTCATGTTGAGTAAGAGTACAAAGATTCAGATCAATGCGATGTATCACAGTCCGACAGTAACAATGCAGGGGAGGAGGGAAGGTTTTATGTATTCTAACCTGGCAGTGCGACAGGATTTTCTCAACAACAAACTAAGTGCAACCTTTGGAGTAAGGGACGTTTTGAATACAGCCAGGTTTGAATATACTTCGGAAGGGTCCAATTTCAGTTCCTACAGGAAATTTGATATGAAATCCCCCGTATTTTCAGTAACATTGTCATACCGGATAAATAACTACAGACAGGACCGCTCTAATGGTGTGGAGAATGGAGAGAGAATAATGGATATGGAAGGAGGAGCTGAGGGTATCTGATGACAATTGGTTAAATATTTTGATGATCATTCTCTGCACTGATACAACAATATTTTGGGCTTACCAGCCGGTTCAGGTTTTCTGTTTCTGATCGTCCCGGAGTTGATTCATTCTTCTCCATAAAAAAACAGTTGAAATAATTATTATACTTTGACCGGGAATAAACAGAAACCAGGGAAATTGTCCGGGAATGTAATTTAAGGATGTTTCCAGTAATAATTTATTCTCCCCGGGAAATAAAATTTCTAAAAAACTGAAATACTGAAGCATAAATTTCATAAAATCCCAGGTGAAGGCAAGGAAAATTATGACTGCACCTGTAATAAATCCTGTCCATTCCCACCATCTTATTTTAATTTTTATCCTGTCTGAAAAGCAGATTAGAATATATGCAAGAAAGATCATGCTGAGGGAGGTGATCAATGGGGCTAACACAGGGCCTGTCCATTGTACAGGGATCATAAAAAGAACATCCCATGTCATGAATGATTCAGGCCAGCCAAGTATTATTTTCAGGAAAATATAATAGAAGATGTCCCATACAGCAAAACAAAAGATGAACCAGGCAAAACGCTCCGTGATGTTTTTACCCAGCATGTATCCGATAACTGCCAGCATGATAAGTGTAGCTGCTTCTCTGAAAATTTCCGTAAAAATAATATCAGGGGGAATGGGTTGTAATGGGAAGGAGAATCCCTCCGGGTATATCAATTCCCTGAGATAAATTACCACGGCAGCTTCCAGGAATCCCATGGCAACAGCAAAAAGGGTGGCTGTAATGCCTTTCATAATTAAATACTTCTAAAAGCAATTACATTTGATAAAGGTATCAATAAAAGTTAAATTTAATTGGAAATTTAATGATTCGTGGAGGGTATTATTTTAACTGGGTATTTTACCACAAAGGATCACAAAGGATTACGAAGGATCACAAAGGAATATATTTTGTTATAATGGTTTTACAACAATTGAATGGCTGAATAGTATTTTTGGACGGTAAATAATTTCAAATCCGGTTTTCACCAGATTATTTATCATATTATCGAATTCTTTACCTGTAACATGGGAGTTTGGTTCTGCAATAAGTATTTTTCCGCCGGGACGGATAATAGATTTTATTTCCTCAAAGAACACATTTTTATCCGGGACCTCATGCACTACATAAAATGCCAGGATAAAATCCACCGGAGTGTTTACGCCGATCCTGTCAGCTTCGCATTTATGCAGTTCCACCATTTTATTGAGTGATGTATCCTTTAATTTTAATTTAATTATATCAAGCATACCTTCCTGCAGATCAACGGCGATAACTTTACCGGAATTTTTCAGCATCCGGGCAATTTCTCTCAGCTTTATAAGTAATTGTTATTTTTTCTGATTCCTGTGGACTCATTGTAAAGGACCTTTAACACTATAGACGAATTGGGATGAAATATATTTTAATATTTCAGGGATTTGTTAAAAAAACAATATTACTTTTTTCTAATTTCTGATACAATATTAGGATATCAAATTTGAATCTGATTTCTTGGATTGATTTTTTCTTTTCCAATAACTCATTATTATAATAATTAAGGAGTTAATTAAAATTCACTATTAAAAATCTTTTGTGTCAGTCTATAAAGTTCATGTTTTTAGATTTCTTAAATCCAGGTCGGGTTCAGTCAGGACTAAGATTAATACCATTTTTCTTTGGATCGAACATTATAAGTTGTATTTTTGTTTATATAAATATATTTGCTGAGAACATAGTGATAACAAAAATTACTTAACCATGAAAAAATTAATATTCAATGTGTTAATCGTAGCAACACTTCTTTTTTCAGGGTCATGCGATACAACAGATCATATTGATGGCACTAACGGAAAGTTGATTATTAAAATCACTGATGATCCTTTTAATATCAGCTATATTGAATCTGCTTCAGTAACGATTACAAAAGTTGAAATAAGGAAAGCGGATGATTCAGAAGGTTATCCTTTTATGGTAATTTCTGAAGACACTTTAACATATGATTTAATTAATCTCAGGAATGGAATTACTGAAGATTTACTGAATATTGATATTCCTGCAGGTAATTATGATCTCGTAAGGTTGTATGTCAGTGATGCCAGTCTTAAAATTAAAGATCTCCCGGATGTATTTAAGGTTAAAGTACCAAGTGGAAGTCAAACAGGAATTAAATTATTTATAAATCCGGTGTTACAAGTAGAAGGAGGATTGACCTCTGAATTGCTTTTAGACTTTAATCTTTCCAGGTCATTTGTAATGAGAGGAAATTTAAATACTGCTATTAAGAACGGATTTATTTTCAAACCTGTTATCAGGGCATCAAATCTTTCTTCAACCGGTAGAATTGAGGGAGTTGTGTCCGATACTGCTGATAATAAAATAGCGAATGCAGAAGTCTGGATTGAACAGGATAGTGTGATAGCTACTTCTTACACAGATACAGTTGGTTATTATGCTTTGATTGGTATTCCAGCTGGAACATATTCAATATTTGCCACCAAAGAGAATTTTGATACTATTCAATATTCAGATTTAAAGGTAGTTGCCGGGAACCGGGTAATACAAAATATTGTGTTAGATGAGCAATAATCTTAATTACCTGGTGTTTATTTTATATTCAATTCTATTTTAAGATTCACCACAGCAAGAAGAATACTTAAATCACAGTTATATTCCCTGTAATCTGACAAATATTTTGAAACAGATATAGTATTTATTTGTGGTCAGTTATATTGAAATCTACAAATATTGGAATTTCATCCAGACTGTAATATTTGCTCGAAACACCCTTCTTACTTATAACAATGATCCTGAACCCCGATGGATCATCTCCCAGCGGTTTTCCCACAGCACTGGTAGTTACCATGTCTAAATTGTTATAATACCCATAAGCGTTTCTGTGATAATGCCCTGCAAAAATTGCCTTCACCTTATAATTTTGAAATAATTCAAGGTATTTTTTTCTTTTCTCTGTGCATACATTAAAATATGCATCAGGCTCTTCCGGTTCTTCCAGGAAAAAGGAATAATGACCAAAAACAACAATGTTTTTAGATTTTTTTGCTTTTTCCAGTTCTTCCCCAAGCCATAGAAATTGCTCTTCTTCAGTATTGGGAGGTCCTTCACAAATAATACAAGTATTTATTCCGATAAACGAGTTCTTTTTAAATTGAAAGGAAAATTTGTCATTCCCATAAGCTTTCTTAAATGCGTTAATACTTTGCAGTGATGGCTTATTCCCAATATCATGGTTTCCGGGCAGGAAATATACTGGAATGGCAGGATCAAGTAAAGCTGTAATTCGATCAAATTCCTCATGCTGTGAAATGTCTGCTGCATTATGCACAAGATCACCGGTAATAACCAGGAAGGCGGGATGGAGTGTGTTTACTTCATCAATGGCTTCCTTGTAAAGAAGGGACTCCTTGTCAAAACTCCTGTTTTCATCAAAGAATCCAAATTGCGGATCAGTTAGTTGGATAATAAAGAAGGAAGAAGAACCTTTACTTTGAGCATGAATGATCCCACAATAAAAGATGAGCAGAATTAATAAAAAATATTTTCTTAAGATTTTCATAATTAATTGATTTTAATACAATTTAGAAGTGAAATTTAAAATAAAAGTGATTTATCCTGTTTTCAATGTAAAAAATATTTTTCTATCATTTCCACCGCTCTTCCCACGCCGTTTTCCTGTGATATTTTCATTCCGGTTTGCTGGCACAATTCAAATAAATTCCTGTCTGATAAAGCCTGGTTAATTGCAGAGGATAATTTAAGGCTGTTTAATGAATTTATATTCAAGGGTTTATAAGACAGTCCCAATTTGTATATTTTAGAGGCTCTTATTTTCTGGTCGAAAAGGTGAGGGACAGGAACAGAGGGCACGCCTGCTCTTAGTACCTCCGCAGTGGTTCCGAAACCGAAATGATGAATAACAAGCCTTACATGATTTAAAAGCCAACTGTAAGGGATGTTATTAATTAAAAAAATATCATCTGGAATGTCGTTATTATGACCGAGATCAGGCATTAATACCAGTGCCCGTGAACCGGAATGATCAATGGCTTTGCAGATAACCTGGAATAAGCTGTTTGTGTCTTCCTTTTTATGAAACATGGAGCCAAAAGTGATTAATACAGGCTTTTCCCCTGCATTAATGAAGTTTATTAATTCTTCCGGTGGGGTAAAAGTTACAGGAGTGTCAGCATAAAAGAACCCGGTAATTTCAGTAAGTTGTTTCCAGTAAGGATTGTATTTCTGAATCAAAGGACTTACCGGGATCAGAGTTAAATAAGGGAAATCCTTTTTTGATCCTGGTGGAGGAGCTCCTAATTCTTTCCTGAAGTTAATATAGGGTCTGCCGAAAAGAAAATTCTTTAACTTGTCTGTAGCAGCATAACATGTTGCTTTAATAATATTACCTGATTTCCGGTATTCTTTCTGAATACCCATGGTTTCTATGGATACGGAAACGAAAGGTTTATGCAGCATGTCTGCTTCAGCACTGCCGACAATTCCATGACCAATTACGAGATCCGTATTGCTGATTGCCTTCATGAAACCGGAATGGCAATTTTTCAGACTTTTAAAAATGAAGTTTAGTGCAAACTGAAATCCTTTGAGATTATTGCCGGCATTTTCAACGAATTGCATTGCAGTATAATGAATATCAATATTATCTCCTACGGGGATATGTTGCAAATCGTAAGAGTGAAGCAGATCTTCAGCCCATGGATGAGTAGCGATAGCAACATCATGTCCCCTTGCTTTCAGTGCACCGCCTAAAGCTATATATGGCTGGATGTCTCCCCTGGAACCGATGGTTGTGAGTGTTATTTTCATGATTAATAATATCTTACTTAGGAAGTATATTTTAATGAAAAGAAAGATACAATTTAACCTGTTATTACACAAGAATAATTACCCCTTTGTAAAACCTGGCTCTGCCACCAGTCATCTGAAGCTGTAGCGAAAGATGGGCGTTGAATAGGGACTACAAATTCTGAATACAACACATTTACATTATACTGATAAAATCTTTATATACCTGCACCTGATCTTTATATTTTCTTTATGAAATCGGTTACAATTTTACATAATCATTTTACGATCGGATTAATATGTAATTATTGAACAACATGATTAATTTCAGGATTGTATTTAAAGTAATAAGCAGGACATTGTTCATCATCTCAGTTGCTTTAATAGTATGTGTTATTATAGCTGCTTATTATTCCGAAGAAATAAAACCTTTTGTTTTTTCTTCCATTATATCTTTTATACTCGGAGTTTTGTTTTACCTGGCTACACGAAAGCAGAGAGAAAATGTCAGTATTGGACTGAAAGAAGCATATCTCACTGTAACTTTATCCTGGCTGATAATTTCTCTCCTTGGTTGCCTGCCATACCTGTTATCGGGTTCAATTCCTTACTTTGTGAATGCATTTTTTGAGTCTGTTTCAGGTTTTACAACTACAGGATCATCCATATTAATTAATATTGAATCCCTGCCCAAGTCGATTTTGTTCTGGAGAAGTCTGACACACTGGATAGGGGGGATCGGGATCATTGTGCTGGTAATTGTGGTGATGCCAACTCTTCATATAGGAGGATATCATCTTTTCACCATGGAATCATCATTACAGGAGAAAATTCAACCAAAAATAAAAGCTGTCGGGAATCGTTTGTTACTAATATACCTTTTTCTAACTGTTTCAGAGATTATTTTCCTGCTTGCCGGGAAAATGAATCTTTTTGAAAGTGTATGTCATTCATTTGGCACAGTGGCAACAGGTGGATTTTCGCCACGTAATGCAAGTATTTCCGAATATTCTCCTTATATACAATATGTAATTATGGTTTTTATGTTATTGGCAGGGACAAATTTTGTTGTACATTATTATTTTTTAAAGAGGAATTTCAGGAAAGTCAGAAATAATGATGAATTAAAGTTGTACCTGAGTGTAGTTCTTATTATAGGATTAATTACTACAGCATCATTATTTTTAAAGACGCATAAATCAATTGAAGAATCTTTCAGGGAAGCATTTTTCCAGGTTATTTCAATAATCAGTTGCACCGGATTTGCAACAGCTGATTACCTGCAATGGCCCGGATTTGGATGGATTCTTATTTTCATCTGCATGTTTCTTGGAGGAAGTACTGGTTCGACAGCAGGCGGAATTAAGATGGTAAGACATTTAATATTATTGAAGAACATTAAAAGAATGTTCCGTAATTTGCTTCATCCGGATGCTGTGATGCCGATAAAATTAAATAATAATCCTGTAGAAGAAAACATCAATGTATCGGTAATTTCCTTTATAATGATTTATATTCTGATATTTATTTCGGGAAGTTTTCTAATGATAATAATTGGAACTGACCCAAAAACAGCAGGTGGCGCTGTTGCTACATGTATGGCCGGGATAGGTCCGGGTATAGGAACTGTAGGACCTGCAGGTAACTTTGCACATTTACCTGATGCCGGTAAACTTATCCTTTCTTTTTTAATGTTGCTGGGGAGATTGGAAATATATACAATTATGGTATTGTTTACCAGAAATTTTTGGCGGGCATAGATACATTATAAGTAAATAATATAATGAATCAGAAGTCATATTTAACATACAGGATTTTTTTTAAGCACATCGGAAATCTACTCATTATATTAGGATTAACAGAAGTTTTTCCACTTATCGTATCATTGATTTTTTCTGAATGGTATTCTTTTGCTGGCTTTCTGATTTCAGTTTATAAGTGCTATGACAACAACCGGATGGCAAACATCAGACATTGGATCATGGGATTGGCTTTCGTTACTATTTATTATATCTGCAATGTTTGTCGGAGGAGCATCCGGATCAACAGTCGGAGGAATAAAAATGATCCGTGCATTAATAATATTAAGGACTCTTCGATGGCAGATAAATAAAGTCTTTTTATCAAATAATACAGTGAAATCCATTAAATTTGATGGGAAACTATTCCTTCCTGAAGAAATGAACCGGGAATTTACAAATTCTGCTTCCTTAGCCCTTATGGTATTTACTGCTATCTTAATATCATCTTTCATAACGTTTGGTTTTTCAGGACACAAATTTAATTTCCTGAATGTTTTATTCGAATCAGCATCGGCACAAGGAACTGTTGGCCTTTCAGTTGGTATTGTCCAACCTTCAATGTCAGTAATTATGGAACTAATATATATATTTCAAATGTGGGCAGGAAGACTTGAAGTTATTCCTGTTCTTGCATTGATAAGAGCAATTTCATTAGGAATATATCCAAAAAATATTTAATAACCTAATTTTGAAATTATTAAGAGTAATTTATTGAAACAAATTTATTTATAAGGATTTATGGATCAGTATGAATAAAAAATCTTTTACATAAGAATTAAATGTATATAATTAACATTATTAAAAAAATAGTTGCTTCAGGATTAAGATCCGGGATTAATCAATACATATTTTCCGTTTTAGTTATTGGATTAACTGTTTTATTATGCATACCTCTTTCGAATCCACAAGGCTATCATGTGGTTTCTTATATTCTTCTCTTTGCTGTTTCAATCCTGGCAACATTTATGGGTATAGGGCCTGTTTTTGTAGCTTCTACTCTTAGTGCACTTGTATGGAACTACTTTTTCATTCCTCCCCATTATACTTTTCACATTGATAAGGCGGAAGACATTCTCATGTTTGGTTTGTTTTTTATTATTGTGCTGGTTAACGGGATCTTAACCACAAGGGTGCGAAGACAGGAGAGGTTGGCTCGTGACAGGGAAGAACGCACCAATGCACTTTTTCAGCTGACAAAAGGTTTATCCAGAGCTGTAGGAATTGACGAAGTCTTAACCATCGCTATCGGGGAAATTAAGGATAATTTTACATTAGATTCTTTTTTTATCCTTCAGGATGGGAATAGCATACTTATTTCTTCCGGGAGACTTCAAAAAGAAAAAATACTCTCTCAAAATGAATATGTTATTGCAGAATGGGTTTTTAAAAATGGGGAAAATGCAGGTGCTTTCACCAATATCCATTCTGAAACAGATTATACTTTTTATCCATTACTAGGTACAAGGGTGAATCCCGGTGTTCTGGCAGTTAAACAAGAGAAATTATTTAAGGGGGTGCAGAAGGCGTTTTGGGACACTTTCCTGACCCAGATATCCAATGCACTGGAAAGGGAATTCCTGGGAGAACTGGCACAAAAGGCCCGTTTCCTGGATGAATCCGACCGGCTGTATAAAACTCTTTTTAATTCAATATCCCATGAATTAAGAATACCAGTTGCAACAATTATGGGCGCATCAGATTCACTGGTTAACTCAACTCATCCTGCAAATATACAATCTGCTTTATGCAACGAAATTTTTACTGCTTCATTGCGCCTGAACCGTCTCATTGAAAATCTTTTAAATATGTCGAGACTTGAAAGTGGACGTATTTCTGTCAGACTGGACTGGTACGATATAAATGACCTTGTGAACAAGGTAGCTGAAGACCTGAAGGATGAACTTAAACCCTTTTCTCTGGCTATATCTGTGAGCGATAATATGCCACTTGTTAAAATTGACTATGGTTTAATTGAGCAGGTTCTGTATAATCTTTTATTTAATGCCACACAACATGCACCAGTTGCCTCAAAAATTGAACTGGTTGTCAGATACAAAGATGGGGAAATGATGATGGAGGTCATGGACCGGGGTCCCGGGTTTTCTGACGAAGCATTAAAAGACGTATTTAAAAAACCTTTCAGACCAGAGGAAGCTAAAACAGGGAGCCTTGGATTAGGTTTATTAATAATTAAAGGATTCATTGATGCACACAAAGGATCTGTTATCGTTGAAAACAGAAAGGGGGGAGGAACAATGTTCACTATTAAAATTCCTACAGAAAATCCTGATATTGAAAATCTGAAATTAGAAAGCACATGAACGAAAATGAAACAATTTTAGTTATTGATGATGAATTGCAGATACGCCGTTTACTTGAAATAACACTTTCAGCACATGGTTACAAAGTTATTCATGCAGCTAACGGGAAAGAGGGGCTTATTGATGCTGCCACTCATCATCCTGCATTAATTATTTTAGATCTGGGACTTCCGGATATTGAGGGATTGGAAATTTTAAAAAAACTTCGTGAATGGTTTTCTAAACCAGTTATAATCCTGTCTGTGAGAAATTCTGAAGAAGATATTATTACTGCCCTGGATAATGGAGCAAACGATTATCTTACTAAACCATTCAGAAGTGGTGAATTATTAGCGAGAATCCGTGCTGCCATCCGGGCAGGAGAAAATAAAAATGATGCTCCTGTGTTACAAGTCGGTCGTCTTTCTATAGATATGGTAAATCATATTGCCAGGAAAGATGAAGAACTACTGAAATTAACATCTACTGAATTTGCGGTCTTAAGCCTGTTAGCTAAAAACCAGGGACGAGTCCTTACTCATCAGTATATTCTTAAGGAAGTATGGGGATATGGTTACCTGGAACAAACTCAGTATCTTCGCGTTTTTGTCGCACAGCTAAGGAAGAAGATAGAAGAAGACCCTTCAAAACCCAAATTACTGGTAACTGAATCAGGGATCGGTTATCGTTTCGGGGAGTAAAGAATTAGTATAAAGCATTTTTACCAACATCTTGGTATTTTGTATTTATAAAAATATAATATTTTTACCATGGAATTTATAAAAGACAAATGGCAATGAGAATTAAAAGAAGTTGCCGTCAGATATCAGTATCGATTTAAAGTTAAATTTTGTTACTTTGAATTTATTCAGAACACAAATATCATTTCGCTTCATTTCCATTCTGCTTGCAGTATTCATGATGTTACATGTGCTGAATAAATCTTTTTATTCTCACACTCATATTTATAATAATAATGTAATAACACATTCCCATCCATATAACAAGGCGCAGGACAGATCTCCAATTAAAAATCATCACCACAGTGACACTTTCCTGTTTCTGATCTCATATTTTGAACCAGTTAACTTAATATTAGTTTTCGGTTTCTTTCTGTTATTATTATCAACAGTTCATAGAATAAAACCTTTACAGTTTCATCTTCATATTGCACCGGTTTTTTTCAAACATCTTTCCCGTGGCCCTCCAAAATACGGAAGAATTTCAGGATAGCCATCTCCGGTATATTATTGCCACAAATTCTTTAAACAAATAATCCATTGAAATTGTTTAAGATGATGATGTGAATTATTCATCATCTGTAATAAACAAAAATATTCATATAATCCATAAATAAAACCTCCATGTATTTTAGAAAACATACTATGATAAGGTGCTATTCTCTGATTAATAAATAAGAGTGGATAGGAGGTTATAATAAACAAATTAATTAAATGAAAAACATAAATATAATAGTAATAATTCTGTCATTAAGTGTTCAGATTGCATTTGCCCAGAAGGGTAAAACCGACACAAATATTGTTGGTCATGTTACAAACGGGAAGGAACATTTATCTTTTATAAATGTATATATTAAGGGTACAACTATTGGGACAGCAACAGATTTAACAGGCCACTTTCAACTTATTAATGTTCCTGTGGGTGAGATGAAAGTTGTTGCCAGTGCCGTGGGGTATAAACCGGAAGAGGTAACTATTACAACAAATGAGGGAGAAACCAGTGAAATAAAATTTGAACTTGAGACGGATATGCTTAACCTTCTGGAGGTTGTTGTAACAGCCGATCGCATTGCACAAAACAGGAATACAGCTTCGGTAATTGTTAACACCCTTACAACGGGCTTATTCAGGTTATCACAGTCGGTCATGTTTAGTGAAGGATTGAACTTCTCTCCGGGTTTACGAGTGGAAAACAACTGCCAGAATTGTGGATTTACTCAATTACGTATGAATGGAATGGAAGGCCCTTATACACAAATACTGATAAACAGTCGTCCTGTTTTCAGCGGTCTGGCAGGTGTTTACGGGCTGGAACTTATACCTTCCAATATGATTGAACGCGTGGAGATAGTTAGAGGTGGCGGATCTGCCCTGTATGGAAGTAATGCCGTTGCAGGAACGGTAAACCTTATCCTGAAAGACCCACTATCAAATTCCTATGAGATAGGAGCAAGCACAGGACTAACCGGAGTCGGTGTGAAACATGCAGATAGTCCGGCGTCTGACTATTCGGTAAATTTTAATACTTCCATGATCTCTGAAGACCAGAAAACCGGACTGGCAATGTATGGATTTACAAGGGATAAACAGGTATTTGATGCAAATAATGACGGTTTCTCAGAAATTGCTCTGCTTAACAACGCTACAGTCGGTTCAAGGTTTTTTCACCGCTTCGGATCTCGGGGAAAGCTTTCAGTTGACTATTTCAATATTCAGGAAGAACGTGCCGGAGGAAACAAGCATGATCTTCCTTTTCATGAGAGGGATATAGCCGAAGCAGTGAAACATAAACTGAATGCAGGAGCGGTTACGTATGAAAAATTTTTCAGAGATTTTGATGTCTTCTCAGTTTTTGCTTCTGCACAACACCTGGACAGGGAATCTTACTATGGGGCAAATCAATCCCTGTGCGATTATGGAAACACTAAAGATATTACCTTTAATTTCGGAGCACAATATAAAATGTTATTTGGAAATTCAACTATGCTTGCAGGTGTTGAGAATACCGGAGGACATCTTCATGATAAAAAGCTTGGATTCCCTGATTATGATAATGCCGTAATTGTTGACGGAATAATCGAAAATGTCCCTCATATCGGAAACAGAACTGTTGCCAACCAGAGTTCATATACAGCCGGAGTATTTACTCAAGGGGAAACTACCGTCGAAAGGATAAAAGTTACCATTGGAGCCAGATTTGAAAACTATAAGGTTAAAGACCTGCAGGTTGATGGGAATTTGAAAACAGGGAATGTCTTTAGCCCCAGGATCAGCTTTATGTATGATCTGAGTGATAACCTGAAAGTAAGGTTAAGTTACGCGCATGGATACCGTGCGCCACAGATCTTTGACGAAGACCTGCATATAGAAGCTTCAGGATCACGCCAGGTAATCAATATAAATGATCCGGACCTTACTCAGGAAACAAGCCATAGTTATATCACTTCGCTGGATTTTAACAAAAGCTTTAATAATACAAGTATTGGTTTGCTTGCAGAAGGTTTTTATACAAAATTGCTGGATCCCTTTGTAAATGAGATTGGATCTCCAGATGAGAATGGTACAGTTATTTATACCAGGATTAATGCAGAGGATGGTGCTGTTGTCAGGGGTGTAAACCTGGAAATCAAACTTATGCCTTCCTCGGGCTTTGCCTTTGCTTCGGGATTTACCCTTCAGCAATCAGAATTTGAAAAACCACAGGAATTCAATGAAAAAAGATTCTTCCGTAATCCCGGAAGCTATGGGTTCTTTACTTGTAATGGTGATCTTTCAAAGAATCTGAATATTTCCGCAACAGGAACATATACAGGTAAAATGTTGTTGCCTTATTTCGGACCCCTCACAGACCCGGATGAAGGTGAATTAAAAACCACTAATCCTTTTTTTGACCTTGGTGTCAAAGTGGGTTACAGCATTAAACTGAATGGTTCCAAAATGCAGATCTACGGAGGAATGAAAAATATTTTCAATTCATACCAGTCTGATTTTGATGCGGGAATTAACCGTGATCCATCCTATATTTATGGACCACTATTACCCAGGATGGTGTATGTAGGGGTGAGGGTTGGTAATATGATGAAGTAGAAATTGACTGGCTTAGGTTGCAAGCCTGAATTGAAATTAAATATTGTTCAAAATCCGGAGTATTAATAACCCTGATCATCCATATTAAAATCTATATGCAATGCAAATAATACCCCGGATGGGGTTGCAATTAAATAGCCCCTGACGTTTACCGTCAGCGGGTATTTGATATGTTATTGTGATCAACCCAACCCCGGATGGGGTTGCAATGCAATTTTACGTTATAAATTCAAAATAATATAATCCTGAACGCTGATATTTCAATTTTTTCTTCATTAATAGTGTATAAAAATATATGAACTAATAATAAAAAAATTACCTGAAATGTCAACCTATACTCAAATTTTGTTTCAAATAGTATTTGGAGCTAAGAATTACACATCATTTCTAACTCCAAAAAACCAGATTATACTATTTAACTATATCGCAGGAATTTGTCAGAAAAAGAAATGTTTTCCTTACATTGTTGGGGGATATGGCAATCACATTCATATAATTACCAGCTTAAACCCAACTCTGGCTCTGTCAGATTTGGTTCAAGTTATAAAAATGTCATCGAATCACATGATGTCAGGGAATACCTTTTTGTTCAAGTCATTTCCAGGTTGGCAGGTTGGTTTTGGGGGATTTTCATATCATTATTCAAGTAAGGATAATCTGGTTAAATATGTGAAAAATCAGGAAAAACATCATAGGAAGCATTCTTATCAGGAAGAAGTAACAGACTTATTTACTAAATCCGGGATTGAATATGAATTAAAATATTTACTTACATAACTATATTGCAACCCCATCCGGGGTTGTTGTGTTCATTACGTATCATTTCCCCGCTGACGGTAAACGTCAGGGGCTATTTGATTGTAACCCCATCCGGGGTTGTTGTGTTCATTACGTATCATTTCCCCGCTGACGGTAAACGTCAGGGGCTATTTGATTGTAACCCCATCCGGGGTTTGTATTTTAAAGCCTTTTAATTTTCCCTTTACCCATATCAACCTGAATATGCCCCGATGGTTGCCCGTTAATAAATGCACACATGATTTTTAATATACTTCCCAGTTGCTGACTTTCGTGATCTAACCCGGGATTTCCCGAAGACAGGATTAATTGCGCCTTTTTTGCGAATAACTCATTCAAAAAAAGATATTGTTTTACCCTGGTTTCTCCAATATCTTTCAGTGCAAGTTCATCAGCATTTTTCAATCTGTAAAAATCAAAAACTAGATCAGAACCACTCCAGGCAGCGAACTGATCTATTGTAAATCCATTTTGTTCAATTTCCCTGATTGCATTTTCTTTCGCTTTTTTATAGTATTCAGCGTCTTTATTTATTTTTTTAATACCCTTATTTTGTTCTTCATCAGGAATTTCCTTATCATTAAGCTGCGACAAGATCAGGATATCCTCTCCTGTAATTTCCGGAAGAAACACCTTCAGATCTTCAGGCCATTCCGAAGGAAATAACCTGAGACGTACCAGCTCTTTCATATGCCAATTCACAAATTCAGGATAATTTCGGGAAGTAAGTATATCAATGTTCCAGATATTTGGGGATTTGCTTTCTGACAACCAGTTATGTTCTATTCGGTACAAATCGAAAAGCTCATTGAACCGGGGAACGGAGTCTAATACAACAGTTTCTATTTCCAGGAGGTTTTCACCCTTGATTGTAAGTATTTTATAACCAGGTGGATATGCAGCAGGTGAAGGAACCTGGATATTAATAAGAGTATTTCCTTTTTCTGTTCTTCTTAGTCCTGTATCATTAATATGCATGTGCCCTGCAAAATGCACTGTTAAACCTGCATCTGCAAGGGCATTATTTACTTCTTCCGAGGGAAGCCGGTTGAAGTGCATTTTGTCGTCTCCCAATAGCCTGGCAATTTCAGGAGATGTATCATTTAAAAATTCTATTAAAGGGTAATGGCTGAAGGCTATCAGAATTTTATTATTTTGCCGGGCACGTTCTGCAACAGAAGTAATCCAATCGATCAAATATTTCCTGTGAGTAAACACATTATTATATCCTGCTCCTGAACCGGAAAAATTTGCAGGATCTTCCGGGTTATCAGATATTACTTCTTTTAGGGGATATACATTGGCATCAATAGCAAGAAGCCATAATCCTTTCAAAGGTTCTACCAGGTAGCTTACATCCGGTACTTTAAGTGCATGAGGATTCATTTCATACATCCTGTTCTCAAGGGAAGATTTTCTTAATGCTTCATCAAAATTATAGTCAGCATAATTATAATCACTGAAAGGTGTTTCCCAATACAAATAATTTTTTTCAGGAAAGAAGCCATAATCGCGGAGAATATCTGTTATTTCCTGGTACCCCAGGTTTTGCAAGTCCTTTGTATAAATCACAGGAAGGTCATCGTCATTGTCTTGTCTAGGAGGTCTTTCTTTACTCAATACTGCCTGCATCTTACCATTCTTACCAAGAAAATCGAGATGTCCGCCTTCCGAAAGATATGGTCTTGCCGGGTCATGATTACCTGTAGTTATAAAAAAGCTTATATTATATTTTTCCGAATATTCATCCAGCACTTTTTTAACCCCCCTCACATTCATCAGTTGTCCGTTGTCGCTAAAATCCCCCGGAAAAGCGACATATTTTATTCCCCGGTATGCAATATCATCAAGAGCTGCAAGGAATGCAAAATAGTTTTCATTAAATAACCTTGTGGAATATAACTGTGCCTGCATGGTGCGTATTGTAGCATTTTTATTGTTCAAAGGATTAGTAATGATTGTTTGGTCAGCGTCTGAAAAATCACAATACACATCATGAAAATGCACATCTGAAAGAAATGCGATTTTAAGGTCATGGAGTTGCTGATCTGATTTAATCCCGCATCCGGCGAGGAGAGCAAGGATTAATAAAAAGAAGTGCCTTCGAATCATAATTTAGTTTTATAATATTTTTTTTAGTCGGATAATACAAATAGTTGAAATAAACATTTAACAATTAAGTATAATAAATTGTTTTTCCATAGAATAAAAAAGAAACGCAGAGGCGCAAAGGCGCAAAATAATATTTTCCATGATTAATTTAGGATTTAAAGGAAATTATACACATCGCATATTGTAATTTATAACTATTTAGATTGTTGCGTTTTTGGATATGGGTTTTATTAAAGAGACCTTTATTCACAAAGAGAAAACAATTAGAATTATAATTATTTTTTGTATTTATTGCGCCTCTGCGCCTCTGCGTTTCTTTTTCTTAGCTGTTTTTTATCATTTTTCCCCTAGTCCACTTTAATATCATATTTCCCTGCTTCCACATTATCTATCGTCACAAAATTTTCTTCCATCCGGTATTCTGCAGTCTTTCCGTTTATTTTCAGGGTACAGTTTTTCTCATGAGGACGAGGCAGCATAAGTTTTGCGGTAGTATTCGCAGGTATTACAAGTTTCAATTGAAAAGCTTTTTTTGGGTCATTCTCAAACTTTGCATAAATAGTTCCCATGATAGTCGGGCTCTTTATTTCTGCATCTTTCAGTTTTCCAGGCTGAGGTTTTATTAGTATTTTTTTAAAAGCAGGTTCCAGGGGTTCGATGCCGAATATCTTTCTTGTAATAACATATACCGGTGAAGCTCCCCATGCATGATTCCATCCCAGGTTCTTCTTGTATTTAATGTCCCATGCTTCCGAAGTAATGGTAGTGCCGAATCTGATCATATTCATCCAGCTCCTGTCGCTTTCAGACCTGAGCAGCTCCAGTGCATAATCCTGTTCTCCTACCTCATATAAAGCATCGAAAAGGTAAGGAGCCCCATACGGACTGCAAGCCATTCCTTTGGATTTAAAGAACTCTCCTAACTGAGAATAGTTTTCCCTGGAAGCCAGACCAAATGCCACCGGAAAAATGTTAGCATGCAGAGCACTATGGTTTACACCTTCCCCATCAAGGTACAACCCGGTATTTTTATCCAGTAATTTTTCGTTGAAGGATTTTTTTACTAAATCTGCCCTTTCTCTGAAAAAGATTTCATCTTCTGCTTTTCCCAGGATACTGGCAATTTTATTCATAAAAACCAGGTTACGATAATGAAAAGCATTAACTACTGTATTGATGTCAGAGAAAACATAACGGTCGGTTTCCCCTTCTATCCTTACGCTTCCAAATCCGCTTCTTGATACTTCTTCATTGGCTGGTGTTCCTTGCGGCCAATCCACAATATCCCTGAAACTGTCGCCGTTATAATGAATGCTTTGCAAAAATTCTTCCGTAACAAGCCCTGTCCGGGTGCTTATCAATCCGTCTTCCCTGGCTAATGCCAGAAGGGTTTTCTTTTTTAACTCTTCGTAATACTTCTCAAGTTCACGAGGGTCACCTGTTACCATATAGTCTGCCCAGGCCATAAGTACAATATGCAGGTACCATTCGGTTGGCCAGCTTGGATTGAAAATCAGAAAAGCAGTGGAGTATCTTTGTACGGCAAATTCACGATCTACACAATAATGACTGATTTGCTGAATGTATGCATCTGCTTCGTAAGGCATTCTTTCCCGTGTGCCATCAAGATATAAACCCATAAAAGGTGTGACTTTAAGGGTATGTTTGCAGAGATCCCAGACCTGGTTGAGATTGTTGTCTGAAGATTTAAAATAAGATGCTTTATCATCGAAACGATATAAAAGTGCATGTTGCTTTACCTGCGCGGGTTTTATATCGCCATTCCATCCTTCAATCTCTGCATACCGGAAGGAGGCAACTTCGGGCATGTGTTCAGGCAGTACCTGGCTATTGGGATAGCGGGAATACTGGCGGGGGAGCTCAACCATATAGTCACTCACTCCTTTTTTTAATCCCATTACCACTTTACGATAACTTATTGAACCGCCAGGTTGTTTGTCAACCTGCTGATCATCTGTTAATTTTTCACCCAGGTGGATCAAGATAGTGTCGTTGTCATCCGCTCCTTCCAATGTCAGCTTCAGGGTGGCAAAAGCAGCTTTTCCGAAAGTAATGAAAAAATTACCTGCCGGATTCTTTACTACTGATACCGGGGGTATATCATGGTAACGGATTGCATGCCGGTCTTCGAAAACATATTCAGGCAGTGTGCCGTCTGTCCTGTTTACCCAGCGGCTTTCACCGGGCCATTTCAAACCGGAAGGATTAAATTCGCCGGTATAAAATTTTTGTGGTTTGCTCCATTTCCCCTCTTTGTTATTACTATCCCAGGTACGTACTTTCCACCAGTAAGTATTAAGAGGTTGAAGCTCCTTTCCTGAATAAGGGATATTTACAGATTGATCCGAAGGGATTTTCCCGGAATTCCAGCAATCAGGAATGTTATTTTCCAGGTTTTCCTTAGATGCTGAAAGCATGATCTGCCAGGCAGTTTGGCGGGCTCCCTGCCGGGGATCGTTTATAACCCAGCTAAAGGAAGGATTGGGATTGGTAATGACAGCTTCTTCAGGGGCTGAGAGAAGGTCAACCATGAGTTGTCCGGGCTCAGGTTTCATACAGGAACTCAAAAAAATTGAGAAGGAAAGTAGAAAAAGTAGTTTAATTGCACTCATATGAATCTATTGTATAATTAAATGAAAATACTTTGTGTCACTGTGTGATACCCTTCGTGTTCTTTGTGGTTAAATACGTTAGATTATTAACCACAAAGAACACGAAGAGGATCACAAAAGTACATAAAGGTTTTTATAATTTTCCCCATTTCTTATCAGGGGATGCGCCCATTTTAAGTTTCAGTATACTCCCGTTTACTACATCTTCATGATTGATGAAGGGTTTATTAAGTTTTTTACCATTGAACCTGGCAGACTGGATATAATAATTCCCGGGTCCGTTACCGGAGGTCTCAATTACAAAGGTTTTTCCCGGATAGTAATCAGGATTAAGATGTAAGGTTATTTTATCAAATACAGGGCTGGCTATTTCGTAATAAGGTTCGATGCTTGTGCCACCGTTAACTGAGAATAATCCTATTTTCATAAGGACAGCTAGTGCGCCCATTTGTCCCTGGTCTTCATCACCGCTATATCCGAGATAAGGGGAAAGATCAGAATACACCTGTTCAATAACTTTCCTTGACCAGTACTGGGTTAGCCAGGGAGCACCCGAATAGTTGAAAAGAAAGGCTGTTTGCATGCAGGGTTGATTTCCATAATTAATATATACTTCCCTGTTTTTTTTAATTGTCTCAACACTATGGGATATTCCTGAAACAAAATCATGTTCCTGAGCTAATTCGAATGAATGATTGAGCTTTGTTGTGAGAACATTCATTCCTCCCATGAGTTCTGCAAGACCACTGATATCATGAGGTACCCACCAGGTGTATTGTGCGGCATTACCTTCTACCCAGCCATGATCATATTCAAGTATGTTAAAAGGTTCTCTCCAATTTCCGCTGAGATCTTTTACCCACATCCATCCTGAATCGGCATGCCAAATGTTTTTATAGTTTAATGCCCTCTTGCTGAACAACTTATAGTCCTCTTCATATCCCAGTTTCTTAGCCATCTGTGCAAGAGCCCAGTCCTGGTAGGCATATTCCAGGGTTTGTCCGGAACCGTCCTGGTGGAATCCGTATGATATTTCAGCAAGCGGGTGCGGGATATAACCTTTTTCAATATAATGTTCTATTCCTCCCCCGATATACGTATCATGTTCGTAACCGGCTTTTGACATTAATCCTCCCGGGAAATGATTTTTTCTCATTCCTTCGTATGCCTTATGTACATCAAAGCCCCGTATGCCTTTCATATAAGCGCTTACAATAAATGGGGTAGAGGAGGCTCCTGTCATCACAAAGGTATAATTTCCTCCTGAAGGTCCCCGGGGGATAAGTCCACCGTCATCATACATCAGTAGCATTGAATTAATGAAGGATTCTGTTACTTCCGGATATACAAGATGCCATAACGTGTTAAGATTCCATTGGACACCCCAGAGTGCATCAAAATTATAGTGGTTAAATTGTGGTTTCCCTTTTTCGTCCAGGGGAATTTGATGAATGCGTCGTTCCGGACCGGTCATATCACAGTATTTCCCATTAACATCATTAATGATACGGCGGCCTTGCAGTGCTTTCCAAAGGTCTGTATAGAACCTCCGCTGTTCTGCCTCTGTCCCTCCCTCAATTTCAATACGTTTCAGCCATGTATTCCATTCTTCCCTTGATTCATCCGCAATACGGTCAAAGTCCCAATGTGGCAGTTCTGTTTCGATGTTAAGTTTTGCCTGTTCTGAACTTACGTAGGATATTCCCACTTTCATAAGGCGTACTTCATTTTCAGAGGTTTTAAAACTAATATAAGCTCCGGTTTTTGGGCCTTCAATCATGTCGTCTACCTTAATAAGCTTTCCCTCTTTCCAGCCTCCAAAGTTTTCAAAGGGTTTGTCAAAGATCGCTGTGAAGAAGATCCAGGCAGGTTTTGGCCTGCGAATGGTGGGTTCCATAATGGCATAACCTTCCAGTTCAGTATTGCTGACTCTTTTGACATACCCGCTTTGTGTACCGGAAGGACCCAGTACTGTGGTAAAATCAAATAAAATATGACTTTGATCAGATGCCGGAAAGGTATAACGATGGAATCCCACCCTTGTGGTGGAAGTAAGTTCTGCTTTAATATTATACTTGCCAAGAGTAACCTGGTGGTACCCCGGCCAGGCGGATTCATTATCATGATTGTATTGAGAGCCATATACATCAGGACCAAGATGTCCCTCAAATTTGCCTGTTACAGGTAGGACAGGTATTCCGGACAGTTGCCATGCATGTATATGACTGAAAAACTTTATAGAATCTGCAGTATAGATGTATCCTGTCATCCAGGTGCCATTAATACGGGTATCGGGACTGAGATTCACCATGCCGAACGGACGGCAGGCAGAGCTGAAGAATATCCAGCGGGAGTTGGCTGCATCAATGAAAGGATACACCAGATCAACAGGCTCGGTTGTAACCTGAATGTTTTTAGTTGTTCCGGGACCGGGATCACAGGAGGGGAGGAGGATAAAGGAAATAAGGATGAGTGTAGCTGATAGCAGGAATGGGGGTTTCATGAGAAAAATTTTAAGTTAACCAGATGTATTAACAAGATAGACGGATTAATTTGGATTTTAAGGAGCCTTCCCATAAGTGTTTTTTACCACAAAGGGCTCAGCGCCTCTGCAGAGTTGTTTTAGCGCTCGAGAAAAGTACACATAAAGACCGTAATGTATATATTTCTGAACAATAATATTTTGTGCACTTTGTGTTATCCTTTCCGCGAGCGCCAAAGCTACTCTGCGGAGGCGCTGTGTACTTTGTGGTAAAAAAATATGAGAAAGCCTCTCACAAAAATAAGAGAAATATATTAAATACTGTTTTTTACGGAAACTTAAGGTGCTACCTTGATTTTATAACTAATCAATAAAGAAGCTGGTTTTGTAGGAATATAAATATCTATACCTTCCATTAATTCGGCTCCTGATCTATTGAATTTTATACCATAATCTTCATAGAATATTTCATATAATGAATTCTTATCCAGTCCTTTTAGATTAATTCTGATAGATTTATTGCGATTTCCTTCCCGGCGGAAAGCGAAAATTACTCCATCACCATTTTCCGGCCGGTTTAACTGGTAGGCAAGCCAGGTATCATCTACGAGAATACCGGACAAACCTGTTAAAGGATAATAATCCCCATAAAAATAAGGACGTAAACGTTTAAAGTCATCCATATATTTCCGTAATTCAACCATTGAGTGAGCTCTGTCGTTTATATTCCAACTAACTACAATGGAACTGCTAAGGTTAGAACGGAAATGATAATCGTCTATTGTAACGTTACCTGTACCATGTAAAGGCAGGTAAAAATTTAAACCATATGTATGGTCCTGTGAACCATTAGGAAAAGAGGTACTATAAAAATCTGTTCTATGTAATGGGGAGCTTCGTGAGGTGGTTTCCAGATCAAGACGGCGTCCCCCACTGGCACAATTGTCTATGATAAGATCGGGGAACCTGACAAGCAGACTGTCCCAGAATGCATACAAACCTTCGATATGCCGGATCTCAGAAATCCCTATTCTCTGAGTTTGGTCTGATTTTTCCCAATAAGGGTAGTTATTAATATTAAAGTTAAAATCCTGCCTGTAAATATCTATTCCTTCCTCGCGGATTATATCTGAAATACGATCCGTTATCCATTGAAGGGCTTCTTTATTGCCAAAATTTAATAATTTCCTGTAAGGTAAAGCATTGGGGAGGGAAACTTCTGTTAACCATTCAGGATGTTCAAGGTCTAACTGGCTTCCCACACTGACACGTTCCGGCTCAAACCATACAAGAAATTTAGCTCCAACTGCGTGAGCAGCATCAGAAATGGGTTTTAATCCATTGGGATAATTCTTTTTATTTACCTCCCATGTACCCACATTCGGCCATCTTCCGTCACATCCTTCTGGCAAAGGATACCAGCCTGCATCGAGCCAAAATGCTTCAGGAACAATATCGAATTTTTTATAACGTGCAATCGTAGCAAGAGCTTCAATTTCAGTCATGCAGGTAAAACACTCACAAGGGAAAGCACCTTCTCCTGATATGATCAGTGAGGCTGACAAGGGTAACTCGGCTGGCTTTCCATCTATCATTCTGGTATGATGAGCAAGAACAAATCTTCGGAACTGGTTATGTCCTGTCATCCTGTCTTCGCCCTTCCAGAATAACAAGCAGATTTTAGGTGTGCGGATCTCCTCCCCGGGGAATAAGCTTAACTGCATTCTTTCCATTCCTGAAACCAGGGCAACTGATCTCTCATCTTTCTGCTGTACATCTGCATACCATTTGCCTGTCCAGCCAATGGCTACCATTATCCCCTTCTGGTCAGGCATTTCGATATTAAAGAATGGAAAGGCAAGGATACCATCGGATGAACGTCCCCTATCAGGAGTCATATATATACTTTTTCCTGGTACCAGCTTATCATCATAAGGACGGAAATCAGCACGTTCTGCTGTGCTCCCTCTTGCATGATGAAGAATAAAAGGACCTTCCACGGCTGAAGTAAAAGAATGGTTTATTACGGCTGCTTGTTCTAAAAGAGGAGCATTTTCCCCTGAGGTATTGTAAAATCGTAGCAGCCATTCCACGGCCTGGAAATCATGAAAACAGGTGACGAAGCATTTCACAACAAGGCCGCTCTGGGGATCTGTATAGGTATACACCGATTCTTCAACATCCGGGTTTGTTGATGTTTTCTTTTCTGCCTTATACTGCCAACTCCCGATAAAAGTTTCAGAACTCCTGCCACCATATACAAATGAAAAAGGGGGTATTTTGTTCTTCGCAAAATTATCTTTCACCCAGCGGGAAATATCTGATTGTTCACGTTGGGCATATGTTTCCTGGTAATTAAGAAATATGCCAGGTAACAATAAAAGAATTAATGATAGGAGTAGATTTTTCATTTTAATTTATTTTAGAATTTTATTGAAGTTTAGGGTAAAAATCAATTTTTACATATGCCCCCTACCTGCCAGCCGGCAGGCTGGAATCCCCCAGAGGGGACTTTTTAGCCGGTTGGTAACCATTACTGACATCACCCCCTAAATCCCCCAGGGGGGACTTTTTAGCCGGTGCATAATCATTTCTTCAATTCATTTAATAACATTACCAGTTCATTCTATCAACGTTAGACCTTTCCTGGTTCTCCCCCCTTTGCTCCGCTGAAGCTACGCGAAAGCGAGGTGGGGGAGTCAGAGGGGGAAACAAAGGCAGGATTATTATCTTATTTCATTTCTTAATCACTCACCAAAAATCCCCCACTCGCCATCGCTTAGCCGCTACGGCAGAGCAAGGAGGGGGGACTTTTTGGCTGGTGGATGACCATCACTATCATCACCCCCTACCTGTCTGCCGACAGGCAGGAATCCCCCAGGGGACTTTTTGTTAGTTATTAATTTATAGGCTCTCCGACTTTAGGGGGTTGGGGGGTAAAACCATTATTAAAAATAGTAAATTAAACTTTTGATGCGGACTCAAGAATATTATTTTACAAATGATATTTATAATCATTTTACAGTAAATATTACTACTCCTGAGGTTTAATATTCCATGCAGAGAGGGCTAACAGTAACGATACCACTGATGCCCCGATCCAGAAGTAAAACACATTATCAAAGTTATAGCTTGTTATACCCTCCGTGATAGTTTTATTCGAGTCGATTAATAATCCGCTGATCCAGTCCTGTGTCGCTGCCCCGGCATAACTGAAAAGTCCGATCAGTCCTTTTACAGCACCAGCCGCTTTTTTCGGCATTACATCAATCGCTATCAATCCTGCCAAAAATACGATCAGCCCGCCAATGGCAAATTCAAAAATGGCGATAGCAATGTAATCAAGCCAGTAATTTCCGGGAGGGACTAAAAACAGCATAATAAGCGAAGATATTAACAACAATCCATATAACAAGGTAGGGATATTTCTTTTTGATTGAAAGAATTTATCGGACAGGAAACCGGAAGAGACAGCTCCCAGCAATCCGATAATTGTATTTGCTCCTATCAGCACTCCCGCTTCAGCGATGGAATATCCTTTCACTTCCTGTAAGTATAATGGTCCCCAGCTATGAATGCCGTATCTGCAGACATACATCAATGCACTGCTTAAACCCAGGATCCAGATAATGGGTTTTTTCAGGATCATTAACTGTAACTTTGTGATAGATTCATTGGATGGTTTTCCGGCGGAATAATCTTTCTTAAAATCGGCAACATTAGGCAACCCGTATGTTTCCGGTCTGTCTGTAAGAAAAAGGAACATCACTGCAGCCATTATTAAACATGCTATTCCTGGTCCTATAAATCCCCATCTCCAGCCCAGAAGGCTGACCAGGAAGGATGTTCCCACAAATGAAAGGCCTTCCCCGATATTGTGAGCTCCGGCCCAGAGTCCATACCGTGTCCCTCTTTCCTTATTACTGAACCACTGGCATAAGGATACCACACTGGGAGCTGAACCAATGGACTGGAACCAGCCATTTAATGCCCACAGGATAATAAACAATGCAAAGAGACTGGTCATTCCGAAAAGCAAGTTTATAATGGCTGAACAGAATAAAGCTATGGACATAAATTTCCGGATGTTGGCATAATCGGCTAATATCCCGTTTATAAATTTTCCTGAACCGTAAACATACAACAGAACTCCACCGATGATCCCCATTTGCGTAGGATCCAATATTCCTTCATCCAGCATGGGTTTTTTTGCGATAGAGAAACTCAGCCTGCAGAGATAAAAAAAACCATAGCCTATTACCAGTGTTATGAACATGGAAAGGCGTTTTCGCTCATAAATTTTCTTTACAGTTTGTTCATCCTGTATCAGTTCTTTATCAGGGCTGGTTTTAAAATAATTTACCAGGCTGGAGAATGTGTCAGATAATTTCATAGTAATTAAAATTTTAATAAAAGGAATTTTTACCACAAAGGAACACGAAGGATTTCACGAAGATTCACGAAGATAAAAAAATTTTTAGAACAATTAATTATAACAATAGTTCGTTCAATTAAAATAAAACGCAAAGGCGCAAAGGCGCAAAATGTCAATTACAAATAACATAAGCAACATTTAATTTTATTAATAAAATATTCTTTATCAATACTTTGCGCCATTTGCGTCTTTGCGTTCTGTTTAAACTTAACGAACTGTAATTATAATAAATAATTAATTTATTGAGACGTTATTAGCATAGACACAAAACAGGCTGTGTGAAAACTAACTTACGAGGGGAAAATACTCCGGATCAGCATTTAAAATTTCTCCGGATAAAAGATTCTCATTAAGTTACATTTTATTTTCACACAGCCTGTATATGCTAAATATCAGGTTTGAACTTTATTTATAGTTAATACCCTGGATTTTGTGTCATTGTATTTGTGGCACGGTCTATTTCTTCCTGTGGTATCGGGCGCAGTGCATGGAAGTCCTTGATATTTCCTGCTGCTCCTGCGTTTGTATTTTTCACACGTGTCACTAATGTACCTGTTCTCTGAAGATCATACCAAGTGTGGTATTCTCCTGCAAGTTCACGATGGCGTTCATTCAGAATTTCATCAATGTTAAGTTGTGCAGGAGTGATTAAAGGCATGGTTTGACCAGGTGCTTGTGCTCTTGTCCTGATAACGTTGAAATAATTTGCTGCTGTTGTCAGGTTAGCTGCTCCTCCTAAATACATATATGCTTCGGCTGCTATCAGGTATGTTTCTCCCAGGCGCATAATAGGTTCCGTCCTCCAACGCCAATCAGTATCATCAGTAATTGCAGCAAGAGATTGTTCCGGTGAATCATTACCCTTTTGGCGGAATTTATATGCAAGACTTGGCCAAAGTTCAGTACCCCATTCTTTAGTTCTGTACATCCGGTATCTGCCGCCGGTGAATGCGAGTTTCTCGGCATCAGTCATATTGTCATGTGCTATTGAAGTTGGGAAGTATACTGACGTATCTCCGATTGCGCGTCCTGCAGGTAGAGTTTTCGGATTATTATAGAACCATACAGTTCTGTAACCGGTGGTCCAACGGGAGTCATTCCATTGATTGGGAACGTCTGTTCTGGCCGGATCCCAATTAAATAACTCATGTACATTCCAAGGTGTTGGCCTGTGGCGGGATGTTTCATTTCCAATCTGGTATGTCGCCTGCATGCCGGGCAAGCTACGCACCCTGGCAGAAAAACGCCTTGATTTCTGGTCCCTTTCATCTGATCCTGAAATCGGATTTACAGTTGATGTAGGAGTTATCAACAATCCAAATATGGTTTCTGCGTTATATGCCTTTCCTGAGTGGGACTGATAAGGATCCCAAAGAGTATAATAGCTGCTTATCAGCTGGTAATCTCCGGAATTGATCACTTCCACTGCCCATTTTGCTGCTTCGGTATAATCCTTTATATAAAGGTTTACCCATGCCAGCAGATGTTTGGCGGCACCTGAAGTGGCTCTGCCTACCTGGCTTTGAACTTTAGGCAGGTTAGCAGCTGCAAACTCCAGGTCTTCTATTACTGCTGCCCATACATCTGCTACAGGTGCACGGGTAACTTCTGTCTGAACTCCGAATGTTTCTTCGAGTCTCAGGGGAACATCACCGTGTGTTTCTGCAAGGTGATCATAATATAAGGCACGCAGGAAACGGGCTTCGGCTACTAATGTTGTTTTTCTTGCCTCTGAAAGACCCTCCACTGCATCAGCACGTCCTATCACAGAATTTGCCAGGTTTATTCCCTTGTAAAAAGATATCCATATCGGATACCAGTTTCTTTCGGTGGCACTTGCATTCATTCCATCATCATAATAATCAGCCCATGGACGTGCACCCGAACCAAATGTCCATAGATCAGTTCCATGGTCCCAGCAATTGTTCCAATCTGCATATTTAGTAGTGAGATAATAATACATCGATTCTGCCAGATCTTCAAATCCTTCCGGTGATGCGTAATATGTCTCTGCAGTGATACCGGATCGAAGAGTTTCGTCCAGATCAGCGCATCCTGCCAGTAAAACGGCAGTTAATATAATTATTAATTTTGCTAATTGTTTCATATTCTTCATTTTAAATAATATTTAAAATCGTTTACATTACATATATGTGCAAATATCAAAATGTCAAATCAGCTCCAAGCAGGAATGTTGTATAATTTGGCATATCAAAACCTCTTGCTCCTTCAGGATCATATCCACCAAATGAAGTGAAAGTGAAGGGGTTTTGCACTGAAGTATAAACTCTTGCACGGTTCATATGCAATTTAGAGATCAGATTTTTAGGTAAAGCATATCCAAGAGTAATGTTCCTTACACGTACGAAGGAGGTATTAAAATATGCCTGAATATTATTTCTTACCTGTCCACTGATATGTGGTTTCTGAAATTCATTGGATTGTCTGTCAGGCATCCAGTATTTCACATTTCTTAAGTTATCCTGGTAAGCATGTGCTTCAAGGGACAGTAGTTCGAGGTATCCTCCATCACCATAAGTGCTGTAATGTTGTGTACCCTGTACTGTATAAATAAGAAAAGAAAAGTCAATGTTTTTGTATTGCAGCCGGTTTGTTATTCCCCCTATCCAGGATGGGTCACGGGTTCCGAGTATTCTCTGGTCGTCAGCGTTAATAGCTCCATCATTATTAAAATCCTTTTCTTTTACATTTCCTGGCACCTTCCCATATACAGCTGCTTCAGCAGCTTCCTCTGTTTGCCAGATACCATCAAAAACCCAGTAATAGTTCACATTGATCGGCTCACCTATAAACCACAGGCTTCCTACATCGTCTTCTTTTTCACCATAAAGACTCACAATTTCGTTGCGATTAGCTGAAAAATTCAGTTCAGTACTCCATGTAAAGTCTTTGGTTTGAATATTAATCGTAGAAATTTCGACCTCAATTCCTTTGTTCCTGGTTTCCCCGACATTTTGCAATATACTGGAATATCCTGTTGAATAAGGCAAATTCCGGTTCATCAGCAGGTCGTAGGTAAAGTTATCATAAACATCGACACTTCCTGAAAGACGATTTTTCCAGAGACCAAAACTAATACCCAGGTTCTTTGAGAGAGTCCGTTCCCATTTCAGATCCGGATTGGGTATTGAACCATGTTCAAAATACTGGATATCCATTCCACTAAATGAATATAAATTCCCAATAGCAAGTAATCCCTGGGTCTGATAAGGAGCAATTCCTGTATTTCCGGTAACACCCATACTAAAACGAAGCTTCAGCATGGATATTATATCTAAATTATCCATAAACGACTCATTTCCAATATGCCATGCTAATGCCATTGAAGGGAACAAACTATATTTATGTCCTTCTGCCATCCTGGAAGAGCCATCCACGCGTCCAGTCAGTGTCAATAAGTAACGGTCAGCATATACATAATTGGCTCTCAGCATGTAAGATTCCAATGACCATTCTGAGAGACTTGTATTATATTGATCTAAAATCTGAACACTGCCTATATTATGATATAACTGGTGTTCATAAGGTAAGCCATGTCCGCTTAAAGCAGTTCCTGTGGAATGACTATTTTGTATACCATACATTGCGGTTACATTCACCCGGTGCTTTTCAAAGTATGTATCATCATAGGTAAGGATAGATTCATACAAGGTGTTTATTCCTTTACTTTCAGCTTTTGACACATCAGAAGAATAGTCCCTACGATAAGTTCCCCTGGTATAGAATCCAAAATCAGGAGAGAATGTTGTGCGTAAGGTCAAATGTTCCGGGATAAAGGTTAATTCCCCATAGAGTGTTCCGAGAATTCGGGTCTGCATCCTTTCATCCAGGTTGTTTTCACGTTGCATATCAAAGAGAGGATTCCTGTCATTCAGTTCATCCAGCATGCGTATTTCCCCGTCTTCGTCGTAAGGCAAAGCCATCGGGGAATTTTTGAGTACATTTGTAAAAGCCACGGAATGATGAGTTTTGCTGTCGCTTAAAAATGCATTCAGTCCTACGTGTAACCATGGTGCCAACTCCTGATCAACGTTAAAGCGGCTTGAAAATCTTTTGAAATCATTGTTGGCTACGGTAGCTTTATGATCATCCAGCGAGACTGAGATAGAATATTTGGTTGTTTCAGTTCCACCGCGTACACTCAAATTGTGTTTCTGTTGAAAACCCTGATCAAAAACCAGGTCCTGCCAGTCGGTGGTACGGTTCTGAGCTATAGCTTCCAGTTGCCAGGGAGCAAAGATACCTTCGTCATTTACGTATTGATTTTCCAGTGTATATGCATCTCTTCTGAATTGTGCATAGGTGGGCGTATCCATCAGGTCTAACCTCTTAAAGGTATATTGCGGACCTGCATAACCGTTATATTCAACAACCGGTTTGCCTTCCATCCCGCGCCGGGTTGTGATCAGGATCACTCCGTTCGCTGCCCTGGATCCATAAATAGCACAAGAAGAGGCATCTTTCAGTATCTCCACAGATTCTACATCACTCGGATTTATATCCATCAGCCCGCCTTCTATTGGTACACCATCAATAATTATAAGTGGTGCATTACTTCCTGCCAGGGAGCGTTGACCCCTTATCAAAATGCTGGAACCCTGACCGGGACGAAAACCTCCTGATGTTATTTGTACTCCGGCGGATTGTCCCTGCAGCACATTATCAATAGAATAAACTGCCTGTCCGACAATATTTTCCCTTTCGACAGAAGAGATTGATCCTGTCAGGTCACTTTTTTTCATGCTACCATATCCTACCACGATAACTTCATCTAATCCGACCAATTCTTCCTCCATCGTCACGGAGAATGTTGTCTTTCCATCTATCATTATTTCCTGTGTTCTCATCCCCATAAAAGAAAAAACAAGGACTTCGGCATCGGAAGGAATGGCTAATTCAAAGTATCCTTCAAGGTTTGTAATAGTCCCGAGAGTAGTACCTTTCACAACTATTGAAACCCCTGGTAAAGGCTGATTATCCTGATCCCTTACAACTCCTGAAACAGTGGGTTGCTGCATTTCTGCAGGTGTGATCACAATAATTTTATCCAGGATTTTAAATGTTGAATTCGTAGATCTTAAAGTTTCTGTAAGAACCTGGTTGAGAGGTTGGTTCACTGCAGTAAGATTTATCGTGTTGGTGACATCGAGTTGATTATCTTTATAAAAAATGGTAAAATCACTCTGGTTTTCTATTTCCCTGAAAACATCAGAAATAGTACCATTCACGATTTTCATACTTACACGTGCGGTTTGTGAATACGAAACTGCCGTAAGCTGTAAAGTTGTTAGTAAAATTAGTACGCTTGAAAGTTTCATAATTTGTAAAATTGAGTTAAAGTATTTCCCCGAAGAAATACCACATTTTAGTAGTTTTTTCATACATTTGTAATTGATTGGTTAATAATAACCGAACATCCACGGTCAAATGAAATGTTCAGCAGTTAACTGATCTGATGAATCGGGAGTTGTGCAAACACACTCCCGGTTTTTTTGTTTTGTTATGTCATAGGCATAAATGATTTAGTTAGATGTATTCTATTTTGAATAATATCGTTTTTTTATTATTTCCCGGGTCTGATATAAATGGTAGTACCTTTAACTTCCGTTTGCAGAGGGGTAATAGTGTTTATTGCTTCAATTACCTGGTATATAGTTTCATTGTTCATGAATTTTCCTGAGTAGGTTTCACTCACAGGTATCCTTTTGTCAATAATAACAGTCATTCCATACCATCTTTCAAGTTTTCTTGCCATCTCAAAAAGAGATTCGCGCTGGAAAACAAGATGCTCATTTTTCCATGCAGTAATAACTTCTTCTTTTGGCACAAAAGTTTCTTTTCCTGTATTTTGTGCAACGGGCTTTTGTACTTCTGCAACTTCAGTAATATTATCAACTGTAATCCTGTTATTTATTTTATTATAAGTAGCTTTTTCTTTTGGCTTCAGTATAATCTCCTCCTTTAATTCTGAATAAGATTTTTTATTGACCACTTTAACTGATCCTTCTATTACAGTTGTCTCGATATTTTTTTCATCAGGGTAATTTTTAAGATTAAAAGTGGTTCCCAACACCATAATATCAAGATCAGATGTATTTACAATGAAAGGTTTACCCGGATCTTTAGCAACTTCAAAATATGCTTCTCCTTCAATACTGACAGAACGTGATCCATTTCCGAACTTTCCGGGATATATAAGTTTACTCCCTGAATTAAGCCAGACCTTGGTACCATCTGATAATTCCAGGTAGGTCCTTGAGCCGAAAGGAGCTGTAACGGAATTTGCTTTTTGATCTGCAAGCAAAAGACCTTTCTCACGGTTTCCGGTTATAAAAATAGTTGAAATTACTGCGAGGATAAAAACAGCAGCATATCTGAGCATGGATAACATCCTTCTTTTTAAAGTATCCGGAGGATTAGAAAACTCTTTCAACAGAGATTCATCCTTACTGATATCCTCATTATTAATTCCTGTTTTTGCGAGTACACCTTTAAAAATATCTTCTGAATTTGCATTTTTGCCGGAAGATATCGCCAACCACCTGCAATAAAGTAATGATTTCAGAGAATCCTCAGTATCTTCTTTGTTTATTAGTTCATAGAGATCATTCAGCTCTTCATGGGATAAATCCTCAGCCAATGTGCGATCAAGAATTTTCCTTATATTCTCATTTCTTTCCATAATAAAAATAATCTATATAAATAACACATGAAAGGTGAATTACCGTGACAGTGGATTAAAAAATATCAGATGAAATTTTCAAATCCCGGAAATTTTTTTAAAATATAAAAAAACAAAAGGATGAATTAATGAAGAAATAAATGATTCGGAATTTGACTGCAGCCCGGTTTGCAGGGCATGCCCTGCAACTACATCACCCCACCCACGCATCCACGTAATCACGTAACCGGAGGGTGTATTGTCCTAAAAAAAACTTACAAATTTTTGGTTAATACTATATCGTTTTGTTCATAATAATTTTTCCTAAATCATCTTTATCTATTCCGCCTCAATCAACCAATCGATATTATTTCATTGTTGAGACACAAAATATTGTGTCTGTCCGGCGGATTCTCATTCTGTCATTTTTCCAGGGGTTGCCACCCCTGGCTATTATATTGATGCCCCTCCGGGGCAAGGTACACCGAATGGTGTGCCACTAGGCTTAAATATACTTCCAACCACTCATACTCTCATAATCTCATCCACTCATCCACTAACCCTCTCATTTCCCGCTTCTGAACTCCGCTAATTTCTCCCGCAAAAACTCCAGTGCTCTTCTTATCTGTGTTTCAACGGTATTTAATGAAATATTAAGTTTCTGTGCAATTTCTTTGTGGGAAAGTCCTTCTTCCCGGCTTAGCAGAAATACCTGCCTGCGTTTTTCAGGAATTTTTTTTATGGCGTTTTCATAAATAAGGTTCAACTCATCATGGTCTGATCCGGAAGAAAGATTATTATCATCTGTATTCTGATTATTTAAGACAAAGTCAGCATAATACCTTGCATTAATTTTTTTCCGCAATATATTTAAAGATGCATTTCTTGTTGATTTATAAAGATAAGCACCCCAGGATATGTTATCATCCAGCTGATCGCGTTGTTCCCAAATCCTGGCAAATACCTCCTGCACAACTTCTTCAGCTTCTTCTTTAGATTTGAGAATGGAAAATGAGAAATGATACAGTTTCCTGTGATATCGGTCGAAAAACAGGCTAAATGCTTTGGTATTGCCTTGTTTAATAAGAATGACCAGTATTTTATCAGAAAACTGCATCAGGAAGAAGATATTTTTTCAAATGTAATAATATTGAATTATATAATAATTAACAGATCATTAAATTTAAATTATAAAATAATTAACAGATCATTTAATATAAAAAGAACGCAAAGATGTAAAATACTGATTATTAACAATATGGATGATATTAGCATGAATTTATTAAAATGGTTATTATCAGCGCAATAAAAGAATATAACGAACTATTAAATACAGGTAATTACTACTTTCCGAGTAAATAATATGAGATTCTTCGCTATCGCTCTGAATGACAGGTTTTCCCTTACGATAATGTTAGGGTGGGGGTGGTTGGCGGCGATGCCGCCAACCATCCCCCGAACGCTAATCCTAATAATTGTAAAGAGTTGTCATTCTGAGCGTAACGAAGTGAAGTGAAGAATATCATATTATAATAATAAATTACTCGGTTACAACTGATAGGTAATATATTTTTTACTTAGAAAAACAATATTTGGCCTGATTTTGCATTAATATTTACAATATCTGGCTTATTTTTGTAAATAAATTAATCATGTATCCCAGATCATTTCAATTGGATTAAAGTAAAGAAATACTGATAATTTATGGTGCCAGAAAAGAGCTCCCTGATTACCTCAAAGTTTTACTTCCAAATATGGCGTTGACAAGTTAACTGTGATCACACCACAAAATATGCAATATCTTAATGAATCACCCTATTCCCTGGAAAATTCTTAATACCCGCCATCATCACTCCTCAATTCTCACCTTCACCACCACCTTCGTGACCCTTACTGAGTCATCACCGGGATTTACTCCGGGGCGATGAGCATCATCGGGGAAGAATATGAAGAACTTTTCAGGTGATGCAATACGATAATTATCTTTTTCAGCAGTAGCAAATGATGCTTCTTTTGTGCTGTCGTAAGGAACAACTTCTTTGGTGTTTCCCAGAGGAACCACACCGATCTTTTCTTCACCGGATACCAGGTATTGAATATCTGCATATATTCTATGGGCTTCATACATAATTTTCTCTTCTTCATGTGTGGTGTATTCACTAATATTTGCAAAAAGGTTGTTTCCATCCAGTTCATACCTGCCTGTATTCATGTTTTCAAGGTCATTGATTTTCAGGAAGGTGAATGCCTTTTCCCAGCGTGCGGGATTTTTAAAATACTGAATGGCCAGTTCACGCTGGTTTATGGATTCATCAGGGATTACGGTCCATCCGTGTTTCCATTCACCTGAATTATACCATTCAGAAAGTTTTTCATCATTCCATTTTCCCGGATCCTGTGATACCGGTTGAGTACATGAGTTAGCCATAATAGTTAAAATTAATAAGCAAAGAAAGTAAGAATTTTTCATAATGGTTTATATTAAATTGAATTATTCTTTGTGTGCCTTCGTGAAATCCTTAGTGTCCTTTGTGGTTACACTTAAAACGTAATTAACCACGAAGGACACAAAGTACGCACAAAGGTACACTAAGAATTTACTTTTCTATAATTATTTTTTTCATTCTGTTCACCATAATTCCCACGAAAAATCCCACCATAAAAATCGCCATCGTTCCAAACACAATGGATAAGTAGCCATGGAAGGAACTTACATATCTTTGCAGGTTTTCGCCGGTAAAAATTATTGGGGAAAGGCTCATCCATCCGATAACAATTACTCCTGCAACGACACCAGTGATTGCTGCCGGATTATTTACTTTTTTTGAGAAATATCCGAGAAGAAACAATCCCAGCATTCCTCCGCTGAATATAGAAGCCAGTTTCCACCAGGCATCCAGTACACTCTGAACATTTATCATTGCAATTGCAACACATATGCTTAATATGCTGAAAAAAAAGGAAGCAAGATACAGTATTTTTAAAGACTTTTTATCGTTATTTTTTCCTGTCGACTTTTTTTTCAGGTAATCAGTAAGGATAACAGTAGCCGAGCTGTTAACACTTGTGGAAATGGTACTCATCCCTACCGCAAAAATTGAAGATATCAGCAATCCTGTCAATCCGGCCGGCAGGTTATTAACAATAAACCAGGGAAATACTTTGTCCCCTGTTATATTAGCTGGCAAGATCCCTGTATTTGCTGAATAGAAGCTAAACAACGCGGTGCCGATGAAAACGAACAGCATGGAAACAGGGATATAAAGCAGACCCCCGTAAAAAGCTGTTTTTTTTGCTTCTGTTTCAGTGCTTGCGGCCATATACCGCTGAATATAATTCTGGTCGATACCGTAATTCTGCATGTTTATTACAAATCCGTAGATCAGAACTACCCAGAAGGTGGAGGTTGTTAACCCGGGCTGGAAACTTCCCAGGCTGAATTTATTATTCTCAAGAGCTATCCGGAATAACTGGTCTGCTCCTTCCGGCATGGAGAATAGCAGTACCACCGCACAAACAATTGCACCGGCAATCAATATTATTCCCTGTATTGCATCTGTCCATACTACTGACTGTATCCCCCCAAGTAATGAATACACCATAACACTTAATCCTGTTACAATAATTATTGCTATAATGCTCCATCCCAGGATCACAAGTAATGTTAAAGCAAGCAGAAAGAGTATGGTTCCTGCACGCATAAGTTGTGTGAGCAGGTACATGGTTGAAGCATAATATTTTGCCCAGGGTCCGAAGCGGATTTCCAGGTAGGTATAGGCAGAAGGACTGTTAACCGACCGGTAAAGAGGAACAAAGAATTTCACAGCTATAAATATGGCAAAGGGAATGGATAAGCTAAAAACAAAAGGATTCCAGTCTGACTGGTAAGCCTGCCCCGGTAATGCAAGATAACTTATACTGCTTACGAAAGTAGCAAATACAGACATAGAAATAACCCAGGTGGGGATTACATTGTTACCCAGGGTGAATGCAGCCGAAGACTTGTTATTCCTGTAGAACGAACTGCCGAACAGGACAATTCCTGTGAGGTAGAGGAGAAAAATGATGATGTCGATGGGGTGCATGGCAGGTGTGGGTTATTGGGTTAATAGGTTATTAGGTTATTGGGGTTCATGGATCAGGTTCGAAGTTCAAGGTTTAAAAGGGGTGTTCCATTAACTGTGTCAATTTCATAAATTCTATTTTCAAAGTAAATAAAAAATTAATTCACTCAATAACTCAATAACCTAATAACTCAATAACCTAATAACTCAATAACCCAATAACCAATAACCCAATAACCAATAACCCAATAACTCAATAACTCAATAACCCAATAACCAATAACCCAATAACTCAATAACCCAATAACCAATAACCCAATTACATACCAGTTCTTCTTAATAAATTACCTCTCCAGCAAATGCTAAATCTTTATCCACTCCGGATTTAATGCCACATACCTGATCTTTTCACGATTCCAGGTATAGGTTATATGCACGGTACCGTCTTTTCCCTGTATAACTGCCGGATATGAAAATTCACCAGGTTCATCTTCGAGGACAACTAATGTTTTCCAGTTGATACCATCTTCAGAGACTGCTACATTCAGGGGAGTTCTGGGCCCACCCCATTTCCCTTCAGTTTTGAAGGAATGGTTATATACCAGTAATTGCATTCCGTTTTGCAATGTTACTGCATCAGTTCCTGAGTTGGGATTGGGAAGCATAGTAGGTTCGGGGACATTCCAGCTATTACCGCCATCAGTTGACCAGCTGCTTATGATATAATTCTCCTTACTTCTGGCAAGCACCTGTAATTTTCCATCTTTGTGGAACAACACACTGGGCTGGATAATATTGTATTTTCCTTCATCTTCTACCGGGCCGATGATTTTCCATGTTTTTCCTGCATCTTCTGTAATCTCAAAATGAATACACCATCTTTCTTCTGTTTCTGTACTTGAAGGACAAAGCAGTATGTTTTTATTCAACAGAACTGGTTTATTCTTTATTGGGCCCAGGATATCCTCCGGCAATCTTTTGGCTTCTGACCATGTTTTTCCGTGATCTTCCGACTTTTTCAGCATGCCCCACCAATTTCGGGGATCAGGCCCCACTTTGTAAAACAGCATAAGCGGTCCGTCAGGATATTGAAAAAGCACTGGATTCCAGCATGGGTAACGTTTCCCTGAGTGCTGAATTCCATCAGCTACACTCACGGGTTTTGTCCATATACCGTTTATCCTTTTGCTGATATAGATTTCCACATCTTCATATTTTTCCCGTGTACCCCCGAACCATGCAACAATTAACCCGGCAGGGGTTTCTACAATGGTTGAAGCATGACAACTGGGGAAATCAGCATGGTCGTAAATAAATTCCTGTGTCAAAACAAGATTCTCAGACATAGAGTGTTTTTTTGGGGAAGTGTTACATGAATAGGGAAATACCATGATTAATAACAGTACGGTAGTCAAACAAAAGAATACCGTCAGAGATTTTGTATTGATTTTCATAAAAATTTCAGTATATAATAGTTTGTTAAATTTTAATTAAACACAAAGGTTTTTAGATTCGTAAAACTTTTAATAAATGTCAAATGTAGTAATAATCGGACCCACCCCCGACCCCTCCCTAAATCAGGGAGGGGTGAGGATTCATTGTTAAATTGCTAAGTTTAGCAAATTATTAAGTAAAAAAATTGTTAAATTCAGCAATAAAACCAAGTTCCATTCCCCTCCCTGATTTAGGGAGGGGCCGGGGGTGGGTCCGGTAAATTAAAAAAATTCATAATCTCCTATAGTAAAATTAGTTACAATAAAACTTCATAACTCTAATCAATTTTATTCTAAAATAAAACCACACAAGAGGTATAATAAAATTATGATTGTTTACAGGTTATTAATTACATTAATACTTTTCCCTTCCGTAAATGCTTTTAGGTTCTGAACAGCAATATTAATCAATCTTTTTCTTGCTTCATATGTCGCCCAGGCAATATGAGGAGTAATGATGCAATTACGGGCATTAAGAAGAGGATTATCTGCTGACGGAGGTTCAACAGAGAGAACATCCAGACCGGCACCGGCAATGATTCCTGCGTTTAATGCTTCAGCCAGGTCTGCATCATTAACAATTGGTCCACGGGAGGTATTGATCAGGTAGGCAGAATTCTTCATAGTATGAAGACTCTCTCTGTTTATAAGTCCTTTTGTTTCAGGGAACAGAGGACAGTGGATACTCACTGCATCCGAAAGCGATAAAAGTTCAGCGATCTCAACCCAACGGAAATTCTTCCGAAGTGACTGATCAGTTCTTACTTTATCAGTTCCCAGGATATTCATACCAAATGCTGTGGCTATATCACCCACCTTTTGCCCAATATTACCAAAACCTATTATCCCTATGGTTTTCCCGGACAGTTCAATCAGCGGATAATCCCAATAACAAAAATCAATTGAATTTGTCCATTTGCCTGACATTACCGAATCGCTATGCCTTTGAACATGAATACAAAGCTCCAGCAATAAGGCGAACGTCATTTGTGCCACAGATTCTGTGCCATAAGCAGGGATATTGGTAATAGTAATATCATATTTACCGGCTGCTTCAATATCCACTACATTATATCCTGTAGCCAGCACCCCAATGTATTTCAGGTTGGGGAGATCTTTAAAAACGCTCTCCCCGAGAAGGGTTTTATTTGTTAGCAGAACCTCGGCTCCTTCGGACCTTTCGACAATTTTATCATCTGGTGTCCTGTCATACACTTTTACATCACCCATCTTTTTCAATTCATCCCAGCTGAGGTCACCAGGATTTATGGTATATCCATCAAGCACTACTATTTTTCTCATATTTTAATTTATTTCAGATAAACCGGGAGAATGCCCGGTGTTATTAAAAATTTTCTCAATAAGACTTACCAGGATACCGGTAATTATTCCGCAGATCAGTGCAGAAGGCATGATCCATAATACCGTAATGCCCATAAATTCATAGAATGAAGCTGCTATTGCAATGGCTACACCAGCTAATCCTCCTGATATAGTCCCGCGGCTGGTAGCAAAAGGAATAAAAATGGCCATGAAGAAAAGCACAAATAATGGAGCTACAAACAGGTTAACAACTTTTATCACTACATCCAGTAAATTACCTTCGACTCCGCCAATTGCCAGGCTTAAAATGATCGCTATTATACCGACAAATAAAGATATGATTTTTACCTGCCTTAAAGGATTGGAGGATATGAGTTTTGGGGTAAGCCTTTTGATGATGTCTTCAGATATTACAGAGGAAGAAGAGTTCAGTCCTGAAGAAAGGCTGGACATTGCAGCAGCAAAAATTCCTGAAGCCACCAGGCCTGAGATACCAACAGGTAACCCGATAAGTATAAATTTCGGGAACAGCTGGTCTGCTTGTTCAGTTAAAGTTTTTCCATCTTCCAGGAAATGAGGATTTTCAGAAAAATAGGCTATCATTGCAAGACCGACAAAGGCTAAGAAAATTTTTACGACAAAAGTTGCGATCAGGGATATTCCAAATGTGTGTCTTGCAGCCCTGATATCTTTGGTAGAGAGATATCTCTGTACAGCCATTTGGTCTGAACCATTGGTACAAACAAACCAAACCATGAGCCAGACCATAGCATTACCAATAGTAGCGCGTTCACGGATATCCAATCCCCATTTTAAAGGACTCCAGTGCCCTAAATAATGATCCGGCAGCCATGAGGTTAAGGATTTAAAATGAAGTGATATTATGAATATTGTCAGGAATGCACCTCCCCATAATACTAAAGACTGTATAACATCGGTTGCGACAACAGCTTTAAATCCGCCCATGGATGTATAAACCATTGTCAATAACATTAAAAAAATACTTATATAAGGGGTGTAAGCAGGTGATATATCAACAACAGCAACCAGTGCAGTATTTATTGTTGCATAGATAATTGTTGCCAGCCAAAGAAAGCGAAGTGACAGGAAAAAGAATGTTGCGAGCATCCTTACACTTAATCCCAATCTTTTTTCCAGCAATTCATAAGCAGATGTCACTTTTATTTCCATAAACCGTGGGATAATAAACCATCCGACAATATAGTAAACGAGAGGGAAAATTATCATACCAATGAAGAAAACTGGTCCGTTTTTTATCATTTCTCCCGGATAGGAAAGATAGCTTAAGGAGCTCACCATAGTTGCAAAAAGTGACAGTCCCACAGCTATAGGCCGCATTTTTCTTCCCCCTAAAAGATAATCTTCGGTATTTTTAGATTTTCTTGCATAAAACCATCCGATCAGAAGCATGCAAATACCATATAATCCAATGATCCCCCAGTCAATATTGTGCAGCGTATATTTTTGTCTCCTGTCTGCCCGTAAGATGGCATTTGCTGAAGCTGTAACAAGATCAGTAATTCCTTTCAATTTATAATCTGAATTGGGATCAATAATAGAAGCCAGTAAAGGGATATCTTCTTTTCCTCCTATTTCAGCAACAGCAGTTAATATTTCAACTTTACCTTCTGAAACAGGATCGTTAAGGATTTCCTTAGCTTTCATCGTACATTGACGTACGCGGGATGAGCTTAAAGAATCTTCAGGGGTATTTATCAAAGCGCTGCTAATGATAAAAGAAAGTAAGGATGAACTATCCGGTTCATTGCATGCGGTATTTATCATGATATCCCAGTTTGCAGGTCCCGGATTTTTCAGAGAGCTCAGTGCATGAGAAGCAATTTTACGGACATGAGCCTGTTCTTTGGGATTGACAAGTATTTGTGTCAATTGAGATCTTACTTCCTTTGATCTTTCTTCATCCTGATATGCAGATCCCCATAGAGTATATAGCCATAAAGAATTGTGAATACCATTAACGATGGAGTCGGTAATTTCAATATTGACAGAGAAAGGTGATATACCAAGTTTAGCAAGTGATTCTGATGCATTAATATGATCAGGAGCGTCAGGATTTTTATAAACAGATGATATTGAGTCGAGCCATTGTTGTTTTTCTTCAGGATTGACAGAGGCTTGGGTCAATACCTTCCAGATCAATACTCGATTAAAATAATCTTGTCTTTTTTGCTTTTCTTCTTCCAGGAACAGGGTATGAATATTCTCCCTGTATCCAAGTTTAATAAGACATTCAGCTGCATATATTTTCGCCGGCACTGAATTATCATGTAATGTCTCCTGTAACTTTGAAAGTGCCATTGTCCTTAGCTCTGCTGATACAATTCGTTTTTCTCCGGGATCATTACACCCAAAGAAGGATAGAGTCAATAAAATCAGAGAAAGCCTTGTAATAACTGATAATTTCATGATCCTGTTTATTTATAATTTCTGATCAGGTCAAAAAATCCGGCTTCTGACAATTCTTTCTGCAGGTTTTTATATTCTGAAACGGTAAGATTCTTCAAAGGAGCTCTGCATGGGCCACAATCCAATCCTGTAATTTTTGAAATAGCTTTACCTGCAACAATTCCTCCCCTGTATCTTCTTATTATTTCAATTATATTAACTGATAATAACTGTAATTTCGCTGCAGTTTGCAAATCTCCTTTATGGAAAGATTTTATAATATCCATGTATAAACCCGGGATATAATTATACGTTGTGCCAATAGCTCCCCTGATACCTATCGCCAGTCCGCACAACAGGGCTTCATCCTGTCCGTAAGTGATATCAAATTTTCCGTTATCCAGGGCAATACATTGTTGTATCTGGAGAAAGTTGGAATGAGTAAATTTAATACCTGCGAGGTTAGATATCACTTTACTTCCTTCCCTGAGGAATTCAGTCATATTCAGGTCAATTCCTGTACGAATGGGTATATGATAGTAATAAAATGGTAATTCAGGGGCAGCAGAAGCCACTTGTCTGCAGAATTCAACAAGTTCGGATACATTTCCGGGTTGCAGGAATACAGGGCCCATACATGAAATTGCCCATGCACCATGGTCTTTTGCATGAGCAGCTAATTCCTGTGATTGCCTGTAACTTGTACTTCCCACATGAACGATGAATTTAAAGTCATCACTTGCATAGGGAGCCCAGGCTTCAGTGATGATTTTTCTTTCTTCCGTGGTTAAAAGCATACCTTCACCTGTTGATCCTGTGACAAATACACCGGACAAGCCTTTTGATTTTAAATCTTTAGCGTAGCGAGGGATAATTTCTGTTGTTATATCCCCGTTTTCTTTCATGGGGGTGAAAACAGGGGCTATTAAGCCTTCAATTTTTAAGAATTTAGTCATTTGTTTAAAATATTATAACAATTTAAGTTATTAGATATATGGAAATATGGTTGAAAACGGGCTGTCTCAAAAGGGTTTTTTACCACAATGAACACCAAGGTCAACACAAAGAACACAAAGTATTATTAATCAGTAATATAATCTTAGTGTTCTTTGTGTATACTTTGAGTCCCTTAGTGGTAAAAAAATATTTATGAGACAGCCTCTTAAAGTATTCTTATTTTACTTAAAACAAAAATATAAACATCACAAATTTTTCTATCAACTTCTTGATTTTGGCGCTCCCTGCTTCAGCAACTCTTTAAACGAATCCAGGTGCTCATTATAGATTTCCCGCGGTAATATTCCTGTTTTCTTACAAAGATAAGCAGCAAGTCCAATTACTTCACCCATCATCCCCGTGGTTTTCATAACCCTTACAGTGCCTAAGGCGACATGAGTAACACTGATATTCCGTCCGGCCATCATAAGATTATTTATATTCCGGGAATATAAACATCGAAAAGGAATACTGAAAGGAGTGATTTTCTTTTTTCTTGCAATAGTCAGAAAAGGTTCTTCCCTGAATCCTGGTATTTTTTTTGGATAATGCAGGTCTATTGGCCATGTTGTTGTAAGACATGCATCAGGAAATGTTATTTTGGATTCAATATCCTGTTGAGTTAAAATATGATCTCCCAGCAGTCTTCTTGACTCTCTTTTCCCTCCGATGTAAGAAACCCATTCGAGTTTTCTTCCTTTATATTCGTTCCTGAGAGCGCTTTTCTTTTTAAGAAAAGACCAGTTGCCATAAATTACTCTGAATCCGTAATCACGGATAGATTCCGATTCTGTAAGCTGGTCATGCTCTAGTCCAAGTTCCCAGTTCCAGTCTCCCCTGGTAACTTTCTGACATGTTTTTTCATCAAACCGGACAGCCCATGGAGTTTCAGGGAATGGGAACTCCCCTTTTCTTTTTACTGAATACCACATAACAGAGGTGCCCATAGTTAAATTATCCGGGTGTTTTGGAGCCAGGGTTTCTCCTGTTTCTTTCCGGGATTCTCTTCCATACCGGTAATCTGCTCCTGCCATGTATCCTATTGTACTATCACCGGTGCAATCAGCGAACAACGGGGCTGTAAACTGCAATTGTTTACCAGTGATTATATCAAGTGCAATTACCCCGGAAATTTGATCCCCATTCTTTTCAACTTGGGTGACATGTGTATTGAGAAAAAGCTGAAGGTGAGGTTCACTTCTGACAATTTTCATTTTCAGCCAGTCCTTATATCTGTGAGCGGGACGTGCATTCTGACTGAATTGAGGATTTAACTCATCAACCAGGTTGCCTATGGGTGTATATGGAGGAAGGTTGATAGCACCACCGAGCTGAACTCTTATTTCCGAACTGTTATTACCGCCAACGATCGGGCGGTCATGTATAAGGGCCGTATTAACTCCTTTCCTGGCTGCTGTTACTGCCGCGCAAATACCTGCTATACCTCCTCCCACAACTATAAAATCAAATATTCCTGCATCTTCCGGAGTTTCCGGGTAACCTGATAATCTTCTTCTGAAAGATGCCAGTTCAACTCTGTTATTGGGCAGAAATAATTCGGGATCTTTGGAAAAAACAATTGCATCACAACGGCCCTCGAAGCCGGTAAGATCATGAAGTCTCAGTTCATTTTCCTCCTGTGTGATATTAATGTTTCCTCCATACTGCCAATGCCATTCGGCTTTTTCCGTGCCAAAAATGGTATCAATGGATTTTCCGTTTACAAATAATTGAAATTTACCAGGGGACTGATAATTATGCAGTTTAACTTTTTCTTTCCAGGGGGCAGCCCAATCCCGGGTTCGTACCCAGATATGAAACATGCCAATCCCGGGGAATATGACTTTTGTGATAGCATCTTCTACTGGTATTCCCATTCCATGTGCCAGCAAAAAGGGAGAACCCATATAATCCATGAATTGCTGATCGATTACCCAGCCTCCCGGATTTTTAAAGCTTTCAGCTTCAATAAGAAGAGTAGTACTTGTTTTCATTTTTTAGTATTAGGGAAGTGAGCCTGACATATAAGTTGGTATATCTGAATCAGATAGAATTAATAATAAATATATTTTATATCGAACTCACGTTAACTATTATATTTTTGCGAAGTGTTAGTTATTTAACCGGTAAAAATCGATAATTGCCTTTATATCCGCAGTTGCACAATTAAACCATCCGGTAATTTTATGTTTTGGATTTGAATCCCACCAGGTAGGATATTGTCCTGTGACCGAATCCTGAATATTTGTCAGGTTATTTGCCAGTTCAGTTGCTTTAATAAGATAATTTTGTTTACCAGTTGCTGTAAAAGCTTTGCTGTAAGTCGACATTACCTTTGTAGCTGTAGCATCAACGGGTGTATAATATCTATATTGTTCCAGGACACAGGGAGTTATCCATGATTCAGTAAGATATGCATTCCTGGGCATGGGTTTTTCCCACACAACAAACTGGTCTTCTACAAACCGGAGAATATCTTCTGCCAACTGCAAATATTCAGGATTTTGATTGAAATGATCAAAAATATAGGATGCGAATTCCAAAGCACCTCCGGCAGGAGCAAGATTTGCATACTCTTTTACTGGTGGTATATCCTCAAATTGACCTTCCCAGTTAAAAGTTTTAGCAGGATTTTCCAATATCCAGGAAAAAGCCCTGTCAAGGGCAGACTTATATTTCAAAATCTGGTATTGTTTTTCAAGACGATCAAAAAGAGATATATGTTTGACAGGAATACAGACATTTTCTGCAACAGCCTCACCGGTTTCCAGCCAGACTTTTAGTCTCCATGTTCCGGAAGGAAGCTGGGTTTTTATATAGGTATCGGCAATCCTGACGGCTGCATTATAGTAATTATTATCACCTGTTTCATCAAAAAGATCAAGATAAATATCAGCGACATATGCAGGATATGACATCATTAACTGGCCCTGATATTCTTTAGCCCTTGTAAATAGTCCATTGTTTAGTGTTTCATAATCTTTATAATACGTTGGAGGGAAAAATTCAAATGGAGTTCCTTCAGGTTCGCTGATGCTGATGAGAAAATCAGCTGCATTCCTGGCTATGGTCAATGCTTTTTCCCTGATACTGTCAGGAGCAATTTTTGAATATATAAGCATACTTTCGGTAACAGCACCAATAATTTTAGAGGGATAACAATACAGGGAATAAGAAGTATCGAGGGATGCATTTAGCCAGCCTTGATAGGGTTTCAGCCGGTATAGGAACTCCAGAGCCCTTCTGGCGCTATACAGATATTCTGATTTTTGTTTAACGTACGGGCCATTATATTCTGCTGCACGGTAAAAAACCCTGGTTCCGGAAAGTCCAAATATCTGACCCCTGTCATCATATCCTTCCGCGGTCAATGCAACCAGACCTACAGGTAAACTTTCCCAGATCGGGGATAGGGGAGCCCATGGTACTTCGCTTTCAAAAGTAAATTCTTTCCCGTTTGCAAGAGATACAGCTGTAAAACGGTATTTTGTTGCCTTTTCTACAAGACTGAAATCGAATGCAGGTGCATACATAAACCTTCTGGAGTAGGTATTCCAGAATGGGGATTCTCCGGGGACACCTGGTCGGATTGGAACACTGTACTCATTCAGGGTTATATCCTGGTTTTTGTTTGGTCTATATGGTTTTACAAATAGAATATAACTGAGAATAAGAAGTATTATAATAAAAGAAAGGGAAATGAGGATTTTGAATTTAGATTTCATGTTTAATTTTTTTACCACAAAGGAACACAAAGAATAGCACAAAGGAACACAAAGTATATCACAAAGAACACAAAGTTTACCATAAAGGAACACAAAGTATATTACAAAGAATACAAAGTTATTTCATAAAAAAAAGTCTTTACCTGAATTCAGATATTAATTTATTCACAGGGATTTTTGCAAGGTAAATTGAGGTTTGGCCTTCATGGCTGGAATAATACGACACCCATAACGTGTCGTTGTAAACCAACAATCCGGGGTAACTTGTATCACCGCCGCTTTCCAGTTCAGCGACTCTTTTAAAATAGCCATTATCATCAGCAAGGAGTAAAACTGTAGCTGTTCCTCCCCGGCCTTCCGGTCTTTCAAAGTCCCTTTCCCTTGTTGCAAAAAGCCATTTTCCATCAGGCATTTGAATAAAATTTGGTCCTCCCAGTCCATGGGCTATTACATTAAACCTGTAATCTTTATAAGGCGGTTTACTTGATCCAAAAAATCCTTGCGTTGAACGTGAAGTTTCGCGTATTAAGAGAAACATAGTGCTATCGGGTTTAAACCGGATTGTTACTTCGCATGCGACAGGAGTTAAATCAAGCGTATCACTTAACGGTTGATAATTTATACCATCTTTTGTCGTATATACCAACAATTTTCGGTTATACCTGTCAATTAACCCGGTAAGTGGATCTGAACCAGTAAGTATAGGAACTACATAACCAATTTCATTATCCCATGTTATCCGGAAAAACCAATTATTAGAAGGAATTCCTTTTACCCTCCTGGGAGGTGTCCAGTTAACTGCATCTTCAGAAAACATCACACGGCTGTGCCATTCTGTTAATCCTTTGCTGTAGTCTGTTCCTCCGCAATTGATCATAAACATTCCGTCAGGTCTGACGGAGAACTTTGGATCCCTAAGGTCAATGCCCTGTTCTTCAATCAGGGCAGCTGATTCCCAATGATCCCCGTCTTCTGAAACAATTACCCTGATTTTCCCATTTTGTTCCGGACTATAATCCGTCTTCGGAGCATGTGCCAAGGCTTCCCTGAAAGTACAATAAAATTTACCATTATATCGGATTAAATCAGTAAAGGCATTATGTGGGGCATAATCCCAGATTTTTTTTGAGCTATAAAGTTGCGGTGCACGAAGCAGGTTATTTATGTATTGTACAGGTATTTTCGCAAGGTAGATCATAGCTTTACCTTCATGACTGGAATAATATGATACCCATAAAGTGTCATTGTAAAACAACATTCCCGGGTAACTGTTATCGCCTCCGCTGGGGAATTCAAGGAACTGTCTTGGTGGACCGGTTTTGGAGGTCAGAAACAATGCAGTGCGATTACCCTCAGGTTTGTATGAACGCGTTCCCAGAATATATGTAGTACTGTCAACCGGGATAAGATAAGGCCCTCCCAGTCTGATACCCAGATCTTCCCATTTCCAGTCTTTATATGGAGGTTTCGCATTACCGATATACCCGTTTTTATCTCCTCCTTCACGACGGACAATTATCAGCATTTCTCTATCGGGTTTAATCAGAACGGTAGATTCGTTTGGAATACCATCAACATCAAGTTCTGAAACAAGAATGTAATTAAGTCCATCTTTTGTCTTTACCAGGAATATTTTCCCTGATTCTTTATCTATCCTTTGATAAACAACTCCATACCCGGTATCATTGAACCAGGTGACCCTCCAGAGCCAGTCAATTGTTGACCGGACTTTTTTATCAATTTTCACTGCCTGTGGTTTAGTAAATGTGTTCTGTTTATAATCCAGAAAGGAAACATGGGTTAGACGGCTTAGTAAATTATTGCCGTCATAAACTGATCCTCCCATCAGTAGCATAAGCCTGTTATCCGGTGTGATTGAAAGTTTTGAATCACGAAGGTCGTAATCTTTCAACTCCAGTAAAGCTAATGATTCCCATTGATTACCATCTTGTGAAACCAATACACGGATCTTCCCGTCTTCACCTGTTTCCCCCGGAACATGGCCTGTCCCTTCCCTGAAAGTGCAATAAAATTTATTGTCATACCGGATCAGATCAGTGAAAGCATTGTGGGGGGCATAATCCCAGATTTTTGTTACAGTGTATCCGTTGAAGGTGGATGAATAGGTGTTTGAGAGGAATAAAAGGATTCCGGATAATAGTAGAAGTTGTTTTTTCATGATTGGGGTGTTGGGTTATTGGGTTATTGGTTATTGGGTTATTGGTTATTGGGTTATTGGGTTATTGGGTTATTGGGTTATTGAGTAATTTCCATCTTCGCTGAGGTTATGGTGAAACAAGGAAGGCGCGAGAAAAATGATAATCAACACTTTGCGCCTTTGCGTCTTTGCGTTTTTTTATAGTTTAACGAACTATTGTATTAATATATCTTCCTTTTTACCATATGGATTGTAATTCATTTATTTCCAGTTTGCTTATGTGTATTTGAGACTTTCCGGAGTCAAATGTGAATCCTGAATTATCTTTAGAAGCCGGAAGTTCATCAATAATAGTAAACCTACCGTTATCAACGAAGATTTCCACAGAGGTCTTGTCAATCAGTAATTCAAAATCAAAGGTAAGCTTTTCGATATTCATTCCCCCGTAAAATTCTCCATTCAGGGTGTTTTGGCTTATATTGTAATTAAAAATTTCGTTACCGTTGTAAATGAATTTAATTTTGTCCCCTTCCAAATGTTCAAATGTCATTTTAATATGAAAAAGTTTTCCTTTAATATTTTTCAGATTTTCATTGGCTTCAGCAGGGGATAAATTGTTCCATTGATAACTTGCTTTATAAAGTTTTTCGATTTCTCTTACGGGTTCAGAAAATAATCTTATTCCTTCGCGTGTTGAGCGCAATGAAAGTTCAGTGGGGAAGGTCATCATTTGATTGAACGACATGCCAGGATGATTAATTCTTCCCCATCCAATCTGAATACGTCTGCCGTCTGATTCCGGTATCTTGTTATATGTCTGGGCAGCAAACATTTTTCCCCTGAAATAGCAAAGTTTATCTGTTTCAGTTGTGAATTTTTTCCCATCAAAATTGCCAATCATATAGGTTCCTGATGCACTGTATAACACCCATTTCTTAACTGATTCGTTTTTATCTACAGGTAATTCGAATAACTCCGGGCATTCCCAGAATCCATTAATATGACTCTGGTAATCCCATTTTTTCAAATCATCTGAGTTATAAATAGAGATTCCCACCTTTTCAAACAGTACCATTACCCATTTACCTGATTTTTCATGCCAGAATACTTTGGGATCGCGGGTATTGACCGAATTCCATTTCTCTTTGCTGTCAATTACAGGATTACCATCAAATTTGGTAAATGTTTTTCCTTTATCGTTGCTATATGCGATACATTGAACTTGTTTTTCCGGAACCATAGCAGTATAGGCGGCAACAATGGTTGTTTCCTCCCCTGTTTTAAAACCTGAAGTATTGTTAACATCCAAAACTGCTGAGCCTGAAAACATGGTCCCCAGATCGTCAGGATAGAGTGCAACAGGTAGTTCTTCCCAGTGAACCAGGTCCTTACTTACCGCATGGCCCCAATGCATATTTTCCCAGTTTATCTCGTAGGGATTAAGCTGGTAGAATAAATGATACTCGCCATCATAATAAACCAGGCCATTAGGATCATTGATCCATCCACAGCGGGTGGTAAAGTGAAACTGCGGACGGTTCAGCTCCTTATAAAGACTGTCTGCCCCTGCGATTTCATCAGATTGATAAATGTCATCCAGACCTTTAACATATTCCGGGAAAGTAATAAGGAGATTTTTCCCAATGAAAGAGGAGACATCTGTAAAAACCCAGTAATCCGGAACTCCTTTACTCAGGCGGATGATGAATTCCCTGGTATCTGAGCCTTTTGGGCTCAGGATCATCTTTTGTCTTTCCTGAGAAGATTCCACAGGGAGGTTTAAGTATTTTTTATTGATAAATATTTCCCGTTTTGCATCCTGGGCAAATGAAGATGAGACAATGAATAAAAAAATGAAGATTATGTTGATTTTTTTCATTGTTATGTGGATTTCAGAGTGAGCGACTAGTGTCATGTCAGGTATTATCTATTTTATATTCATTTCAACTCCTTCTTCAGTCATGCCCATATTTGGTTTTCTCCATTTTACCTTAACAAGCCATACATCTCCGTTTTCTTCCCGTCCATCGCGGGGCCATTCGGCAGTTACCACGTAACTTTCATCCTGGTTAACCGGCCACACCCAGAAATTACCGACGGGCAGCCCTTTATTGGGGACTATTATCAATTCTGTAGAACGTTTTAATGATAAAGATTCAGTGTCAAAATCAGCGATAAACAAAGGTGCACGATTCCGGAAAACGTTGCTGTTATCATCACATATTCTTGTATATACCAGCACAAGTCCGTCAGAATGTGAAAGAAGTTTGGTCATTGTCTGGCTCATGGGAATAATTTCATCATTATCCCATTTCCATGGAACAGGAGGTTCCCATGAGATTCCATTGTCGCTACTGACCAGAAGGTATCCGCAGCCATCCTCTGCCCTGGCTGTCATATAGAATTTACCATTATATTCAGCGATCTGGGGCTCGTATAAACCACGGCCTTTGCTATTTGTCCAGGAATTAGAAATGTGGAGAGGTATATATCTGTCGTTTTTAGTTTGTGCAATAAGCGATTGAACGGAAAAACGACCTTCATCCCTGGTTGTAAATGCCTGTAGAATAATATCTCCGCCAAGATTCAGATATGCCATATAACCAGTATGTTCGAGACTTTCAGGGATTTGTAATTCTTTATTTTCGGGTGGATCAAGATCATTAACAGAAAGTCCGATACGTTTCCAAGCCTTTGCAAAAGGTTGTTCTATGGTAATCAAGGTTTTAAAATAGTCATCAGTTTTATAAAAGTGCCGGTCGTTTACCTGGTCTTTTCCCCTGCGATCGGTTGATATTAAACTCATTTCGAATATGATAGGATTCCCGGGAACAGTCACTATGGTTGGAGCTATCCAGAGGTCCTCATGTGTATTACCCGGAATTAAAACAGCAGATTCAGTTCTTTGAACCAGGGATTTTTTGTCTCCCTTTTTAATGACTGGATCCCGGAAAGAGGCTACAGAACCGGATTGAGAATCTACCCGGGTATGTACCGATAAAAATATGGTAATAATTAAAAGGGAAGTTTTTGTGAGTTGCATAATGAGTATAAAGGTAATAGTTTTTGACTTTTAATATTGAGCCCGTCTTAAAAATCGAAATTAGGATTTTCAATGCTTCACCCCCCCATCCCCCTGAAGGGGGAGAGCCTATAAATCAGCAACTTGCAAAAAGTCCCCCTTGGGGGATTTAGGGGGAAATGACTTTCTGGAGTAGATTCAATACTCATAATTATAAATACACAATTCAATCAATTTATTTATTTCCATATCATCCTCATTTCTATAAAATAATATCGCAGCATCCAACAGGGAAGGATAATCATCCACCTTACTTTTCCTGGTTGCATTACTCACAGTAAGATTGTTTTTTCCTGGTTGCACGGCAATATGAGGGACTTCAAAAATGTGTAATCCGTCATTTGTGCTTTTCATATAATCTGCCTGTACTTTGTTTATACTAACTTTCAGTTCTTTGGGATTTAATTCAGGGGAATATAGGAAAAGGAAAACCCTGGCAGAATCACTTTCATCACCAATCTCCATCGTTAAATTCAAAGGTTCAGATGTTAAAGGCACCGGATTGACCGGAGAAAGAATGGGGATAGAAGTATAATCCTTCCCGTTTTTCAGGTATGAATTTGGGCTTCCATTACGATATGTAACAAAATAGAGATTGTTTTTATTTTTAAGTTTACCGGGATTTCCGATTTCCCTGAGATATTGGCTGCGTGTATTATATTCATTAAATATGTAGATACCATCAACTCCTGCTTCCCAGGCTGCTGCTGCACGTGCACGATAAACTGTATTTTGGAGACGTTGGAGAGAAGGATATTCATTTTTTATCCTGGGTTCACTTAAACCGGCATAATATTTTACTCCGTATTTATTACAGTTCTCAATTAAATGATCCCAGGGATTCAGTCTGAAATAGCCGCTTCCCACAACAATGTCCACTAATCCTTGTTGCATCCATTTTTCCAGGTCAATTCCAACTCCTTTACAATATTCAAAGGAATCCGGTACCCGTACAAGAATTAATATTGGTTTTTCTTTTTTTATTCCCACTCTTTCAGTCATTTCCCTTATCTGTGCAACCATTTCAGTTATCATATCAAGTTGCTCAGAGCTTGCTGTTTCCCCTCGTGCCACATTTCCAAACAGGTATGCGTGACGGAAGAAATCCAGTTCTATTCCGTCCACGTCATAATTTTCACAAACTTCTTCATAATACTTTACACACAGGTCACGGATCTCCTGGTGGGAAAAATCAATAGCACTCCAGCGTCCGTGAGGCAGTTTCTCACCGGGTGTTCCGAAAAGGTATTCGGGATGTGCAGTTTTTAATTTCGACCAGCGTTCATAAGGTTTGTCAGGGCGGTGTTCATAATCGTGAGTATCATTTATCCTGTTTGACCAGAAAAATTCAAAACCCTTATCATGTGCAAATTTACAGGTAACTTCAAGGGGATCTGTGCCCAGTTTCACAAATTCAGGAACCACATTCCGTCTTCCCGGCCTTTGATGAGTTAATGTAAGGAATTCACCCACTTCGGTATTGTGTGTAAACTGACCAAAAGACGATGATATAGTACAATATGAAAGTGTAGTGACATCAGAACCTGTTAATCCTGCTGAACGCAGATTGAGAAAGTTCGGGATGGAAAATTCATAATCCGTCAAAGCAGTATCTGATGATTGCCTTGGTTGATTTTCAGTATCTGTAAGAAATTTTCTGTATTTCAGGGGGTAAACGTAAGCATCGCACCCGTCGTTATTATGTATAACCGGACGTGACTGGTTAAGTTTTTCTGACCGCATTTGACGGTATTTTATAATATTTTTCCGGTTAAATCCTGACGGGTTGCAGGAGGATACCATCAAAAGTGTAATTATGCTTACTATACCTTTTAAGAGCAGGGAATGATTTCCAGGTTTATTAAGTTGTCTCATAATTAGATTAATTTAAAATAAACAGTTCAATTGGGTTAAAGATATACATAATTAAAAATATAATATTTTCAAAATAGACTGATCAAAAAAAATTCCTCTTTTTGACATATTAATAATTCAGTCCTGTTTTTCATTTCAAGCACAAATCAGCCAATTTTTTTGTTTCCGTATCATCTGCATTTCTATAAAAGAATATTGCGGCATCAAGTAGTGAAGGTTCAGCGGTCCCCTTACTTCCACCATTTCCATTGCTTACTTTAAGGTTGTTTTTCCCTGATAGTATTGCACTTTGCGGGACTTCGAAAATGTGAAGTCCGTCATCTGTACTTTTCTTATATAAAGCCTTTGCATCGTTTATGCTTACCTTAAGTTCTTTGGGATTTATTCCAGAAGCATAGAGGATCAGTAACACCCTGGCAGAATCGCTTTCATCGCCTATTTCCATCATTAAATTCAAAGTTTCAGGTGTAACAGGCAACGGGTTTACCGGAGAAAGAATGGGGATGGCAGTAAACTCTTTCCCGTTCTTCAGATATGAATTTGGATTCCCGTCCCTGTAAGTGACAAAATAGAGATTGTTTTTATTCATAAGTTTATTGGCATTTCCGATCTCCCGTAGGTATTGGCTTCGGGTATTGTACTCATTAAAGACATAAATGCCATCTACTCCTGCCTGCCATGCTGCTGCTGCCCGGGCACGGTAAACGGCATTCTGAAGCCTGTTCAGGGAAGGATTTTCATCTTTAATACGGGATTCGCTTAATCCTGCATAAAACTTTATTCCGTATTTATGACATGTGTTAATCATATGATCCCAGGAATTTAATCTGAAATAGCCACTTCCCGTAACGATATCCACTAATCCCTGTTGCATCCAGTTTTCCAGGTCAATGCCAACACTCTTGCAATATTCAAAGGAATCCGGTACCCGGACAAGAACTAGTATGGATCTTTCCTTCTTCATTCCAACTCTTTCAGTCATTTCCCTGATTTGGGAAACCATATCGGTAAGCATGTCAAGTTGTTCCGGGGAAGCAATTTCTCCCCTGGCGACGTTTTTGAACAGGAACAGGTGCCGGAAGAAATCAAGTTCTATCCCGTCCACATCATAATTCTCACATACTTCAGTAAAAAACTGAACTGTCATGTCACGGATTTTCTCATGTGAAAAATCAACGGCACTCCAACGTCCGTGGGGTAGTTTTTCTCCTATTTCGCCAAAAAGATATTCAGGGTGTTCTGTTTTAAATTTTCTGAAATAATAACCAGGATTATCGGGACGGTGTGAAGCATCATGAGTATCGTTTACCCGATGTGACCAGAAAAACTCAAAGCCGTTTTCATGTGCAAAATTAGCAGTTAACTCAAGTTGGTCAGTGCCCAGTTTTAAAAACTCAGGAACTATATTTCGTCTTCCGGGCAGATTATAATCCCATGTCAGAACCTCACCAACTTTTGTGTTGTGAAGTAACACTCCAAATGGCCTGGAAGTGTTATAAGAAATAGTACTTACATCAGAACCTTTTAAGCCTGCGGAGCGAAGGCCAAGAAAATTGGGGATAGAAAATTTCCAATCAACTCCGGTTGTGTCTCGTTGTTGCCTGGGTTGATTTTCAGTTCCTGAGACAGGATCACTAAATTTCAAGGGAAAAACGGAGTCGTCACCATCGTTATTATGTATCAATGATCGAGGCTGGTTAAGTTTTTCCAAACGATGTTGTCGGTATTTTGTTTTATTTTTCTCATTATAACCTGTTGAATTACAGGAAAAAAGAATCACAAGAGAAAATATACTGACTATTTTTATTGAAAAAAATAAATACTTTTCTGGCAAATAGATTAGTCTCACAATTTAGTTATATGACTGATTAATATATAGTTATAAAATGATACCTTTGTGTATTTCCTTTAATAATTATTTAATATACAAATATATATAAAAAAGAATTCTTCTTAACTTAGGATATATCGAACCACTTCAATCTATTTTTCAGGATGTCTTTAGATTAGAAAAATAGTCAGGACCAGTTTTTTAATAATATAGACTTAATCTGATAGTCAAGGATCCAAAAGTATTTGAAATTATGCAATAACAATTAATTATATTTAAATTTATGCATCAATAGTTGTTTTTATGCAGCATATATGTCCTTAATTCAGTTTTCATATCAGGATGTTCAGATTTAATTTCGACTACCAAAATAATTGTTATTTTTCCTTTATCCAGGCTGGAACCTCACCATTACCTGTCAGTTCCCCTTCAAGGATCCATGAAAGGTTAAAGCGGGCGATCTGCATAGCTCCATAGCAATGTTCAGGAGATCCTTCAAAAAGGAGGAATATAGTACCATCACCTGCTGTGTCCGGCCGGCCGGCACCAAGAGATGAATAGGCAGCCGGACCTTGGTACACCAGTCTTTTTATCGGCCAGGTTTCACCACCGTCAAAGCTTGCCCATACTGTTAATTTTTCTCTTTTACCTCCTCCTGTGTCAGTGTTGCTATAAATCAGAATATCACGATTTCTGACGGGTAATCTTACAAACCCTGCTTTGAGTCCGTAGCCGCGACTATAGCCTCCGCCGTCAGGGAGTATTTCATTGATCCTCAGATTTTCCCATGTCTGGCCACCATCACTGCTCCATGCTTCACGCCGAAGGGATTCATCCGGTCTGAGTTCACGTGCGAGCGACTTATCATAAAATCCGTTACCGCAGCGACTATTATAATAGATACGTCCATCATGTAATTCAACTAAAGCAGCTTCTTCGGTCGTGCCTTCGGGGAACAGTCCGCTTAATTGCCATGTTGAACCATGATCATCACTGTAAACCGCACAACTATATATATAATCCTGAGGCTTTCTGTCTGATGGATGCTCCTTTGCATGCGGACGAAATGTGCCGGTTACAATAAGCCTGCCTTTATGATAGCCATGCCGCAGGGTTATGCCACTTTCACTGGCATTATTATGTAAAAAATATGTATCTGGTTCTGTATTTCCCCCGTTCCAGGTACCTCTTCTTTTTAATTCTGCTTTTTCAAGCCACTTCATAACTTCATCAGGCTTCAGGTTGAATCTTTCTTCTTTCCATGTTTTCCCATGATCACTGCTTCTCCAGAGTTTATCAACAGAATCCCAGAGCCTTATAACAATAATATCGCCGGTATTTTCATCCGGAATGAAATTGCTATCGAGAAATCCAAAAGGGACTTCTATTATTTCACTCCAGCCTCGGCCTCCATCTTCACTTCGACGCAGATGTCCCGGATTAGGTTCGGGATGATATGGCCTGTTTCTCATGATCAGAACTGTACCATCAGTTGCGACTGCAAGGTAAGGTTCCCGCACATTAATGCTGTCACTGAAAACTACATCCTGATAAAAGAATGGCTTTCCCATGAAAGACACAAGATCCCCTTCTGCAGGTTTCCCTGTTGCAGGGATAATCAACGCTTTTTCTTTTACTGTCGTTTTACAGCCGGTCGTAAATACGGCAAAGAAAACAATAATTAAAACTCCTGAATATTTTTTCATTTTTAATTTGTGTTATTTATCAGACAATTCATAATATTTTCCCTCTTTTCTATTAACCTTTGGAACAAAAGGCTGACTCCATGCTGTTTGTTTGCCGATAATTTCTCCTGTTATCTGGGCTGTCTGATCAGCAGATGATCTTATCCTTACACGTACATACAATTCATGACCCGTTAAGGTATATCCTGAGGTTATCTCATTTGAAGCAGCAAGTATCTTTCCGATATCATTACTGTACCTGCGTGTGGCATCAGCTAATTCATTTCCTGAACTGTCAGTTACAGGCACACTGGAAGTGTCAAATCCCGGGAATGTACCAATATATTCCGTTACATACTCCACTCCTTTCTGCGGTTCTATTTCCACGTGGATATGCTTCCCGTCGCAAGCTATATCTTTCAGGAAAACTCCTGTTGTTGAGTAAAAGTCTCCCTTGTTAATTGCATCAAAAATCAGTTCTTCTGTAAGGCCTGCGCTCCGGACCATTATCCACCCTCTGCCGGGAGTAGCGCCTTTGGAACGATGTCCGGGAACAGGTTTATGATAGCTATGGGCATCGTCTGCCGCCACTCCGTATAATAATTCACCCTGTCCTGTTTCCAGACGAATGGACAGCACTATATCCCATATCCTTTCTGTATCAGCATATAATTCATCATTAAATCTGAGCACATTAGGATGGCCATTATAAATTTCAAAAAAGCGCAGATCTGTGGCCTCCAGAATTATTTCTGCTGTGAAGCACCATTTATTAAGAGGATGTGCCAGTACCGGAGATGTAAATCGTCCGGTGCGCGCACCGTATTCATTTGTTCCGGCAATAATTTCCTGAACCATTTTTGCCTTTTCATCCTCGCCGCACTTAATCCCGGGAATAACTTCGTCGGGGATGAAAACACACATATGAACATCATGAGGATCATTGAACTCATTATACCATTCATGGCCCATCATCAGCAGAAAACTATCCGGTTTATCAAACATTTGCTGAAACTCATCCAGTGGTTTCAGGCGAACCTGTAAATAGCCTTCTTCTTCATCCGATCGCGTTTCCGGCCAGTTATCACCAAATAAACTGACGTATTTTTCAAGTGCAGGATGATCTTTTCGGATTCGCTGCCACAGCTGACCCTCAACAAGGACGTGATCCCTGCGGAGAGGACCGGTAACAGGTGTTCTAAGAAGAATATTATGGTCAGTAAATACCAGGAAATTATACCCGTTGTTTTTATACCATCCTGCCACAGATTCTGGAAAATCATCTCCGTCACTCCAGAATGTATGGGTATGCAGGTTGCCGCGATACCATCTCAAGTTGTCTTCCTGCGACTGGCAGGAATTAAGGAAGGCTAACATAATTATTGCAGAAATTAAACCACTGTAAGTTGAAACTGTTTTTCGCATAAGGAAAATTTTAATCATATTTTTAATTTCCTGATAATATCAACACAAGCTCCGGTAAAAATTCCCACATCCACTGAATAGGATATGTACTGCACGCCAGCATCTCTCCAGTTTTTTGCTGACGATAGTGTATCGGTAAAAGTACCCACAATGATATCCCGCTTTTTTGCTTTATTGAAGATTAACTCCATCTCTTTTATTACAGCAGGATGATTAACCTGACCCGGGTAGCCTAAAGATTGGGAAAGATCATAGGGCCCTATAAATATTATGTTATATCCTTCCATCTCAAGAATTTCATCAAGATTTTCAATGGCTTTCCTGCCTTCCAGTTGCAAGATAATCATCGTATTATTGGCCATGGGAAGGTATCTGTCAAATGGAACGGATGAATATGATGCAGTTCTTACAAATCTACAAACTCCTCTTTGTCCCACAGGAAAATACTTTGCCGCATTAATACATGCTTTGACCTCAGCGGCAGTTTGGATTTGAGGTATCTGAACTCCAAAAGCTCCGGCATCCAATACTTTTGATATAGATATATCTCTTGAATCTGCAGTTCTTACAATGGGAATGACCCCGGAGACAACAGCCCCCCGAACCAGGTTTTGAAGATTCTCATAAGAAACATGTCCATGTTCCATGTCGAGGATGACAAAATCAAACCCTGCATATCCAGTTATTTCCACAAAAGCCGGATCAAGGGTTTTTATAAACGGACCATAAACAACCTTACCAGCCTTTAATTTCTTCTTAAAAGTATCAAGCATCGTTAAAAATTTTTAAAAATTGTAGAATAGAAGAACCCTATTGTTGATTACGATTTATTTAATGCGTTAAAATTATCTTCTTTAACGTTAGTTCGATATAAATTTCACCTAAATAGTTTTAATGAAGGTTGTTATATCGAACTCACGTTTCTTTAAAAAAACTGTCTTAAAGCTATTACCCCTGTATAAGCTATAAAACATGCAAAGATTAAAGCACTTACCAAACCAATATTCAGCATTAATCCGGCTTTATGAACACCCATTTCCTTTTTGTTATTTATTAATATAATGATAGCTCCAATAACAAATGGAAGAACAAACACTGCCGAAACCTGTGTAACAATTTGTGCAATGATAGGATTGGCCCCTGATACAGGAACTGTAAGTCCGATTAATGCCGCAATTGCTGTCAGAACCTTAAACTGTCCGGATTTGGTGTCCAATTCTCCCTTTTTGTAATCTGCAATTAATAACGGGGCAACCATTAAAATAGGAAATACGGAAGATAATCCGGCACTCATTGCTCCGACAATAAATATGGCAACAGCATATCTGCCGACAAGTGGTTCAAGTGTATATACCATATCCAGTACCTTATGAATCACTTTGCCTTCATGAAAAAGTGCTCCTGTTGCAGTAACCATAATAGACCCACTGATAATAAACATCAGGATGGCAGAAGTCAGGGCATCTCTGGATTGTTCCCGGGTATTATTAATCCCCCATCCTTTCTCTTTCATCAATAAAGACCTTACGACAAAAGTAGGCGCTGCCATAGTGGTTCCGACGAAAGCAGCCACCAGCAGTTTACCACCCGGAACCTGTGGAATGGAAGGAATAAATCCCCTGGCAATTTCACCAGGTGACGGCATAACAATAAACATGGAAACAATAAATGAAATACCCATGATAGTCACAAATATCACCAGTATCTTCTCAAAAAAAGAATACTCTCCAACCAGTAGCATCGCATATAATGTTACAATCAAAAAGACCGTAATTCAAAGAACTGCCAGGTAATTCCCCTGATTATCAGAAGGAAAAAACAAGTGAAACAGCTCGAAAAGGGCGTTGGAGGTTAATCCCAATATTCCTGACAAGCAGGTCCATTGAGCCATAACAATCCCTGTGATAATTATTATTGCCAGGATATTCCCATATCTGATCTTCCTTCTTATACTATGCATGGCGGTTTCACCAGTAACCACAGCATATCTGCCATATGCTTCCATCAGAACCCAGGAAAAAAGCACACTCAGAAATAACACCCAGAGAAGCTGCATACCAAATTCACTCCCGGCTTTAGCCATAGATGTAACACTGCCTGTCCCTATAGTATAGCCTATGCAAAAAATACCGGGGCCTACGGCCAGCATGATAAGCCAGATACGTTTGAAAATGTTGCTTTTCATGCATTTATTATTTGAAATAATAATATATCTTTTTGTGTCATCCTGAAAAAAGTTTACATTTTCTTGGTTAATACTATATCGTTTTGTTCATAATAATTTTTCCTAAATCAGCTTTATCTGTTCCGCCTCAATCAACCAAATGATATAAAGAGCATGTTTCTGTTCGGCAGATTCTCATTCCGTCATTTTTCCAGGGGTTATCACCCCTGGCTATTTAATTGTTGCTCCGGGGCAGGGCACACTGCAACCTGTTGCTCAAATTCGATTACTTAATTACTCAAATTCGATATTTCAGGACGATGACAGGACGAGACACTGTATCGTCCTAAAAAAGGTTTACAAATTTTTGGTTAATACTAATTTAAATTTACAATTTACTTTCATAGCAAGGGGTAATTCTGAGCTTAAGCTTTGTTGGGTAAAAATGGATGGGGTTCGATACC